>Ga0114945_10000728_pt1 | contig 21110 bp, 8 predicted proteins | sample OV2TP3_FD_87194 | JGI IMG/M metagenome (GOLD analysis project Ga0114945, IMG submission 87194) | Hot spring microbial communities from Beatty, Nevada to study Microbial Dark Matter (Phase II) - OV2 TP3 | ecosystem: Environmental > Aquatic > Thermal springs > Hot (42-90C) | place: USA: Beatty...
AGAGGTGGATCGGAAATCCGGTGGCTCCGCCATGCCGACCTCAAGGAGGGGACGGGTCGACAAGCGTCGCATCGCGCCTGCGCCGCCGAAGCGGCGGCTACGGCGACGCGAAGGCGCGGTGTCACTCGTCGTCGACAGCCTCTACAAGGCTAGGTCTCCTCCTCGTTCCTGGGCTGGCTCGGTTCTCGGCCCGCCGCGGCTCACGAGCCTACCGGGATGAGCTCTAAGACACGAACTCTTTTGCGCGGAGAATCTGGTTCAGGGGCACGACTTCGCGGAGCTCGTCGAGGGTCGTGATGCCGGCCTTCACCTTGGCGATTCCGTCGACGACGATCGGTCTGAGTCCGCCGCGGACCGCGGCCGCGCGGAGTTGGCGGTCGTCGACCGCGCCGGCGATCGCGTCCCGAACTTCGTCGTTCGGCTCCCAGAGCTCGTAGATGGCGATGCGCCCCTTGTACCCCTCGCCCTCGCACGCCTGGCATCCGACCCCCTTATAGAGGGAAACGTCGGAGAGGACCTCTCCGAGCCGCAGCTCTTCCAGCACGGCCGCTTCCTCCCGATAGGGCGTCTTGCAGCCCGCGCAAACGCGGCGGAGGAGGCGCTGGTAGACGACGCCCAAGATCGAGCTCGAGAGCATGTTCGGATCGATTCCCATGTCGCTGATCCGGCGAACGACGCCGACGGAGTCGTTCGCGTGAATCGTCGTGAAGAGAAGGTGGCCCGTGATGGCGGCCCGCGTGGCCATGACGCACGTCTCCTGATCGCGAATCTCTCCGATCAGAATCACGTCGGGATCCTGGCGAAGAAAACCGCGCAGGTACTTGGCGAAGGTGTTCCCGATATGCTCGTTCACCTGGCACTGCTGGATGCCGTCGAACTGATACTCGACCGGATCTTCCGCGGTGATGATCTTGAGCTGCTGCTTTCGAAGGACCTCGAGGGTGCAATAGAGCGTCGTCGTCTTTCCGGATCCCGTCGGGCCGGTGAAGACGACCATTCCCTGGGGATTGGTGATGAGCCGCGTGTACCGCCGGAGCATTTCGTCCGGCATTCCGAGCTGGGGGAGGGTGGGGAGCGGCGAGGTCCGATCCAGGATCCGCATCACGACGTTTTCGCCGTAGAGCGTCGGCTGGGTCGCCACGCGAAAGTCGATGAGAAGCTTGTTCCCGAAGCGCTTCCGGAACGATCCGTCCTGGGGTTTGCGGCGTTCGGCGATGTCGAGCTTACAATCGATCTTGACCTTGGAAATCACGCGAAGGACGTTCTCTTGGACGATCGGGATGTTCGGCTGGGCTCGAAGCTGACCGTCCACGCGGAACTTGGTATCGACGTGGTCCTCGTACTGCTCGATGTGGATGTCGCTCGCGCCCTTCTTCACGGCCTGGAAGAGCATGTAGTTGATGATTTTGGGAACGTTCGGATCGTTCATGACGGCGGTGTCGAGCTCCTCGACGTCGACGTCCTCGTCCTCGATCGGCACGTCCTCGACGTCGACGTCCGGGGGCGGTTCCGGCGGCGCCTTGGTCCGGATCGTCGTCTCGCGAGTCTTGACGGGTTCCGCGGGAGGAAGCGGCGGAGCGTGGGCGGAGTAGACCGCCCGAATCACGGTCCGCAATCCGACCTCGTCGACGAGTCCCAGCTCGACCCGCTTCGCCCCGGTCACGGCCTTGACCGTTTCGAGCGTGTTCGGATCCGAGGGGAAGGAGCACGCCACTTTCACCGTTTCGCCCTCCACGAGATACGGGAGGAGCATGTTGTGTTCGGCGAACGAGGACGTGACCCTGCGCGCGATGTTGGGATCGAGCTGCGCCGCGATGTGGGTATTGTCGAGCAGCGGGAGTCGAAGTCGCTCCGCCAATACGGAATAGAAGTCCTCGACTCGGATGTACCCGAGTTCGATGAGCGCCTGCCCGAGATGTTGTCCTTTCTGTTTTTGCAGCGCGAGACCATCCTGAAGCTGGGACTTCGTGAGGAAGCCGCGCTCGACCAGGGCGCTCCCGATCCGGCGCTCGCGCATCGAGCGCGCGCGAAGAAGCTGATGGCACTTGACGAGGACGCCGACGACGTCCGTCTCACGCACGGGGAAGGGTTCGACGTGCAGCGCGATCCTCTTCTCGAGGGCCGGAAGTTCGGCCGCGAAGGCCCACGGGGTGGGGACGGCCACCCACAGAATCGAACCCCGCCGGTGGACGGGAAGCATCTTGTACTCGTAGGCGAGCGACTCGGGGACGACGTGCATCAGGTTCGGATTCAGGGACAGGCCGTCGACTTCGATCCCCTCGGCCGCCCCCTCCGCCAGGAAGCGGCGAAGGAGCTCGTCTCCGCCGACGGCACCGTCTCGCACGAGGATCGGGGTAAGCCTCTCGCCGTTCCCCCGGACGTGGTGGAGGGCGGTCATGAGAGCTTGTTGGGGAACGATTCCGAGTTCCCGCAGACGCGCTGCCACGGCATCCTGCCTGGTCGTTTCCGGCTTGTCGGCGGCCACCGCCCTTCATCGTACCGAGTCCGGCGACGAGGGTCCAGAGAACTGCGGCGAGGGCGCCGACTGGCCCGTCAGGATTCGAACCTGAACAAAGGGAACCAAAATCCCTTGTGCTACCATTACACTACGGGCCAATAGCCCACACTATAGAGAGGGAAGACGAAAGAGGAAAGCCTCCTGTGTTCGCCGGCACGCGCGTCCGTGGGATCGGTGCGTGCGGATTCCGTTCCTTGATCTCCGCTCTCCGACCCCGTAGAATCCCCGGATGGCGAGCGGCGACGGAACCCGCCCAAAGCCTTCCCCGCAGGACCGCCGGCGCCATCCGCGCTTTCCCGTCGACGAGTGCACCGTCGTCCTCCAGCGCTCGGGGATCATCGCCACGATCGGCCTCCGGAAGGAAAACATCGCGCGGGATCTCTTGGACTTGAGCGAAGGGGGGATGCGGGTGCGCACCGCCGAACGCCTCGAGATCGGCGCCAAAGTACGCATCCGCCTCGTCCTCACGAGGTATTCCGACGAGATCGAGGCGTGGGGAGAAGTCCGCTGGACCGCGACCCCTCCGCTTCACCCGAGCGAACACACCGCCGGAATCAAGTTCACCAAGATCGACCCGCGGCACGCTCGCAAGATCGCGAACATGAAGAACTGGTTCCTCTCCCCGCAATTCCGGCACAAGTCCGCTCAAAAGGGCAAGAATCGGCCTCGCGAGATCATCGAGTGAGACGGCGCCGGATCGCCCGCGCCGCTTCCGCCACGTCCCGGGCGGCGACGACCGCCGAGCACACGGCGACCCGCCCCAACCGCCGGGAGACGTTTCCTGGAGCGATCCCTCCGATGCAGAAGTGCGGGACGCCCAAGCGCGAGGCGGCCGCGAGATAGTCGAATCCGCGCGCCGGCAGGCCCGGCTTCGTCGGACTCGGGAACATCGGGCCGACCGAGATGTAGTCCGCCCCCTCCCGCACCGCCGCCCGCGCCTCGGCGAGAGAGTGGGTCGTCGCCCCCACGATCCGCGGCGCTCCCACGACGGAGCGAGCCGCGCGGATCGGCAGGTCCGTCGAACCCACGTGAACCCCGTCCGCGCCCGAGGCGACCGCAATGTCCGCGCGGTCGTTCACGACGAAGAGGACCCCCCTCTTCCGTCAGAGGGCGGCCAGGCTCCGCGCGCGCAGGAAGAGAGCTCGATCGCTCGCCTTCTCGCGGAGCTGGAGAAGGTCGGCCCCGCCCCGGATCGCCTCCTCCGCCACCCGCTCGAGGTCGTTCCGCGCGACGGCCGGATCGAGGAGAACACACAGCCGGGCCGCACGGAGGCGGCCTCTCGGACCTCGAAGGCGAGATTCGAGGTCGTACAGCCGGAAACGGACGCGGTGGGCTCCCGAGCAGATTCGCGGGAACCGGCCTCGGGCATGCTCCTCGAGGGAACGAGTCGCCTCCTGCGCCCGCTTCAGATTTGCCGCGACCACGTCCGGCGGTTCCGGAAGATCGGACTCGCGCCCGACATCCGACGCGGCCGCCCGAGCGGACAGGAACTCGAGAGCCTGAGGACGAGCCAAGGCGTCCAAGTCGTGGCGAAGTCGCTTCAGTTCCGAGGTGAGTTCGCGATCCTCGAGATCGAACCGGGCCACGTCTTCCAGGACGCGAAGCGCCTCGCGGGCTCGATTGAAATTGGCGTCCAGCGCGCGAAGGGACATTCTGACTAGCGGCGAATTCTTCGCGCGACGGCCAGGAGCCCGAGCGCCAGGAGGAACTCGAGTCCGAGCGCGCCGCATCCGCCGCCGCCTCCGCCTCCGCCTCCGCCCCCTCCGCCGCCCCCTCCGGACTCGGAGCTCCCGGAGGACTTCGCATAGGCCGTGTCTCCGAACGCCCCTTGGTTGCGCCGCTTCCCGTTCGGCGACGGTTCGCTCGAGTATCCGTCCGCGGGATCGGCGGCGTCGATGCTCGGCGAGCCGGCCGACTCCGTGAAGTCGCCCGCCCCTTCGTTCGCGAAGGCGCACGCCGCGGTTCGGTTCTCGGTCCCCCCGATCCCCGGTCCGTAGTCGGGTTCCGGAGCGTTCTGCCACGCGCTGTTGTAGGAAACGCTCGATCCGGCCAGGACGAAGATGCCGCCCGCGTTCTTCCCGACGAGGCTGTTCTTGACCGTGGTCAGAGTGGGGTCCGTCGTCGCGGAAACTCCGCGCCCTCCATTGCTGACGACCGTCACGTTCACGACGCGGAGACGTCCTCCCACCGCGCCCGTGATCCCGTGGCTGGCGTTCGCATAGATCGCCACATGGTGGACGTAGCAATCGGACGTCGCCCCCTCCACGCCGACGGTTCCGCCGGTCACGGCGAGGTGCGAGATCTCCGAGGACTGATCCACGAGATACGTCCCTTGCACCCGCAAGACCGGGTCGATGCCGTTCCCCGTGATCTTCGTGTGCTTCGCCGAGTATCCGCGGAGCGAGACGCCGGGCTTGATGACGAAGGGGCCCACGAAGGTCCCCACCCCAAGGACCACCGTCTGCCCTTGCGTCGCCCCGTCCAGCGCGGCCTGGACGCCCACGTACACGGTCGTCCCCACCATGATCGCCGCCTGCGGCGTCGCGGTCGCCACGAGGCCCGGGGACTCGTTCTCGCCGTGATCGACGGCGATCACCTTGAAGTCGTACGTCGTCCCGTTCGTGAGGTTGTTCACGGCGTAGGTGGTGCCGGACAGGTCGTCCACCTTGGTCGCCGCGGACCACGCCGCGGAGGCGGGCTTGTGATAGAGGCGATACTTCAGGATGTCCGGGCTCGGACTCGCGCCCCAATCCACCGTCACCGAGGCGTCGTACGGCGTCGCCACGATGGAGGAGGGCGCTTCCGGAGGCACGGTGTCCTTGGAGATCCAGAAGTCTTGCGTCTCGCTCCAGGCGGATCGCGCGCCGTGGCCGTCCCGCACCCGGACGCGCCAGTAGACGTGCGTGTTCGAAGCCAGCGTCCCCAGCGCGTAGGAACCCGCACCGGTAAGTTCCACCGGCGTCTGCTCCGAAAGCTCCAGATCCCGATTCGCATAACCGATGCCGTATTGAAGTTCGCAGACGAGCGAGGCGCTCGGCGTCTCGTAATCGAACTGCCCGCTCCAGGAAACGGTGGGGGAATTCGTTGCCGTCACGTTCGATCCGGCGGAAGGGGTGAAGACGCTCGGCGGAACCGGCGGGGTGTTTGCGCTGTCGTAGCAGAGCACTTCGCCCCGTTCCGTCGTCAGGAAAATCCGCCCATCGGCCAGCACCGGGCCGCCAAGGATTTGGGAGCCGACGTCGAGCGATCCGCCGGGAGCCTTGGCCCCGTCCGAGAGATTCCGCGCCTCCAAGTACCGGCCGCGGACGACCCAGGCCCAGGAAGTCTGGGAGATCGACGGCGACGCCACGTGATCGAGATTGGTCAGGGACCACGGCCGGAGCTGAGTCCCCCACATCACCTTCGTCACGTTGACGTCCGCGTTCACGTCGATCGCCAGCGCGTAGTAGGAATCCGTCCCGGTCATGAAGCGGTTGAGTTCTCGGACGTCGAGAATCACGCGATGGGTTCCGATCGCCGGATAATTCGCCACGAGGGCGGGCGATGAGAAGATCGCGACATTGTTGAGATCGACGTAGGAGACCGGATCGGTGTCGGGCTTGTTCAGGACGGACTCCTCGTCTCCGCAGTGCTTGTTCAGCCAGCCCTTGAGATCGTCGTAGTTCTGACCGTTATCGATCGCGAGCTGATCGAGATACGCGTCTCGATCCACCTTGCGCATGTTGATGAGGGTCTCCAACACCTCGGGTTCCACCTTGAGGGTCGGGGTCGTGATCGTCGGCTGGCCGTCGGCCGTTCCTCCGACCTTCGAGACCAGCCCATCCGCGGTGGTGCCCGGCGGGATCGCCGTGACCGTCTTGTGGAGCGTGTAGTAGGGGTCGGCGGCCGTCTGTTGAAGGATGTGGACGCTCCGATCCGCTCCGCCTCCTCCCGGGAGAATCACGTAGTCTCCGATGCACGTGGGGCTGTTCCGGATCGAGTTGGTCCCGGCCCGATACGCCCAGTACAACGCGCCCGTCGAGGCGTTGTAGCAGCTCCAATATCCGGAATTGTCGCCGACGATCACGCGGTTCCATTCCGAGTGGTAGGCGGCGGCGGACCAGGAGATCTGACGCAATCCGGGCGCTCCCGTCCAAAGCCACGCGCCGGTCTTCGCGTTGTAGGCGCGGAGTTCCAGGGCGGGGTTGCCCATCGTCACGAAGAGAACGTCCGTCGGCGTACCGGAGATCGGAATCCCCGCGACGGCGACGGGAGAACCGATCACGTTCGTCCCGTGATAGATCGCCGGCAGGAGCTGCGCCCCCGTCTGGGCGTGCAGCACGTAGAGATAGCCGTCCGACGACGCCACGTAGAGACGCCCCTTGAAATACACCGGCGAGGCCGAAAGAGCGCTCGACGTCGCGAAGGACCAGAGGGTGGTGCCGTCGCTCGGATTCAGGCAGTAGAGCGTGCCGTTCTGCGACCCCACGTAGAGACGCCCGGCGGCCGCGGTCGGTGTTCCGATCTGTTCGTACGAGGTCACCGACGTCGTCCACCGGAGCGCCGCGATCGGGCCCGTCCGAGGAGGAACGGACTCCTGGGTTTGGCCGGATCGAGACGCCGTCGAGCGAAAGACAGGGGCGTCGTCGGCGACGAGCACCCCCGCCGACAGCAGGATCCCGGCGAAGAGAGGGGGTGGTCTCATCATGGTATTCTACCTCATTTTCCAGCGATTCCGAGTGCTCTCGTGCTCCACGGCCTTCGCCGCGACCTTCCGAAAGATCTCCAGGCTCACCGGTTTCGGGAGGTAGAAATAGGCGCCGCTCCGCCGAACCTCCACCTCGAGATCTTGAGAGACGTCTGAAGCGGTGAAGACGATCTTGAGATCGGGGCGCGCGGAGCGGATCGTCCGGATGAGGGAGCGTCCGCGAAGATCCGCGAGGTCGTCGTCGAGCATCAGGAGCCGAGCGTCGCCGATTCGCGCCAGGGCCTCCTCGCCCCGATCGACGGCCTCCACGCCAAGCGGAAGGCTCCCGTTCAATCCTCGGATCCTCGAGACGAGCTCCTCGTCCCGGCTCGCCAGGAGCAGCGTCCCTTCGTCCTTCATGGCTCCTTCCCTTCTCACGCCTCGAAGAGATACAGGCTGCGCGTCGTCCAGATCATCAACTTGCTCCCCGGCATGATCAGGATGCCGGTGATCTCCTCGCCGGGGAGCACGTATGGAAACCCCGAGATCAGCGTCTCGTCCCCGCCCGCCACCGATGAACCGGAGGAATTCCAGTTGAGCCCATAGACGTATCCTCGGGTCGTGGCCCAGTAGATCTTCGTTCCGTTCGCCACGACCTTCCCCACGGGCTTTCCCACGCACTGGATCGGCCAGTCCGGGTCCTTCCTCCCCGAAATCTGCGAGGACTCGTCCTCCGTCGCGGAGCTTTCCACCTTGCCCATGATCCCGTCCCCGGCCCGGCATCCGTTCCCCAGGACATTCGTCACCGGTGCCCCGATCGGATGGGTGCCCACGCCGCTACACCCGGTAAACGTCGTCGAGGTTTTCCCCGTGTAGGTCACCGTCGTGCTGCCGAGGTAGATCGTCCCCGAGCTCGGGAAACCCGTGGTGGAGTCCACGGTGATCGTGGCTTCCCCTCCGGTCGTCGCCCCTGCCAACGACGTCTCCGTCCCTCGCTGGCTCCAAATCTTCTCCACGACCCCGTCCCCGCCGGTCAAGGCGAAATTGCTTCCCCAGTTCTGCATCGGCTGCATCGTCAACGTCACCGTCGAGCCCGCCGCGTCCTTGAGCCTCGTCGCCCATCGCGCTCCGCTCGTTCCCGACGACGATTCCACATTTCGGTTGTAGACCGTCGACCCGTCGGACTCCCCGTACGTGAGTGCGGCTCCGGTGTTGCCGTTGTCGAGCCAGACGCCGAAGTCGTTCTCGTCGTTGACCTCCGCCTGCCAGTTCCGGCTGATGCTGGGAGCGGTCAGACCCGCGAGCGAGAACCGTACCACGAGGGTCCTCACCGTTCCCGTATCCTTGCTCACGGGCACGAAGAACTCCTGGAAACCCGAGGCCCAGGTAAAGGCCGGCCAGCCCGTGTACGCGAATTGGTAGAGCCCGGTCGTCGTGCTGTTCGTGATCGAGTCCTCGGTGCTCGGAACGATCGCCCACATGTATTCGCCGAACGCTTGATTGTCTCCGGCGTCGGGGCCGACCGTGGAGTCGGAATCGTACGGATCGACATTGACCTTGAGGCACGCGCCACCCGTCGTGCTCGTTCGCTTGTAGGCGAGAATGTAGAGCCGCCACCATCGAACCCGGTTCGTGCCCGCGGGACTGTCGTAGGTGGGGTCGCTGCTGTCGACCACGTCGTCGCCATTGGCGTCGGCCGTACCGTCCGGATTTACGACCGACGTGTTGAGGTACGTGAACCGGTAATTCACCGCGCCCGACACCGGTCGATTGATGTAGAACGATCCGTTCCCGTAGTAGTCGACGGAACCGAACCTTCGCGTCGTGATGTCGCTCGCCGTCACCGCCGCGGTCGGGTGGCTGAGACCCGAGTCCCCCTTGTCCCAGAGGGCGAAACAGCAATCTCCGTAGGTATCCTGCCCCGTGGTCCCATCTTCCTTGTAGAAATCTCCCACCAAGAGGATCAAGGCACGCCAACTGGAGGTGGCGGCGGTGACGTCGACCCGGTGGGTGAAGAAGAGGATGGGGCCGGGCGCCGTATAGCTGGTCACGATCTCGAAGACGCTCGAATTCCACCGCACGACCAGGAATACATTGTTGTTCGCGATCCCACCGCCGCTCGTCACGGCGTATCCGAACGTGTACCCGGAGGCCGTCCCGCGCGTCCCGCCGATGGACATGAATCTCGTCACCCGGCCCAGATTCGCTTCCGACGCGCCGCCGCTGACCGTGAGCGCCTTGGGAGTGGCCGCCGAGCCCATGTACTCGTCGGCGCCGATGTCCCAGGTGCCGTTGTACGGCCGTGCCTGGCCGTCCAGGTCGTACGCGTAGCCCCCGCTGGGCACCTGGCCCGAATCGATCGCCGTCGAGGCCGTCGATTTCAGATGGAAGTCAAAATTGTAGGGATTGACGAAGAGGCTCGCCGCGACGGAGGTGAGGTTCGCGTCGGGATCGCCCCCATTGATGTCCGCGAGCGTCGGCGCGATCGAGAAGATCGAGTTCATCGCGCCGCAATCGGTGACGGTCGGCGGGATGCCGGTCTTGTCGAATAGGGTGCAGTTATAGAGATCCGCTTCCGACAGGCTCCCGGCCCCGATGCTGCAGTTCCGGAGCACGACGCGGCGCGCCGTCCCTCCGTCCGAATCCTCCACGCAGGTATTCCCGGCTCGATACCACTTCACATTCTCGAGGATGATTTGCGTGGCCGTCGACTTGGCGGTCTGGACGTCGAATTTTTCGGCCGTCGGGATCTGATAGCGCCACCGGTAGCGCGCGGAATTCCCCCCCGCGCTCACCGCGGCGGTTACCGACGACCACTTCGTGGACGAGAAGACCTCGTAGCTCTTCCCCGATCCCGACGTCCCCCGGTAATTCGTCGAGAGCGTGATCTGGGTGTCGGAATCGACGGTCGAGACGGTGTACTCGTTCGTATCGCCTCGCACGCGGAACTTGTCGTTGGCGGCCACATTCCCGGTAAAGGTGGTCCCGCTCCCGGTCACCGTCGGGCTGGCGTTGTTCGCCGTAACGGTCCCGGTGTCGTAGAGGATCCGTTCCACGGCGTCGTTGACCCAGTCGATCCGGTTGGCGCCGTCGTCCTCGTAGGTCGCGCTTCCCATGGAGCCGGCGGCTCCTAGGAAGGTAAAGGACGGGCTGTTGGTGCTGGCTTTGATGTTCTTGTCCGTGGACGACGGGGAGGTCTTGGCGAAAGTCACGTTCACGAAGGAATACGCCGACAGGCGCATTTGGTCCATGACGGGCAACCCCATGGACGAGACATCCAGTGCCGGCCCGGTGCCTCCGATGTTGAACGTGGTCTCGTTCATGAGATGGATTATGCCGGTCGATCCGAAAACGATTCCGCTATTGTTCAACCCGGTCACCGTGCAGTACTCGAAACTGATCTCTCCGTTGCTCGTCACGGTCATCGAGTACGTTCCGGCGGAGGTGAGGGTGGCGTTGGAGCCGGACGAGCCGCGTAGGGACAGCCCCCCTCCCGCAATCGTTACCGAAGCCCCTGTCGTCATCGTAATCGTCCGGCCGGGCCCGACATCCCAATTCCCGGAGGTCGCTTCCAGTTGATTCTCGACGGTCAGATCGGTGTCGATGGAAACCCCATAGAAGCTGGTTTGGTTGGCTCGGAGCTTGTAGAAGGTTGTCGACACGGATCCTCCCAGAGACTGGAACGCCCCACCGTTGAACGTCACCCGCCCGATGCCGCGGGTGAACGCGCCGTTGTTCGTCCAGTTCCCTCCCACGTTGATCTCGTGCTGGTAGCTGGAGCCCACGCTCACCAGGGTGTTCGTCCCCGTACCGTTGATCGTGAGGTTGCCCGTAACGGTGAGCGTCTGGGCAACGGTGTTGTTCCCGCCCGAGTTGCTCCCGAGGTTGACGGTCACGGTCACGCCGCCGGTCGTCGAGCCGATATTGAGCGTCGCCGCGGTCACCGTCAGCGCGGAGGAGGCCGTCGAGTGGCCGATGTTGATCGTCTTGGAGCCCGACCCGAGCGTCGTGCCCAGATTGAGGACGTTGAACGTCGTGGCCGCCGACCCGGTGATATAGGCGGTCCGGGTCGTGCCCATCGTGACGGTCCCGGAATTATGGGTAAAGGTACCGCCCATGTTCCAGAAGTCCCCGTTGAGCGTGAGGGTCCCCGAAGGCGCCGTGACGGTCCCGGCCATCACGGTGAAGCTGTCGATCACGTCGGCATTCGCGTTGAAGGTCCAGCCGCCCCCGGAACCGTTGAACGTAATCTGACGGAACTGGCTGGAGCCCGTCATGGTCCCGGAGAGGGTCTTCCCCGTCGAGGTCGAGTTGAAGGTGACGCCCCCCATGCCGGCCGTGAAGGTGCCGTTGTTCGTGTAGCTCCCGCCGATCGTAAGCATATGCAGAAGGCTCGAGCCCACGTTGACGAAGCTGTTCGTCCCCGTGCCGTTGATCGTGAAATTGCCGGACGTGGTCAAGTTCTGGGGTATCGTGTTGTCCGCGGTCCCGTTGTTTCCGAGATTTACCGTCGTCGTCGTGTTCGCCAAGGCCGTTCCGATCGTCACGGTCGTCGCCGTCGTCGTGAGGGCGGAACCGACCGTGCTGTGGCCGATGTTGATGGTCTTCGATTGGGCGTCCGCCAATCCCGAGCCGAGCACGAGCGAGTAGAAGGTCGTACTCACGGAGCCCTTGAGGGCCGCGGTGGTGGTGCCGTTCAGGATGACGCTTCCCACGTTCGCGGTAAAGCTGCCGTTGTTGACCCAATCCCCGCCGACGTTGATGGCGTGGGCGTAGGTGCTCCCCTTGGAAACGAGGGTGTTCGTGCCCGTACCGTTGATCGTAAGAGTCCCCGTAGCCGTCAGCGTTTGGACGGCGGTGTTGTCGGAGCCGTTGCTTCCCAGGTTGACCGTGATCGTGACTCCGCCGGTAGTGGAGCCCACGTTGAGAGTCGCCGCGACAACGGTCAGGGACGAGGAAGCGGTCGTGTGGCCGATGTTGATCGTCTTGGACCCCGAACCCAGCGTCGTGCCCAGATTGAGGACGTTGAACGTCGTATTCGCCGCGCCTCGGATCCCTCCCGTCATGGTCGTATCGAGGGTCACCGTTCCGGAGTTGTGCGTAAACGTAGCGTCGTTGCTGAAGTACCCCCCGACGGTAAGAGTGGTGGAGGGGGCCGTAACGCTTCCGGCCGAAATCCCGAAGTCGCGAACGACCTCGGTCGTGGCGTTCAGGGTCCAGCCGCCGCCCGAGCCGGTGAAGAAGAGGTCGTAAAACTTGCCGTTGGTGCCGGACAGGGTGCCGTTGAGGCCCTTGCCGGTGCTCGTGGAAGTGAACTCGACGTAGCCGCCGCCCGACTTGAACATCCCGTTGTTCGCCCAGTGCCCGCCGACTTGAATCGCGTGCGAGACCGAGGAACCCACGGACTCGAGGGTGTTGGTGCCCGTACTGTTGACTTCGAAGTTTCCCGTCGACCGGAGCGTCTGAGGCGCCGTGTTGTTGCCGGCACCCCGAGTGCCGAGATTGACCGTAACCGTGGCTCCGCCCGTCGTCGAGCCGACGTGGATGTCGGCCGCTGCGATGATCAACGAGGATCCTTCCGCCGTATGGCCGATGTTGATCGTCTTCGATCCCGAAGCCAGGGTCGTTCCGAGATTCAGATTGTTGAACGTGGTGTTCGACGACCCCGTGATGTCGGCCGGGGTGGTCGAAGTGTCGAAGGTGACGGTGCCGGAATTGTGGGTGAACGTGGCGGAATTCGAGAAGTGGCGTCCGATGGTGAGGGTGGCGGAAGGCGCCGTGACGCTTCCGGCCGAAACCGTGAAGTCGCGAACGACTTCCGTCGTCGCGTTCATCGTCCACCCGCCGCCCGAGCCGTTGAAGGTAAGGTCGTAGAACCTTCCGCTGGTACCGGATAGGGTGCCGCCGAGGGTCTTGCCCGTGGAGGTCGAGGTGAACGTCACTACCCCCACCCCGGAGGTGAACGTCCCGTTGTTCGTGTAGTTCCCGCCGATGTTGATGGCATGCGCGTAGGTGGACCCTACGCTCACGAGGGTGCTGCTCCCGGTCCCGTTGATGGTGATGTTTCCCGTCACGGTAAGCGTCTGCGCCGTCGTATTGTCTCCGGAAGCGTTTGTCCCGAGGTTGACGGTCGCCGTGGTGTTGGCCAGGACGGTGCCGATCGTGACGCTCGCGGCCGTGGTCGTCAGCGCCGAAGCCGCGGTGTCGTGGCCGATATTGATCGTCTTACTCTGAGCGTCCGTAAGGCCGGAGGCGAGGACGAGGGTGTTGAAGGTCGTTCCGAGGCTCCCCCGAATCCTCGCGGTGGCGGTGCCGTCCATCGTGACTGTCCCCGTACCGGCGGTGAAAGTTCCGGAGGTACGAGACCAGTCCCCCCCGCACTTGATCTCTCCCGACCCCACGGTGACGGTAGCTCCGCCGAGCCAGACGCCCCCGACTCCGACCGTGAGCGTGTTGGATCCGACGGCCATGGTTCCATCCCCGGAATTCCCGGTGGTGGAGAACATGTAACAGCTATAGCTCCCCTCCATGGTCAGATTCACGGTCACGGGGTTCGGGTTCAGGCTAGCCGACATGTCGGCGGGGTCGAACTGGACCATCCCGATGTTGTTGTTCGAAGTTCCGGGGATGCCGTGCGCCCAGTTGCCGTGGTTGTTCCAGTTCCCGTTGACGTAGCCGATCCAGTAGTTCTGACCGAGGCTACCGCCCTTGGAGGCCTCGGAGGTGTTTCCATGGTGGCCCTGATTGATCCGGTTCCCGTTGTCCTCGATCTCGCTCGTGTACGTATCGCCCGTCGCGCCGGCGTCGATACACGGGGACTGGTTGGTCGCGTGGCGATACCACAGTCCGTCGATCTTCTTGTATCCGTAGGTCGATTGGAGGTGGTAGTCCCGGCTGGCGAGCGTCGTGTTGTTCTCGTCCTCGAAGAGAGGATCGCTCGTGATGCTGTTTCCATCCTCGCCGGTGTCGGTCTTCCAATCCGTGAAGGACTTGTACGTCAAGGCGATCCCGAAGCGTGTCCCGTCGGTCTGGTAGTAGCAGTTGTAATCGCTCGGGTTCTTGAGATCGCCCGCCGCGCCGGCGAGATGGATGAACATCTGGTCCGTGTCTTCGTTCGTGTTCTGGAAGATGTTGTTCTTGATCGTGATGCCGTCGGTGGCGATGTCGCCGACATAGATTTCGCAATTGTCCGAGTCTGCGGTGAGGATGGCGGTCGTGTTGTTGTGGAAGGTGCAATTCTCGATCAAGATCCCCGTGGTCGCGGCGTCGCTGAGAATGGAGATCGCCTGCTGTCCGCAATCGTAGAAGAGACATCGCTTGATCGTGACGTTCGTGACCGACAGGTTCGTATCGCCGCACACGATCGCCGCTTGGACGAAATTCAACGCTCCGTCGTCCGTGTCCATGTCGTAGAAGGTGCAGTCTTGGATCGTGATGGCGTCCGCCCCTTCCGAGTCCATCCAGATCCCCGCGTCTTCCGTAGTGTAGAGGGTGCAGTTCTGGATCGTGATGTTGTTGTTGGCCTTGATCAATACGAGGGCGGAGTTGGTTCCGGCGGCGTTCGTCATCTTGATGCCGTCCAGAACCACGTAGTTGTCCCGAATGTCGAAGCAACTCACCCGCGCGGCGCTTCCCGTGACGGTGGGAGTGATTCCGGTTTGCGCCTTGACGTAGAGACGTTTGCCGCTCGACGGGGTGTTGCCGTCGATGGTGACCAACTCGGCGAAGGCCGTCGCGGTCCGGAGCTCGAGTGTCCAGTCTTGGTTGAGGACGCCGTTGCCCAGGCCGTCGATATTGGTGTTGGTGATGTAGTTCTCGGCGTCCTGGATCTTCGTGTAGCCCTGGACGTCCGCGGTGTTCTTGACGACGACGGTGCCGGTATTGTAGGTGACGACTACCCAGACAGAGGTGACCCGGACGTTTTCCCAGCTTCCCGAGACCACGGACTTCGCCCCCACTTCGAGGGCGTTGAGCTCGCTCCAGGTCCAGGGGCGGTTCGTATCCGGATTTGTGGTGCGCGTGAACGTGTAGTCCGTATACGAAGTCGCCAGGGCCCCGGTGTTCCCCGTCGACTCATAGGTCGTGGAATTGGTGCGGAGGACCCATTTCAAAGCCTCGTTGCCGGTTACGTTGCGCGCGCGAAGATGGATGACGATTTGCGAGATTGCGTTGCTCACGGCGATGCCCGGGTTCGCGAGAGTCACCGTTCGGATTTGGGCATCGTCCGTGAATTCGAGGTAGGTAGTGTCACTGTCGCTCGGCTCCTGGAGATTGGTGTAGTTGGTGGACCCGCCGCTGTAGGCACCGCTGGTATGGAAGCCCTCACCGTCCGGGCCGATGTCGACGGTCGATTGAGCCGAAGCGGCCGCAGCGATTGCCAGTTGCGCCAGGAGTCCCACCCCTCGCGCGCCGATCGTCCGCATCTCCACCCCCGATTATCCCCGCGCCCCTCACCACCTCATAGAATATGCAAACAGCATACCACATCCTTCATCGATCTATCGGCACTGCAATGCAACTCCATTAGTACAAATAGCTTGGGATCGAGAAAGGAAGTCCTTTCGCGCCCCTCCAACCCATTCCCCGCGGTTTGTATCGAGTGGATACACAAATGCATTAGTTGGTTTACAAGCTATTCTATCTTAACAGATTGCATCTATGTGGATCGATATGGAGCAGTTCGGAGTCGGTGGAGCCTCCCTGCGCGCGATCGGGGTGTACGAAGGAAGTTCGAATCTGCGAAGAATCCTCTAGGGTTTCTTGTCGGTTTTGCGAATTGGCGGCTCCTTCAACCACGATCGGAGGATTAAGCGGCTGGTATCGCCGCTGGCCTGGTTTCATCCTGTTCTACCGGCAGGAACCCACAGTATTCTCCAGTACCGCATCAGTTTCCGGTCCGGATGATTTGGCCATCGGTGCTGCCGGACAGGAACATCCCCCCGGGGGTATTGTGCATGGCCGTAATGCCGTGACCGGGGAAGACGATGGGGTAGCCGGTCCGGAGCGTCTCGTCTCCACCGGCCACCGAGGACCCGCTCAGGTTCACCGTATAGCTGTAGAAATACCCCTTGTCGGTGGCGAAGAAGATCTTCGAGCCGGACGTGAAAATGATCTTGTAGATCGCCTTTCCCGTGATCGACAGAGGCCAGTCCGGGTCCGTGGCGTCTGGGGTTCCGCCCGAGCCGTCGAGGGTAAGCTCGTCGCCCGCCGTGGATGTCCCCAGATCGAGCTTTTTCCCGTCGGAGACCAGGCATCCGTTTCGCCGATGCCCATCGCGAATGATCGGCGCCCCGATCGGGTGTGCCCCGACATTGCTGCATCCCGTAAACTGCGTCGAAGTCGTCCCCGTGTACGCGATCGCCCTTTCGCCGACGTAGATCGTGCCCGAGGAAGGGAAGGCGGAAGTCGTTCCGCTGGCGACCGTGAGCGTGACTTCGCCTCCCGTCGTCGCCGCCTCCAAATAGGTGATCTGCTGGTTCTGACACCAAATCTTCTGGATGGCGTCCTGGATCGGCACCAAGGCAAACGACGTGCCCCAGTACCTCTGGGTGCTCCCCACCGCCTTGGCGTCGGTCCCGCTGCCGTCCTTCAATCGACAGGCCCAACGCAGGTAGGAACTCCCGGCGGAGGAAGAGACAAAGCGGCTGTAGATGATGGTCTGGGTCGAGTATTCCGCCGAGCATATCGCCGTCGCTCCCGTGTTTCCGTTGTCCAGGGTGATTCCGAACCGGACGACGGGGACTCCCGTCGCCTCGGTCCCCCGCCAAGTGTTGTCGACCGCTGGATTGCCCGTTCCCGCCATGTTCCACCGATGGAGAATCGACTGCAACCCGTCGGTCGTGTTGCTGATCGACGGGAAGATCTTGAGGTAGCTGGCGTCATAGGTGAAGAGAAGCCAGGACCGATGCTCGAAATTGTTCCAGTCCGTCGTCGAATCGATGTCCTCGCCCGGCTCGTCGTTGAGGTCGGCATCGGCTGAAGGAACGACCGCGTAGATCGTGCGTCCGAACCAGCGGTTGTTGGCGGCGCCGTTGTCGTTCTGGTCGTAGGGGTCGGCATTCAGCTTGAAGAAGGAGCCGCCCGTGGTCGCGGTCGTCTTCTCGGCGCAGAAGAAGAGACGCAACCACCGGCACCGATTGGCCCCCGCAGGGCTGTTGTAGACGACGGATCCGTCTACGTTGCCGTCGGGATTCACCGTGGCCACCGTGCACCAAAGGATCCGATAGTCGGTCGCCGGAGTCCAGGGCTGGTAGACCCGGTGGGCTCCGACCGTCGCGTCTCCGAACTTGCGGTTGGTAGGAGTGGAGTCGGACACGTCCGCCGTTGGATTCTCCAGCTTCCAGGTGGTCGCTACGCTATCGTAGTAGTCCACGAAGACCTGGATGCAGTCGCCGTAGCCGTCGGAGTTGCTGTCGACCACGCAGTAGATCCACGTGCGCCAGTCCGTGGCTGCGGGGACGCCTCGATTGTCGGTCCAGGGTTGGAGGTGGAGGATCGGCCCGGCCGCCTGCACTTGGGCCTTGATCGACATGTCCGTCACGTCGATGACATAGAGAGTGTTGTTGTTGGCCGCGGTCGTCGATCCCGCGCCGGTTCCGACATAGGCGAAGCCGTTCGTACTCGTCGTATTCCGCCAAGTTCCCCCGATAAAGTGGATCTTCTTCACCCTTCCCACATTGGAGGTCGCCGCCGAGAGGCTGACGTCTGCGAACTCGTCGCAGCCGCGGTCCCAGGTCCCGCTCCGTGCGTGGCCGTCCATGTCCTCGCTCGGAGTGCCCGTCCAGCCGGAGGGCGCTCCTGATGTCCCTCCGTTGTCGTCCGCCGCCAGGTGAAAGTTCAGGGCGGAGGCGTTGATGAACGTCCCGGCGGCCGCGCTCGTGAGGTTGTTTGTGCCCGGCCCGACCGACGGCGCAGCCTCCTCGAAGATCGTGTTGTAGGCGGTGCAGTTCGTCGTCGTAGGAGACCCTATCGGATCGAAGACGGTGCAGTTGCGCAAGGTCACGTAGTCCGCTCCGCCCGCGGCGATGGCGCAATTGTGGAGGCTCCCCCGGAGCGAAGATCCGCCGTCGACGGCCAACCCCGTCCGCGGCGCGAAGGTGAAGTTCTCCAGGATCACGTCCACGTTGACGTCGAGATTTCCGTCGATGACCATCATCTTCTGCGGCCGGATCCGATCCGAAGCGCTCGCCGCGTCGACCGCGGCCTGGACCGTGTGATACGTATTCCCCGTAGTCACGTTCCTGATGATGTTGGATTCGAAAAGCACCCGGCCGTCGTTCGGGAAGGCGGTGTCGTTCTCCTCAATGTCGTCGTCGTTGGCCTCCCCGAAGCGGCCGGTCGTGGCGCCCAGGCAGGTGACGATGGGAGTCCCGATGCCGCTCTTCACGTTGTTGCCGCTGGACCCGTTAAAGGTCACGCCGTTGATGGAGTGGGGAACGCGGCTCCGGTTGACTCCCGTGACCGCGGAGAGATCGATGCAGGGGCCGCCGAGGCTCGTCTCCTTGGTGAAGGTGCACTCGTGCATCCGGCGGATCGTGCTGTTCTCCGCAAACACTACACCCGTCGCGCTCAGGTCCGCAAAGGTGAAATACTGGGCGTCGAACGTCCCAGAGGCGGTGACGCTCATCGACCATCCGGAAGTGTCCCCGCCCGTGGCATTGACCGTCGAATTGACGGTCGCCCCCGTCGCGCGGATCGCCTCGAAGGTCCCCGCGACCGAGAGCGTCGAACCTTGGAGCAGGCTCAAGGTGGCGGTCCGAGCCCCTTGGGGTTCGAGATCGAGCGTCGATCCGGAGGGAACCGTGATCGTCTGCGCCGCCGTGACGGAAAGCGTGACGTTCGCGGCGCTGCCGGAGATCTTGAGCCGCCCGTCGGTCAGGGTCAGCGTGTTTCGAATCGTGACCGTGGTGTCGGCGGAGCCCGAATCGACGAGGACGGGATTGGCGCTGTCGTCGACGGCCGTGTTGTTGATGGTGACGTTGTAGAAACCGGTCCCCCGTCCCGTGATCGCCTCGGCATCCGGAACATGCGTGATCGTCTGCGACCCGGTTCCGTTGAAGACGACCGTTCCGCCCGTGGTGCCGGTGGAAAAGAGGAACACCGATCCCGCCTCGGAATCGGTCATCGTCCAGTTGCCCGCGACGTTGATCGTCCCTCCCGTGAGTTCGATCTCCGGGCCGGCATTGCCCGCGTCGTCGTTGTTCTGGAAGACGACGCCGCCTTTCACTCCCCCCACCTGCGTCAGGGTGATGGTCCCGCCGGTCATCGCCCAGTAACCGTCGTTGCTGCCCGTGGAATCGGCGCCGATCTCGTGCGCGTTCACCGTCCCCGCCACGAGGAATTGCCGACTCGTGTGCGAGCTGTTTCCGTTGAATCGGATTCGGCCGAGTTCGCCGGAGGCTCCTCCCGTCGTCGTAAAGCCCGAGTCGGCCTGGTCCTGGCAGGTCAGGGTGCCTCCGGAACCCACGTTGAGAATTCCGGTTTGGATCGTGACGTACTCGCACGTCACCTGCGGTTCTGTTTGCGAGCTGGAGATATCGAAGGTGTCGGCGGACTCCTGGAGCCAAACCTCCAGAACCCGGATCTTGGAGCCGCTTTTGATTCCGAGTCCCCGAGTGTCCGCGGAGGCGTTGACATCGGGCCCGCGCACGCGGAACCAGCCTTGGAATAGCCAGTTCCCGCTCGCGGGCGAAATGGAAACGTTGCCCTTGACGGTGATTTCCATCGTGATGGGCGTGGCGGCTGCGGCCGAGAACGTCCCTCCGCTCACGGTGAAGTTTCCCGTGACGGTCATGTGAGAAGACAGAGTGCCCGTGCTCCCGCTGGTGTCGATCTTGAGCACGCCTCCGGTCTGGGTATAGGTCCCGATCGTATGCTCGATTTGGGCCGAGTCCGGATCGGTGTCCCATGTTCCGGCCGTGAGAGTGAGCGTCCCCGTAACGTTCAGGCGGTCTCCGTCGTCCCCCACCCCGCTGTCGTTCGTGGTGAAGGTCCCGGCGCTCTTGTTGATGGTAATGTTGTTGAAGGATTCCGTCTGATTGGTGGTGGTACCCCCTACTTCTTTCTCCACCGACTGCGTCCCGGTGCCGCTGAAGGTGACGGTGGAGCTTCCCTGGTTCCACGTGGCCTTGTTCGTCCAATTGCCGCGCACGGTGATGGTGCCGGTCACTCCCGCCGAGGTAAGCGTCCCGGTGTTGATGGTGACGTTGCCCTCGATTTCGAGCTGGGGAGTCGATCCGACGGCGTTGGCGGCGATGTCCACAGTGCCGCCTCCGAGGGTCAGATTCTGGCCATCGGTGTTGAGATCGATGTAGCCGTCCGCGTTGATCGTGATCCGTCCGTCCGTGTTGACGTCGATCCCCTGGGCGGCCGCCGCCGAAGCGGCGCCCAGGAAGCAGGCCGCCAACCAGATCCCACGCACGTACCTCATCGCTTCTCCACCCTCGCATTACGCAGTTTCAGCGATGATAAGCACCGACGTCGGAATCGATGGAGCGGGCGGGGGTGTATCGATTCGATCCACTTGGGAGGGAGAATCTCCCTCTTCGTGTCTGCAACCGTCCGCATCCACCCACCCTGGCTTCCGCGGGCACGTCCACCCAAGCGCCCGCCTGACCCTTTAATCGTACCCCAATCTGAACCGAGCGGGGGAAAAAAGTGAATCCGCCCGCCCTAGGGCCTTACTCCTAATGTCGCTTCTGCGGAGAAGGATTCGCTGAAATCTGAAAATCGCCCCCCGAAAGTCCCCATGAAGCCGCCTCCATGGGTATCTTGATCCTCGAGGACGAATCCCCTAGACCAAAGCACATTTCGGAGGTGGGAGTTTAGGGAATTCGTAACCGATCACGCTCCCCTTGCACCGCCGAGGCGCAAAGGCGCGGAGAACCGCCGTCTCTTCCCTGGTTCCACCTTCCCCATGCCGGGAAG
>Ga0114945_10000729_pt1 | contig 21100 bp, 19 predicted proteins | sample OV2TP3_FD_87194 | JGI IMG/M metagenome (GOLD analysis project Ga0114945, IMG submission 87194) | Hot spring microbial communities from Beatty, Nevada to study Microbial Dark Matter (Phase II) - OV2 TP3 | ecosystem: Environmental > Aquatic > Thermal springs > Hot (42-90C) | place: USA: Beatty...
CTGCCTCGGTCAAGTCATGCGTCGGCCATGAGTATCTTGACAGGGGTAGGGGAAAGAGCTGATCAAAGGCTCCTGTTGGGGCTTCTTGAGGGTATTGGGGCCGGCCACCCCCAAGCAAATTCCTATCACCTGGCCTCAGCCAGCACCTGGCCGGTGTACGAGCGTCGGACCAGCGCCAGGTCCACCGGCGGGCCTTCCGCGACGATCTCACCGCCCCGATCGCCGCCTTCCGGCCCCAGGTCGATAATCCAGTCGGCGTTGCGGATCACATCCAGGTTGTGCTCGATCACCAGCACGGTATTGCCGGCCTCCACGAGACGATTGAGCACATCGAGCAGACGCTGGATGTCGGCAAAGTGCAGCCCCGTGGTGGGCTCATCCAGAATGTAGAGTGTCCGCCCGGTTGCCCGCTTCGACAGCTCGCGGGAGAGCTTCACGCGCTGCGCCTCCCCGCCCGACAGCGTGGTAGCGGACTGCCCGAGCTTGACGTAGTGCAGGCCCACGTCGTGGAGGGTCTGGAGCTTGGCCTTGATCGAGGGAATGTGCGTGAAGAATTCCAAGGCCTCATCCACTGTCATGTCCAGAATGTCGGCGATGCTCCGGTCCTTGTGCTTGATCTCCAGGGTCTCACGGTTGTAGCGCTGGCCCTTGCACACTTCACAGGTCACGTAGATGTCCGGCAGGAAATGCATTTCGATCTTGATCAACCCATCCCCTTCGCAGGCCTCGCACCGGCCGCCCTTCACGTTGAAGCTGTACCGGCCGGGCTTGTACCCACGGACCCGCGACTCCGGCAACTGAGCGAAAAGGTCTCGGATGAACGTGAACAGGCCGGTGTAGGTGGCGGGATTCGAGCGCGGGGTCCGGCCGATGGGCGACTGATCGATGTCGATCACCTTGTCGAGCGCATCCACACCCTTGAGCTCCTTGCAGCCGTCGATACGCGGGTGCTTGTGGTACAGGAGTTGGGAGAGCGAGTGGTACAGCACCTCAAGCACCAGGGTGCTTTTGCCGGAGCCGGAGACGCCGGTCACGCAGGTGAACAGCCCGAGCGGGATACGGGCCGTGATGTTTTTGAGGTTATACTTCCGGGCCGCCGCCACGGTCAGGAACCCTTTGGGCGCGCGGACCCTGGCGGGTAAGCGCACGGAGACCTCGCTGCGCAGATACCGGCCGGTCAGGGACGCGGGATTGGCCATGATCTCGCCCGGCGTCCCCTGGGCCACGATCCGCCCGCCCTGGATGCCGGCGCCCGGCCCGAGATCCACGATGTGATCGGCCGATCGCATCGTCTCGGCATCGTGCTCCACTACGATCACCGTGTTGCCCATATCCCGCAGCCGCAGCAGCGTGTGCAGCAATCTTCGATTATCGCGCTGGTGTAAGCCGATGCTCGGCTCATCGAGGATGTAGAGCACCCCAACCAGCCCCGAGCCGATCTGCGTCGCCAGCCGGATGCGCTGGCCCTCCCCACCGGACAAGGTGGCCGCCGGCCGATCCAGGGTCAGATAGTCCAGCCCGACGTTGACCAGAAAGCCCAGGCGCTCTCGGATCTCCTTCAGGATGCGGTGGGCGATGAAACTCTCCCGCTCGGTCAAGGTCAGCGAGCCGAACCAGTCCGCGGCCCCCAGCACCGACAGCCGCGTCACGTCCGAGATGGACTGCCGGGCGATCTGCACCGACAGACTCTCAGGCTTGAGACGGTCCCCCTTGCAGACGGGGCAGCGATCCAGAACGGTGAAGTCCTGCTCTTCCGGACAGCTCGAGGTCACGGCGTATCCGATGCCGTCGCAGGCGGAGCAGGCGCCGTACGGGCTGTTGAAGGAAAAGATGCGGGGCGTGATCTCCGGATAGCTGACCCCGCAGCGGATGCAGGCCAGCTTTTCGCTGTACAGAGAGGTCTTGCCGCTGTCCGTCAGCACGCCGACCAGGCCGCCCGCCAGCTTGAGCGCCGTCTCCAAGGAGTCGGCCAACCGCCGTGCCAGGGCCTCATCCGGTTTCATCACCAGCCGATCCACGACCACCTCGATCGTGTGCTTCCGCTGTTTGTCCAGGCTGAATTCCTCGGCGAGGTCCACCAGCTCGCCGTCGATGCGCGCCCGCACATAACCGGCCCGCCGCATCTCCGTCAGCTCTTTACGGTATTCCCCTTTCCGTCCGCGCACGATCGGCGCCAGGATCTGGAACTTGATGCCGACGGGCAAGGCCCGGATCGCATCCACCATCTGCTGGATGGTCTGTGCCGTGATCTCTTCGCCGCAGTTGTAGCAGTACGGCCGACCGATGCGAGCGAACAGCAGGCGGAGATAATCATAGATCTCCGTCACTGTGCCGACGGTGGAACGCGGGTTGTGGCTGGTGCTCTTCTGTTCGATCGAGATGGCCGGCGAGAGGCCTTCGATGGAGTCCACGTCGGGTTTGCCCATCTGCTCCAGGAACTGGCGGGCATACGCGGACAGGGACTCGACGTAGCGGCGCTGGCCCTCGGCATAGATCGTGTCGAAGGCCAGGGAGGACTTGCCGGATCCACTGAGGCCGGTGATGACCACGAGCTTGTCGCGGGGAATCTCGACGTCGAGGTTCTTGAGGTTGTGCTCGCGGGCGCCTTTGATGACGATCGCGCGGCTCATATTCCTCCGTGCCTCCCGGCGGCCGGCGAAATTATAGCACACGAGGAACGGATGAGCTGCCCCCAAGCGGAGGCTCAAGCCCTGATCATGGCGCCTTGACACATGCATAGGAGTACGTCTAGTATACGTACGCGATCAGAGGGGGAAGGCTATGCCTAAAACGACGTTGCGGAAAGAGCGGAAAGAAAAGTGGACGTTGTCATTTGATCCGACGCTCAAGGCCCTCGTCGTGAAGGCCGCACGTCGCAGGGGTCTCTATCCGGTCACGCTGTTGGAATCGATCGTCCGAGAGCGGTTCAATCCCTATGGACATGCGGATGTGAAGGACAGCGCAGAGTATGTGATGGCGCTCCGAAAAGAGGCCCGCAAGCAGAGCGACGAGTCATTCCTGGCCGAGATACGGGCATGGCAAAAGTCTCGGTCCTCGTAGATACGGACGTCTTCATCGACTATTTTAATTCCGGACGCTTCAGCTCCCTGTTCGACCCCGCCCGCATCACCGTCTATTATTCCGTCGTCACGAAGAAGGAACTCTTAGGAAAGCCGGGGCTCCGGGATTCTGAACGCCAGGCCATTCTCGATGAGTTGCGCCGATGCCGAATGGTCAAGCTGACCGACGCGATTGTCGTTCGGTATTCACAGCTCCGGGACCGTTACCCTTCGCTTGAAAAAGCGGATGCGCTCATCGCCGCCAGCGCCCTCGCAAAGAACCTCCCTTTAGTGACCCGGAACAAAAAGCACTTTCAGATCGTGGCCGGTCTGTCGGTTCTGGGTGGCCCCAACGACCGCTAGCCGCTACGCGCAATGCGAAAAGCCGAGCTTGACAAGGGGTTTCGGCGGGTGCTAGGTCCTTGCCATGCTGCAGGTTCAGGAGAAGCCCGCGCCTTCACCGGGGCGGGTGGTGTCCGGGTGGTCCGGCCAGGAGAAGGAGCAAGCGGTCCAGCGGATGTTTACGGCGATCGCCCGCCGCTACGACCTGAACAATACGCTCCTGAGCTTCGGCCTTCACCACCGCTGGAAGCGCCTGGCGGCGGCGCTCGTGCCGGCGGTGCCAGACGGCTGGGCGCTGGACATCGGCGCCGGCACGGCCGATCTCGCCTTGCTCGCGGCGCGGCGGCTCGGAAGCGACGGGCGCGTCGTGGCCCTTGACCTCAACCTCGCGATGCTGCAGGAAGGTCGGCGGAAGATCGTGCGGCAGGGGTTGCAGCACCGGATCGCCTGCCTGCGCAGCAACGTCGAGGCGCTCGGGTTTCGGGATGGCCGGTTCGATGCGGCGCTGGCCGGTTTCTGCATCCGAAATGTAGGCAATCTGATGGCGGCCTTTACCGAGATCCACCGCATGCTGAAGCCCGGCGGCCGGTTCGTCTGCCTGGAATTTTCTCAGCCGGTGTCCCGCTGGCTTCGGGCCCTGTATGACTGGTACTCTTTCACGCTCCTGCCGCGGGTCGGGGCCTCGGTGGCGCGGGACGGGACCGGCGTGTATGAGTACCTGCCGGCCTCCATCAGGGCGTTCCCCGATCAGGAGTCGTTGAAGGACCTGTTGCTCAAGGCCGGCTTCCGGCAGGTGGAGTACCGGAACCTGAGCGGGGGCATTGTGGCGATTCATATCGCCACGAAATGAGATGGCCGCGATTCATATCGCTGTGAAATAGGCAATGGGCGATAGGCGATGGGCTATAGCCAATTGTTATGAATTCGATTCTGTACGTGTTCCTGCCCTGCAAGAAGGTGTATCCCGTCGGGATCACCTATCTGGCCGACTTCATTCACCGGCGGCGCCCGGATGTCCGTCAGCGGATCCTCGATCTCTCCCTCTATCCCCAGGCGCAGCGTCCGCACGTGCTACGCGACACCGCCGCAGCGTTCGCCCCGGACCTGGTCTGTTTCTCCTGGCGGGATATTCAGATCTTCTCGCCTCACGAAGGAGACGCCTCGCTGGAGCATGCCTTCAATTTTTACTTCGCGAGCAACCCCCTGAAGCGGGTGATGGCTTCCTTTCAAGGACTTCAACAGCTCTATCGCTACTACGGCGACATCCGGGCCAACCTGTCCTATCCCTGGGTGATCCACAAGGAATTTCCCAAGTCCCGGATCATGATCGGTGGGGGCGCGTTCACGGCCTTTGCCGATCAACTCATCGAGAAGCTGCCCGAGGGGACGATGGGCATTCTCGGAGAGGGCGAGGACGCGATTCTCAAGGTGCTCGATGGGCAGCCTTTAGACGATGAGCGCTACATCTATCGCGAGCATGGCCGAGTGTACAAAGGAGAAAAGCACGCCCCGGCGCTCTTGGATGCGCTGACCGTAGATCTGCCCTACCTCACCTCGATTTTTCCGCAATATACCGACTATATCGGTGAATGCATCGGCGTGCAGAGCAAGCGAGGATGTCCCTACGACTGCGCCTTCTGCCTGTATCCCTATATCGAAGGCAAACGCGTGCGGTACCGGCCCCCGGCGATGGTGGTCCGGGACATCTCACAGCATTACCATCAGTGGGGCGCCCGGCGGTTCTGGTTTACGGATGCCCAGTTCATCACCGGCAAGGAGGCCTATCCCCAGTGCACGGAGATCCTTGAGCGGATCATCACCGAACGCCTGGGCATCGAGTGGTCGGGGTATATCCGGACCTCGTTGATCACCGCCGAGCTGGCTCGCTTGATGATCCGGTCCGGCGTCGGCGATTTGGAGGTGGCGATCACCTCGGGCTCGCAGGACGTGCTGAACACCCTGCACATGGGGTTCAAGCTGGAACGTCTGTACGACGGGTGTCGCTACCTGGCTGAGGCGGGATTCAAAGGCAAAGTGATCCTGAATTACTCCCTCAACTCCCCGGCTGAGACCGAGGAGACACTGCTGCAGAGCGTGGAGTCATACAAAACGGTGGCGTCCATCCTGGGGGAGGACCGGGTCTTCCCGCTGATGTTCTTCCTCGGGATCCAGCCCAACACGGACCTGGAGCATCGTCTGCTGGAAGAAGGCTACCTCTCGGCGGGATATAACCCTCTCATGCTGACGCCCAACAGCATCAAGAAGCTCCTGTACAACCCCGCCCCGCTCAACAAGTTTATTGCCAAGGCCTGCCTGACGGCTTGGGAGAAAAAGCACGGGAGCCATGACCCCCGCCCCTGGTCCGGCTCGCTGCGGCCGCGCTCGTCCGGAGAGACCGCGGGCTATGCCGACCAAAGCCTGGCTCGCGGAATAGAAGGCAACTCAGGCCGGGATGCGCTCCTGACGCTGGAAGAAATTCTTCGATCCCGGAAGGCCGCGACTCCCGCTCCTGCAAGCCCCTCCAGCCCCCGTTCCGTTCCCGGCGCGATCGCCTAGAGCCGCGCAACCCTTGCTTGCATTGCTTTTAGACCCGATGGTATCATACGCGGTCTCTCGGCCTGGAGAATCATTTGATTTTTTCTTGGCTTCCGCTCTAGGGCGAGGTGGCGCCGAAGGGGTTCCGAAGGAGGGCCTCTGATGTACAAAACGATTTATATCCCCGTCGATAATTCGGACTATTCCAACATGGCGGTTGAGCTCGGCGTGAAGCTGGCCAAGACCTTCGGCTCCAAGATCGTGGGCAGCCATGTCTACGCGGCCAAAATGCACGATAAGCGGTTCAAACAGATGGAAGCCGGCCTGCCCGAGGAATACCACGACGAGAAGGAGTTGGACCGTCAGCGCCAAATCCATGACTCCTTGATCACCCGTGGTCTCCAGATCATCACGGATTCCTACCTCGATTTCGTGGACCGGAAATGCGCCGAGGCCAACCTGCCGCTCGAGCGGCGTTCCCTCGAGGGCCGGAACTGGAAAGTCCTGGCCGAGGACATCAACAGCAACGGGTATGAGCTGGTCATCATGGGCGTGCTCGGCGTGGGGGCCGTGAAAGACAGCGTGATCGGCAGCAACACCGAGCGGGTCGTCCGGCGGGTCCGCAATTCCGACATGTTCATCGTCAAGCATACGATGCCGATGAACGGCGGCAAGATCGTGGTCGCCATGGACGGCAGCGCCTATTCCTTCGGGGGTCTCATGACCGGCCTGGCGCTGGGCAAGGCCCTGAACAAGCCGGTCGAAGCGATCTCGGCGTTCGACCCCTACTTCCACTATGCCGCCTTCCACAGCATCTCCGGCGTCCTGAACGAGGAGGCCGGCAAGGTGTTCCGGTTCAAGGAGCAGGAGAAGCTGCACGAGGAGATCATCGACAGCGGTCTGGCGAAGATTTACCAATCCCATCTGGATATCTCCCGGGAGCTGGCCCAGGCCGAGAAGACCGATATCCGGACCACCCTGCTGGACGGCAAGGCCTTCGAAAAAATCATCCAGTACGTCCGCAAGGAGAACCCCTGGCTGCTGATCGTCGGGCGGGTCGGCGTGCACAGCGATGATGATATGGATATCGGCAGCAACACCGAAAATTTGCTGAGAAGCGCCCCGTGCCACGTGCTGGTGTCCAACCGCAAGTTCGTGCCGCCGATCGATACGCAGGCTGAGTACACCATCGCCTGGACCGAAGAGGCCTTGCGGCGCATGGAGAAGATTCCGGTGTTCGCCCGGGGCGTGGCCAAGACCGCCATCCATCGGTACGCGATCGAGAAGGGCCACACGATCATCAGCAATACGGTGGTGGATGCCGCGGTCGGGCATATCCTGCCCAAAGGCGCCATGGAAGCGATGAAGGCGCTGGGGAGCAGCCTGGAGGCGACCGGAATCGATCGGAACAAGATGCAGGCGGACGATGCCGTCGCCCGGGATCTCATGGGCTCCACCCTCAGCGGGATGATGACCGAGATCGTCCAGGAAAAGCCGGCCGACGCGCCTTCTGGCCAGCCCGCCGTCAGCCCCGGGACGCAGGCCTACCTCGACCGGATGAGCCAGAATTACTTCGTGTGCGAGGGCTGCGGATACATCGGCAAGGGGGACGTGCCGGTGAAATGCCCGGTGTGCGGCGCCGCAGGCAACCGGTTCAAGCTGGTGGATAAGTCCATCTTCGAGGCGGCGGCCAAGGCCGAAGGCACGCTGGAGACCGACTTGGCCTACGATGACGTTCCAATGCAGTGGACCAAGGACGCCAAGGACGCGATCCGGGCCGTCCCGGCCGGATTCCAGCGGCGGCGCGCCAAAGCGAAAATCGAGAAGATGGCCCGGAAGCTCGGGATGACCACGATCACCCTCGAGTTCGCCGCGCCGATGATCAAAGAGGCGGCCGCCGAGGACTATACCCCGATCTTCTCCAACAAGGGCACGGGCACGGCGCCCGAAGCGGAGGCCAAGCTGGCGGAGGCGAAGCCGCACAACGGCAACGGCGGAACGTACACCTGGACCCCGGAAGCGCAGCAGCGACTCGATCGTGTGCCCGAAGGGTTCATGCGTGACTGCACGCGCTCCCTGATCCAGAAGCACGCCGACAAGCTCGGCACGTCCCTCATCACGCTCGACGTGGCCAACGAAGGCATCGAACAGGCCAAGAGCACGATGGAAGAGGCCATGAAGACCGGCAACCTGAAGGACATCATTGCCCGCCTCACGGGGGCAGGCGCCCAGCCGGGAACGAAGTAACATGGGCAGGTCACTCCCTGTCTTCTCCTTCGACCAACTCACCGGCACACTGAACTCCCTCGAACAGCAGGTCAAACGGTTCGTGACCACGGCAGGATTCGGCGCCACCGCCGGGGCGCCGAAGGACGGCCGCACCGTCGATGATTTCAAGCCGTTTCTCATCGCGCTGAACCTCACCAAGCGCTGCAACCTCAAATGCGCCCACTGCTATCTCGATGCGACCACCAAGGCCGGGGGAGGCTCGGATGAGTTGACCACCGAGGAGTGCTTCCGGCTGATCAATCAGATCGCCGAGGTCAACCGGGGTTGCCTGCTGGTCATCACCGGCGGAGAGCCGCTCATCCGGCCCGATATCCTGGACATCGCCCGGCACGCCGTGGAGCTCGGGTTCATGGTGGTGTTCGGGACCAACGGGATGTTGATCGATGACCGCATGGCCAACACGCTGGTGGAGATCGGGGTGATGGGGGTCGGGATCAGCATTGACTCGCTGGATCGCCGGAAGCACGACAGCTTCCGGGGCCTCCCCGGGGCATGGGATGGCGCGGTGGCCGGCATTGAAGCCTGCAAGCGCAACGGCTTGCAGTTCCAGGTCCATTTCAGCGCCCAACCGATGAACTATCAGGAGCTTCCGGACGTGATCGACTGGGCCCACGAGAGGGGCGCCAAGGTGCTGAACGTCTTTTTCATGGTCTGCACCGGCCGCGGCGAGGAGCTGACCGACATCACCCCGGTGCAGTATGAAGAGGTGCTGACCTACTTGGTCAACTGCCAGGACAAGTACAAGGACATGCTGGTGCGAGCGCGCTGCGCGCCGCATTTCAAGCGCCTGGCCTACGAGAAGGACCCCAACTCCCCCATCACCAAGGCTCAGGGGTACATGGGGGGAGGGTGTCTGGCCGGGACCAATTACGCGCGGGTGACCCCGAATGGAGAGCTCACCCCGTGTCCCTACATACCGCTCTCGGCCGGGAACATCCGTCAGCGGAGCTTCGTGGACCTGTGGGAGAAATCAGCCGTCTTCGAGTCGTTCCGCTATCCCCATCTCAAGGGGAAGTGCGGCGATTGCGAGTACAGCGAGATCTGCGGCGGCTGCCGTGCACGGCCGTACGTGGACCATGGTGACTGGCTCGATGAAGATCAGTGGTGTCTGTACACGCCGAGGGGCGGCGACAAGGTGCGCGTGGCCTTCAACACCCCTGAAGAATGTGCGGCGGTCTGGGATGAGGCGGCGCAAGCGCGGCTGAACCGCATTCCGTACTTCCTCAGGGCCATGGTCAAAAAGGGCGTCGAGCGGCATGCCCGTGAACACGGGCTGCCGGTGATCACCGTGGAGTTGATGGAAGAGCTCCGCAAAAAGCGATTTGGCAACGAGGCCCCCGTCTTCAAGTTCTGACCAATGACAGGGCTGCAAAGCGTTCTTACCGATATCAACCAGCTCGTTCCGATCATCAACCATTGGCTCCATCTGATGTCGGCCGTGATCTGGGTCGGCGGATTGGCCTTCCTCGTGATGGCCGCGACCCCGGCCCTCAAGACAGCGGTTCCGAAGGAATACGTCAAGCCCATCAGCGACGTCTTTTACAAACGCTACCGCCGCGTGGTCGGGATTCTCCTGCTCGTGATTCTCTTCACCGGGGGGATCAACCTGCATTATGTCAGCCTGCTGATGATCTCCCAGACCGGCACCGGGGTGTCCGAAAATGCGAAGTATTTGACCATCTTTTTCATCAAGCTGGCCCTGGTGCTCGGCCTGCTCACGGTGTACCTGTACACGGTGATCTTCAAGACGGAACAGACCGGAGAAGAGACTTCCGAAGAGAAGGAAGAGCAGTTCCAGGAACCGATCCCCTTTCAACGTGCGGCGTTGTGGATGGGACTGTTGATCATCCTGTGCGCCGCAGCCCTCAAGCATCTCCACCAATAGAGCGTGAACAGTGATGAGGGCTGAGGGCTCAGGGCTCAGGACTGAGCCTCGGACCTCAGTCCTCAGCACTCAGTCCCATGAGACTCATCACGCATCACGGGGCCTGCGGGACGTAGTTCAGGAACAGAAGATCGGCGTCATCGCCGTTGAGTTCCAAAGCGGTCACGGACGCATGGTCGATCCGGAGGCGGCGAACCATCTGGAGATTGAGATCGAGGTAGTGAGCCAGGATGGCTCGCACGACATCCGCGTGTGAGACCAGCACGATCTGGCCGCCGGGCGCTCCGGCGATGACGCGCTGCACCGCCGCCACCGCCCGAGCCTGCACGTCACGGAGCGTCTCGCCGCCAGGCGGTCGTGCCTCATGGGGCTTGACATAGAAGTCCTGCCGGACCAGGTCGTCAGCCAGATCGTTCCAGAAACGCCCTTCCCATTCGCCGCAGCCGATTTCGCAGAGCCCCTGCTCATCAGTGACCTCCAGTTGAAGCACCGAAGCCAGGATCTCCGCGGTGCGGCGGGCTCGGATCACGGGGCTGCTGTAGATTCCCCGGATCGATCGGCCGCGGAGTAATTCGGCTAACCGGTAGGCCTGAGACTTCCCTGTTTCGTTCAGGGGCACCGGGCGTTGGCCCATAATCTGTCCCGTCACATTCCAATCCGTTTGCCCGTGGCGAACCAGCAATATCTTAGCTCGTTGTGGCGCGCTACCCATCGATCGTCCCATTCTCGCTAACCCATCCCTATCATCTTGACGCGAGGTACGCGGGTGAATCTTCTAACGTGCCATGGCGCGTCATCCTTCCCTACGGGTCATGGTCAGGTATCGCCGTCATAAGGTAGGCTGCGCAAAGGTCGCAGCCCATCCGTTCCTATTGCGGTCATGAGGGGCGGCCCGGCGCGGACGGCTGAAGCGTCAGCGGCACGCGGGCCCACGAGTGGGCGCCGTCGGTGCTGCGGTAGAGCCCGCTGCCGTTCGTACCGGCATAGAGCGTCTGCGGGTCGAGCGGGCTCATCGCAATCACGCGGATGTTGAGGGTCTCCAGCCCCCGGTTCATGGACTGCCAGGTCTCTCCTCCATCGGTGCTGTTCTGAATGCCCGCTCGTCCTCCGGCATACAGCATATGAGGGTCGGTGGGATCGATCACGAGGCTGCTGATGTACTGGTCCTCCATGGAGCGGCCGATGCGAGTCCAGGATTCCGCGCCGTTCGTGCTTTTAAACAAGCCGCGCGTGGTGCCGGCGTACATGACCTCGGTATTCACCGGGTCAATGACCAGCGTGTTGACGCCGAGCGCCATGGAGGCGTCCAGGATTTCGACCGGTACCAGTCCGTTGTTGACCTTCTTCCAGGTATTGCCCCCGTCCCGGCTGCGATAGGCGCCTCCGGTGGTGCCGGCATACAGCGTGTTCGGGCGCTTGGGATCCAGGGCAATGGCGACGACGATGTGCACTTCCTTCATGCCGGTCATCCGTTCGTTCCAATCCCGCCCGCCGTCCGAAGTGTAAAAGACGCCGACCGTGGTGGCGGCATAGATCTTCTCGCTGTCCCGAGGATCGAAGATGAGTTGGTTCACCACCGAAATGTGCTCCTTGAGTCCCGCATTGTACGGCATCCAGTGCTGGCCGCCATCCGGGCTCTTGTACACGGCGTCCATCATGGTGCCGGCATACACCGTGGCGGGGTGCTGAGGATCCAGCGCGAGGAAGAGTACCCGGTAGGTGCTGAGGTCGGTCGCCATGCGCTCCCAGGTGAGGCCACCGTCGCGGGTCTTGTACACGGACTCGTTGGTGGCGACATAGAAGATCCGGGGGTTGGTAGGATGCAACGCGATCGACACGATCGTATCGGTCTGCTTGCCGCAGGCGCCGAGGAGCAACGGCAGCGTGATGCAGAAGCACAACATCCGGCCGGCACTCGGTGGTGCGAACGACATCGGTGCACTCCGCGCCGCTCACCTAATCACAGGCGCGCACCGGTGGTCAAGACAAGGCGTCATTCGTCATCCGTCACTCGTCAATGGTTTGAGGGAATTACTCTTGACGAATGACCAGTGACAAATGACGCTCTCCGCCGTCCGCCAGGATGCGGAGAGCCTTGACTGGAGCGTGTTTTCTCGGTGTCTCGTGCGTCTCCCGCGGCGTTGACAAGCTTGGAAACGTTCGGCTATGGTAAGGCATGCAGACCGATCCAGAGCGTTCGAATCCGGATCGAAAATCCGAAGTCCGCATTCCCGATCACATCCCGATTTTTCCTCTCCCCAACGTGGTTTTTTTCCCCAAGACCTACCTTCCTCTGCACATCTTTGAGCCGCGCTATCGAGACATGGTCGCAGATGCGGCCGCTGAAGGCCGCTGCGTCGGGATGGCGCTGCTGAAGGACGGGTGGGAAACGGAGTACTACGGCAACCCTCCGATCTTCGAGGTCGGCTGCGTGGGACGACTGGTCAATCTGCAGCGATTGCCCGACGGGCGCTATAACATCCTTCTGCAAGGCCTGCAGCGCTATGTCATTCAGGAGCAGTTCTACGACCGATCGTATCGGCGCGCCCACGTCGCGCTGAAGTCGGGCTGGACTTCCCAGCTTGAGGGAACGGTACGGACGGAGCTTCTGCGTGTGGTGGCGGAGTATCTCAGACAGAGCGACTCGGGCCATCCCGCGCGCAGCTTGATCGGCGTCGATCTCGGCGATGAAGTGCTGGTCAACAGCCTTTCAGCCGAGCTGGAGTTCTCCCCCCTGGAGAAACAATTCTTGCTGGAAGCGGACACCCTCCTGCAACAAACCCGTCGCCTGCTCGACCTCATTCAATTCAAGCTCTCTGAGCGAAATGGCGGAAACAAGCTACGACAACACTAAGAATAATTGGCTTCGACATTTTTACGGGGTTGAGCGTCGTCGGCATGGAAGATGGGTTAGCGACCCTTCAACAAGCTCAGGGTCGTCCCGAGCCAAGTCGAGGGGCGAGCGCCGGTGGCGAGATCATCACTGCGGGGCACCCATTGCATTCTTCGGAGGGGGCACCCATTGCAATCCCAGAGCAATGGGTCCCGGTCCCGGCGAGCTAAGACTATGGACCGAGCCGTCGCCATAGAGATATCCCGGCTGGGGAAGGTCTATGGACGGGTCACCGCGATTGCTGACGTCTCGTTCCAGGTGTCTTCCGGAGAGGTCTTCGGGTTGCTCGGCCCGAACGGCGCTGGCAAGACCACGACCCTCCGGATCCTCATCACGGTGCTCCCCCCCACCTCGGGACAGGCAACCGTCCTCGGCTATGACGTCGTCCGGGACGCTGAACGCGTTCGGCAGTCGATCGGCTACGTCCCTCAGGAGCGCGCGGTCGATCGGTTTCTGACCGGTCGGGAGCACTTGCTCCTGCTCGGCGCGCTCTACCATCTCTCCAAGGAGGAGATCCAGCGACGGATCACCGAAGTCCTGCAGTTGGTGGACCTGGAACACAAAGCGGACCAGCCGGTCCGAACCTATTCCGGGGGAATGAAACGGAAGCTCGATCTCGCCTGTGGGTTGCTGCCGAACCCGCAAGTGCTCTTCCTGGACGAGCCGACGCTGGGCCTCGATGTGAAGAGCCGTCTTCGGATCTGGGACTACATCCGGCACCTCAAGCAACGCGGCATCACGGTGGTCATGACGACCAACTATCTGGACGAGGCGGACCAGCTCTGCGACCGTGTGGCGATCATCGACGGTGGCCGGATTAGAGCGCTGGGATCCCCCGCTCAGCTCAAGGTCGGCCTGGGCGGCGACATCGTCGCGGTGACAGTCGAAGCCGCCGCGATGAACCGAATCGAGGCGTTGGCCGCCGCAGTGAACGCTCTTCCGGCCATCCGGTCCGTCACTCCGAAACCGAACGGGCTGGATATCCGGGTGGATTCTCCCGAAAAAGCGCTCCCTTCGGTGCTCGAGGCGGCGAATCGCCTGGGCTGTCGGTTGGAATTCATCGAGTACCACCGGCCGACGCTGGAGGATGTCTTCGTGGCCCATACCGGCCATGCCATCCGAGAAGAGTTTCCCCAAAGTGATGAATGAGGCGTTGCTCGTGAAGCGTGAAGCGTCAGGCGAGACTTCGGCGAGCTCAGTCGAGCCGAGACGAAAGACGAGCGACGAGCGAAGCTGATGCACGATTACCTGCAAGAGATCGGCGCGTTGACGATGCGCTGGGTCCGCCGGCTCAGCCGCGAGAAGTTCAGCATGCTGTTCACCCTCGTGCAGCCGATGCTGTTCTGGCTGATCTTCTTCGGCAACCTCTTTCAGCGCGCGGCGGACACGCAGGTCGTGCAGGCCCCGAGCTACATCAGCTTTCTGGCGGCCGGAGTCGTGGTGATGACGGTGCTGAACAACGGGCTGGCCGGCGGCGTGGACCTGTTGTTCGACAAGGAGAACGGCTTTCTGGAGCGGCTGCTGTCCACACCCATTCACCGGACCTCCATCATCCTAAGCCGATTTCTGTTCGTGATGACGATCACCTCATGCCAAGTCTTGGTGATCCTGGGGGTGGCCGCGCTGTTCGGCGTGAGGCCGGCAACCGGCTTGCTCGGGATTGCCGTCATCCTGTTCATCGGCGTGCTGTTCGGGGTCGGATTGACCGCCCTCTCCATGGCCATGGCCTTTTCGGTCAAGAGCCACGGGGATTTTTTCTCCGTGTTGGGCTTCCTGTCGCTGCCCATGATCTTCCTCAGCTCCGCGCTCGTGCCGCTGGCGGCGATGCCGTCCTGGATGAGCGTCGTGGCCCGGTTCAATCCGATGACCTGGGCCATCGATGCCGTCCGGCCGCTTATCCTGGCGGGGTGGGCTGAAGCGCTCCCGCGTGTCGGGCTGGTGATCGTGTTCATGGCGGTCTTTGATGCGCTGTGTCTGTACGGCAGTGCCCGGGCCTTCCGCCGGTCAGTGGGTTGACTCGTGAAGGGTGAGGCGCACCTTACGCCTGACGCCTTACGAGGTTTACGATGGTTGAGAACAAGATCAAAGCGTTGATCCGGTTGTTATCCGACGAAAACGAACGGATCTCCAGAACGATCAGCGAGAAGCTGGTGGCCATCGGCGATCCCGCCGTGCCCTTGCTCCAGGAAGCCGAGATCGAGCAGCCCGAGATGGCGCGGCGGATCGAGGGAATCCTGGATGAGATCAGAGGGGCCCGCTTGGAAGGGGAGCTTCGAGACCTGATCAGGCGGCCGGAAGACCGAGGCTATCTTGAGACCGGCGCGTTTCTGATCGCGCGCTATGCCTTTCCTGGGCTCAGCACGCAGGCGTACGCCGCAAAGCTCGACGAGATGGCCGCCGAAGTGCACGGCCGCTTGGGGCGGCGGGTGTCCGGTGAAGAGACGGTCAAGACGCTGAGTCGCTATTTGTTCACCGAGCAAGGCTTCCGGGGGAACAGCAAGAACTATTACGAACCCGACAACAGCTATCTCAACCGGGTGCTGGACCGGCGATGCGGCATTCCGATCAGTCTGTCGGTTGTCTATCTACTGGTGGGGCAGAGGCTGGAGCTGCCGATCTACGGCGTCGGCATGCCGGGACATTTTTTGGTCAAGTACGAGTCGGAGCGCTACAAGATCTTCGTGGACGCGTTCAACGGCGGCGCCTTGCTCACAGAGAAGGACTGCGCACGCTTCCTGATGCAGGCAGGGTACGGATTCGAGGAACGGTATCTCTACAAGAGCTCGCCCCGCGCCATCCTGGCCCGGATGCTCAAGAATCTCGTCGCCATTTACAGCAAGATGGACGAGTCGGTGAAACAGGCGCGGCTGAGTCGTTTTCTTGAGACCCTGGGCAGCGACAAACTATAACACCACGCTCATCAAGTCCCGTCCCAGACTGATCCTGTCCTTGAAATGCCGCCCGGCCTGGCGTTTCACGTCGAACCGCTCCGCAATCGGATAAAAATGGGAGAGAATGAGATGGCCGACTCCAGCCCGGCGGGCGACCTGTCCGCACTGCCCGGCATGCATGTGGCCGACGCCGGGACGATTTTCCGGAAAGGAGCAATCCAGGACCGCCACGTCAGCTCCGCGGCACAATCCGACCAGGCTGTCGCAGTATTGGGCGTCTCCCGAATAGGCCACGACCTTGCCGCCGTGCTCGACGCGGTATCCGAGACAGTGCAGCCGGTCGCTGTGCACGACCGTGCGAGGCGTGATCCGCGTGGCCCCGATCCGGAAGCTGCGGTCCGAGACCTCACGGATTCGGACGCGAAAGGTTCCGGCGGTGAAGCTCGGAAACGTGCCCAGGATCGTCCGGAACAGTCGCTTGGTGCCGCGCGGCCCGATGATGGAGAGATCCGGGCGTGTGCCGGTAAACTTCGAATGGATCACCGCATCGAAGAAAAACGTGATGAAGTCCGAAAAATGATCGGCATGGTAGTGCGAGAACAACAGATGACGGACGGCGTGCCGGTCTGTGCCGGTCTTGAGCAAATTCATCAGCGTGCGAGGGCCGAAGTCCAGCAGCAGGGTCTGATCCGTTTCGAGGAGATAGCCCGCCGCGGCTCGATGGGGATGGAGGTTCGTCCCGGACCCGAGAATGGTCAGCTGCACGGGGGTACGCTAAGAGAATGAGCATTTCGGTGTCAAGGTTCCTTAGCTCGTGAGGGCGTGACGGCGATCCAGCATGCCATTCTCGCTAAACCATCATCCATGCCGACGACATCCCACCCCGCACAAAGGTCGAAGCCCTCATCTGTTCGTTAACTGGGTCCTTATGGCGAGCCAGCGATCCGGCGCACTTGGGACGAGCGAGAGTGGCCAATTTGATGGCTTCAACCTTCGTGCGGACCATGCTCATCATGGCATGTGGGATGGGTTCGCGAGGCGCACGGTGCGAGGAATAACGAGCACCAAGTTTGTGCGCGCGGCCGAGTCGGTGAGGCCGCCGTGTCTTCGTCCCGACGTCGGCGCACCCGGGACGAGCGAGAGTGGTCAGGTGCGGGTGATGCTGGCCTTGCTCCTGGTCGGTCTCGTCGTGGCCGGTGTGTGGATCTGGAAGCGCCTGCCGCTTGACACCCAGGACTATCTCGCGGAGCAGGTCGTACCGGCAGCGTTTCTGGCTGCCGCCGTCGCGGCGGTGGCGTGGACCTTGGTCCGGCGCATTCAGAGGCGCCGCCGGCGACGGGCGCAAGTCGAGCGACTGGTCGCTCGATTCGAGCGGGAGTCCTCGCGCGAAAAACGACTGGACCTGGCCTTCGCACTGGTGGAGCTCAATGAGTATCAAGTGGAAGGACTGGAGCGGGTGGCTCCGGCCATGACCGAGCTGTTCCTCACGACGTTAAAAACCGCGGTGGGCGACAAACAGCATCGGATCAAGGGGATGGCAGCCAGCCATCTGGGCGTGCTGCAGGCCAAGGATGCCGTGCCGTTTCTGCTCAAAGCCCTGGACGACGATCATGCCTACGTTCGGGGCTGCGCGGCGCTGGCCTTGGGCCGCATGCGGGTCAGCGAAGCGAAGGCCAAGCTCACGGAGGTCATGAAGGAGGATTGGGATCAGACCGTCCGCAGCCGGGCGCGTGAAGCGCTGGAACGGATCCCGTGAAACGTGAGGCGGGCACCCAATCAATGACAAGGATTTCGGGGGGACAGGACAGGCGGATCGGGAGGCCGGACCAGCCGATCCCGCGATTCACATACAGCCGATGGCCGTTCCGCTGGTACAGCCCATTTGTCCGTCCCACGCAGCCATAGGGCAGCCAGAACGGCTTGACGTATTTGAGTTGCCACTGACCCCCGTGACTGTGCCCGCACAGCGCTAGGTCAACGCCGTGGGTGTGGTCGAGTTGATCCAGCACGTTGGGAGCGTGGGCCAGTAGGACCGTGAACCGGTTCGGGCGCGGACCAGGGATGCAGCCTATATCGGCCCGATGGAGGGACGGATCGTCCAGCCCGACGATCCCGAGCTCTCCCCGCTCCAGCGTGACGAATGCGACCTGGTTGACGAGCAGCTGGAGCTTGTGCCGGTCCGCCAACTCGACGAACCGATCGACCGGGACCCCGCTATAGTGGTCGTGATTGCCCAGCGTGAGGTACACGGGAGCCACCTGACGCAGACCGGAGAGGAACCGAAACAGCGGTCCAAGGCCCTCCGGGACATTGAGGAGATCTCCGGTCACGAAGCCCCAGTCAGGCCGTAGGTCGGCAATGGAACGGAGCACCGCGTCATGCCGAGGCTGGTATCGGTCCAGGTGGAGGTCCGTGATATGCACCGCCCGCCGTCCGGCCAAGGCCTCGGACTGGCATGTGATGCGGGACAGCTCCAGCCGGTCGAGGCCGACTTCATAGTTCGGCAAGAGGTTCATGACGCGATGGATCGGGACCCCCAGTCGATTGGCGATGGACAGCTTGATCCGGGTATGCCAGCGGAGCGACCGACCGATCATCGTGAAATCTTATCCAGGTCCACGCGGTCCTGGGAGCTGAAACGGTAGCCCCGGTCATACAACGTGTTCAGGCCGGCCATCAGCGACTCAAGACTTGCGGTCTTGTGGATGCCGTCGAACTTGTCATTCAACAGCTCGAGGTACAAGCGGGAGGCGAGTTCGGCTTGGAAAGAGATGCCGAATGCCTCCAGCATGTCCCTGATCTCCGCGCTGTTGTACTCCCCGTCGTCGTTGCGATCCCCCACCAGGGCGAATTCATAGAACGTCAGGCTCACTGACAGGGCCGACTGGGTCCGGCTGAACCCATCCCGTGCCGCCTCCAGATCGGGGTACCGCTCGGCGCATTCGGCGCCCGAGGCAGCGCGGCGGTCGCCGGCTTGAGAATAGGCGGTCCTTTCCGGGGTCGGTCTGGGCGGCTTCTGATACTGCTGCTTGTAAAACCAGAGCGTGCAGGTCTCGGCGTCAGCGAACTCCTGCTTGTCCAGCCTGATCTGCCCGCCGATATGGCCGGTAAAGCCCTGGAACACCTCATGATCCTCAGCCGCATTCCCCGGCCCGCTCAAGAAGAACAGACCCATCACGATCCCCGCTGCGAGAGGTGAGCGTCTGGCCTGATGCAGGGGCTGGCATGCGGACTTGCTCATCGGGGATGCAGTATATCACGGGTGGGGTGGTATTATGGAGTCATGTACCGCGAGACGATCCTGCTGGAAGGTCACATCATTGATTCCCTGATCCTCGCGAAGGTGCTCGACACCATTTTGATGATGGGCGGCACCTTTGATCTCAGTGATGTCCGGATCGGCGCCACGCGGGAGGAGCCTTCGCGCGCCAAGATCGTGGTCCGTGCCGGGTCGGCCGGGCAGTTGGCCGACATACTCAAAGCGGTTCAGCCCCATGGCGCGACGATCGAGGGAGAGGGTGACTGTGCCCTAGCGCCCGCCCCTGCAGACGGCGTCTTTCCGGATACTTTCTACGCCACGACCCACCTGCCCACACAGCTCAGGGTCAAGGGTCGCTGGATCGATGTTGAGGCGATCGAGATGGATCTGGGCATCCGAGTAGATCCGGAACAGGGGATCGCCGGGGCGGTGCCGATGAATGAGGTTCGGCGTGGCGAATTGATCGTCACAGGCCGGGGAGGGGTGCGCGTGCTCCCGCTCGAGCGGCCTCGCGAGCGGGATGTCTTCGGGTTCATGGAATCGCAGGTCTCGGCGGAGCGTCCCCACGGCCCGATCATCGTGGATATCGCCCGCCGGATGCGGGAGCTTCGGGACGGAGGGGGCAAGGTGCTCCTCGCCGGTGGCCCCGCAATTATCCACGCCGGGGGCCGGGAGCCGCTGACCTGGCTGATCGACTCCGGGTATATCCACGTGCTGTTCTGCGGCAATGCGCTGGCCGCCCATGACATAGAGGCCCATCTGTTCGGGACCTCGCTCGGGTATCGGCTGTCCGCCGGCCGGCCGGTCCCGCATGGGCACGAACATCACCTGCGCACGATCAACCGCATCCGGGCGCTCGGGGGGATCCGGCAGGCGGTGGAGTCCGGGCTGGTCACAGACGGCATCATGGCGGCCTGCGTGCGTCGTGGAGTCCATGTGGTGATGGCCGGTACGATCCGGGACGACGGGCCGCTGCCCGATACGATAACCGATTCCGTCCAGGCTCAGGCCGCCATGCGGTCCGCCTTGCCGGGGGTGGGGCTGGCCTTGCTCGTCGCCTCGACCCTGCACGCGGTGGCGACCGGCAACCTGCTTCCGGCCACGGTGCCGACGGTCTGCGTGGATGTCAACCCTGCCGTGCCCACGAAGCTGGCCGACCGGGGCAGCTTTCAAGCAGTAGGTCTGGTGATGGATGCCGCCTCGTTTTTGCGGGAGCTGGCCCGGGAATTGGGATGGAAGCCATGAGCCGCCTGCTGGTCTGCCCCCCGGACCATTTCAGCATCGAGTATGAGATCAATCCGTGGATGCGCCTGTCCAACACGGTTAATCTCGACCGGGCGCGCAGGCAGTGGCATGCCTTGATGGCCGTGTTGGAAAAGGAGGTAGGTGCTGTTCTGGAAAAGCTCAATCCGGTCCCCGGCCTCCCCGACATGGTCTTCACCGCCAATGCCGGAGTGGTCAGAGGCACCATCGCCGTCCCCAGCCGGTTCCGGCATCCGGAGCGCCAGCGGGAGGAACAGCATTTTCAAACCTGGTTCCGCGAGCACGGCTATGAGGTCGTCACGCTGGAACCGCACGTCTTTTTCGAGGGCGCCGGCGATCTCCTCGGGTTTCCCGATGCCTGGTTCGGCGGCTACCGCCAGCGGAGCGACATCCGCGCGTACCCCCGGCTGAGCAAGATCTTCGGGCGTGAGATTATTCCGGTGGAGCTGGTGGACAGTCGCTTCTATCACCTGGACACCTGCTTCTGTCCCCTGAGCGGGGGGGAGTTGCTGTACTATCCGCTGGCCTTGGATCCCTATGCGCAGGCGGTCATCGCTCACCGGATCGAGGGGTCTCGGCGGCTGGTCGTCCCCGAGTCGGACGCGCTTCGGTTCGCCTGCAATGCCGTGTGTGTCGGGAAGCAAGTTGTCCTGCCGACGGGCTGCCCTGAGACCATGAGGCTTC
>Ga0114945_10000731_pt1 | contig 21078 bp, 26 predicted proteins | sample OV2TP3_FD_87194 | JGI IMG/M metagenome (GOLD analysis project Ga0114945, IMG submission 87194) | Hot spring microbial communities from Beatty, Nevada to study Microbial Dark Matter (Phase II) - OV2 TP3 | ecosystem: Environmental > Aquatic > Thermal springs > Hot (42-90C) | place: USA: Beatty...
CCCCACCTGTCCTCGAACGGAGCGTCCCTCTTCATCCACTACATCGACGGCCATACCGGGCAATGGGCCGGCAAAGGAAGCTGGTTTGAGGGGTTTCAGCCAGTTCCCCATGACGATCCCCCCCGCGATCTCCGTCCCGCCGGAATAATTGATGATCGGTCGCTGCCCTCGTCCGACGGTCTCAAACAGCCACATCCAGGGGGCCGGGTTCCAGGTTTCGCCCGTGGACGCGAAGGCGCGCAGACTTGGCATGGGATGTGAGCGCACCGGCTCATCCCCAAATTTCATGATCCCCCGTACGAACGTCGGAGATAACCCCAGAATAGTGACACCATGTTTTTCCACGAGGTCCCACGTTCGGTCGGGACCGGGGTAATCGGGCGCCCCATCATAGAGCACCATCGTGCTCCCCAGCAGCAAGCTCCCAAAGACCAACCAGGGTCCCATCATCCATCCCATATCGGTCATCCAATACAGGACATCTTCCCCGCGCAGGTCCAGGCCGTGCCGCATGTCTTGCGCCCCCTTGATCGGAAAGCCGCAGTGGGTGTGCACGGCTCCTTTGGGGCGGCCTGTGGTCCCCGAGGTGTAGATAATCATGACGATATCTTCGGCATCGGTGTGCTCGGTGGGGGTCTGGTCGTGTTGGGACTCCAGCAGGGCGTCAAACCAGTGATCGCGCTCGGGGATCCATTGAATGGCGTTGCCCGTGCGTCGAGCCACGATGCAATGTTTGACAGACGGGCATTGAGCCAGCGCTTCGTCCGCGATGGCCTTCATGGGTGAGATCCGCCCCCGCCGGTACACGCCATCTGCGGTAAAGAGGGCTTTGGCGCCGGCGTCTTGCAAGCGGGTGACCACGGCGCCCGGACCATATCCCGAAAACAGCGGCAAGAGGATGCCTCCGATTTTCGCGATGGCGACAGAGGCGACCACAATCTCGGGCGTCATGGGCATGAAGAGTCCGATGATGTCGCCCTTACCGAGGCCGAGCGAGCGCAGGCCAGCCGCCAGGCGGTTCACCGCCACATTCAGTTCCGCGTACGTGAGCGTGCGGCTTTGGCCTTCTTCCCCCTCCCAGCGGAGCGCGATCTTGTGTTCCTGGGCCGTGCCCATCCACTTGTCCAGTAAGTTGTGGACGATATTCATTTTCCCATTCACGCACCATTGGGGCCACTGCGGCCCACGGGACAGATCGATCACGCGGGTGTATGGCTGATAGAATTCAATGCCCAGATCCTCTATCACCGCTCCCCAGAACCACTCCAGGTCTTCCGTGGAGCGCTTGAGCAAGGACTCGAAGTCGCTGATCCCATGCCGATCCATAAAACGTTGCAGATGCGTCGAGGCTTTCTGCTCGGAGCTCGATCGCCAGACGATATCGCCTCCGAAGGAGAATTCCTGTACCACCTGTTCACCTCCCTGCTCGTGGGCGCCCGCTCACATCAAAAAAGATTCGCCATCTCTCCGGGCTTTTTTCTACGCAACTCCGCCGTGATAGTCAATCTATTTATTCTATTTAGTGACCACTAATTTATTCGGGGGCTCTCCCAGCCGTCGGAGAGGAACCCGATGAGAGAAAACCGAAAATTGGGGCCCCTTTTTTTGGTCAAAGGTGTTCGACGGGTGGACGAGGCCGAGAAAGTCTTAACCATGGGACACCATTATTTCCGCCATGAGGAAATGGAGATATTCGTGCCGGAGTCGCGCCTCCAGGAGGCCGTGGATGTCCTGCGATGCGCCACAGCGGTGTTCGCGGGCGAGGACCGGCCGGTCCCTGCCGACATCGAGACGAAGCTCCGCGCCCGGGGCCTGTTCGACGAGTTGCTCCGGCATCGAGGCACCTACACCCAGCACTATCCCCTGTTCTTTCGTCGGCTGCTTCCCGAGGATACCCTGATCTCCATGGCCAGCGCTGCCGAGGAGCCTTCCTACTCGATATCCATTTTCACGTACAACAGGCCCGGCAATCGAAAGGAGTACTACACCTTCTGCAGCTGGCTGGCGCGTTGCATGAGCAGCCTCGTAGGCGCCAGGCTGCATTGGGGCAAGCATTTCCCCTTAGGGGCGGTGGAGACGGCCCGCGCCTATCCCCATCTGGAAACCTTCACGCAGATGTGCGCGAACACCGATCCGGGTGGGGTCTTCCACAACGACTACACCGAGCGCGTGCTGGGACTCCCGGCAGTCCACCCTGAAGGCCGGCGTGGGTCACCGCCGGCCTGAGGGCGGAGAATCGTATCGAGGACCGCTTCGTCCGAAAGCTGGAGGAGCGTGGTGGGATCGATCGACGCTACAGCATGGACGAAGTGACGTCAGAAGGGCGTCCTGAACGGGCGCCCTTCGGTGCGGATCAATGCGCAAGCACCGGTTCCTTCTCCGCCGTTTTCATGGCACAAGTACAATTTTACCTTCCACCTGGTGGCGTAGTCTCCCTTGCCCCGAGGCGTTCGTGGCGTTAGACTGAAAACCAGCAAATCATCGAACCCCCGGCCTAGGGCACGCGACCCGAAAAGCCTGACCCGAAGGCCCGGCCGGGGACACCACATCGGGGCTCTGCATTCGGGAGGAGCTCGTGTGAAGTCCCATCCTTACCTGACCCACGAAGAGTACACACGCGTGGTAGCATATTTTAAAACCCTGACGGCCTTCCTGAAAGAGAACGCCCTTCGCACTGGACACTGGGAGGACTTTGTCAGGATGTGCGGCCCGGATCTGCGCAGACATCCATGGCAAGAGCAGTTGTATGATCGTACAACCCTGCGAAAAATTGACCAGGCCATGCGGGGGAAGGAGGAGTTCTATTCGGACACCCACGATTTACTGAGTTTGCTTCAGCTTCAATTTGATCCGATCACGTCAGACCAACGGCGCGAGGTCTCCAGGTCCATTGCCAGCCAGACGGGGCTGTTCATCCCTGACAAAAGTATCGTCCAGATGACCGACCGAGAAGTCGATGCCGCGATGATGCGACTAGCGGCAGCATCGGTCTCGTCAGCTCCAGATTTGCAACCTCCCGAGGTGATGAAATTCTTCCAGTGGAATGTTCCACACGTCCTGCACACGGCCGTGATGATGCATACTCTTCCCGGGCGAAACGGGCGCAAGGTCCGGGTTCAGCCGATGCAACTTCCCCTCCCTATATTTCGATTGTGGTTTCAGGAGCGGCTACTCCGCACCGTCGTAACCAGAAGCCAGCATGCGCCAGAAAACCCTGTGTGGTTTAGTCCCGGTGGCACCCCTCAGAGTACTCGACGTTTTGCTGACCCCACGGAGGAATTGAGGGCTTACAACCAGGTTCTCGAGCTGACTCGAAGGGTCTGCGAGCCTGCGCCGCGGGGACGGCCGAAGGGTAGCGGGACGTTCGAGACGCGCGAAGAATTCCTCGCCGCGCTCCGCTTGGTCATCCGGCATGTGCGCCAACATAATCCGCCAGTGACGCAATCCAAAGTCGCCACCTATTTTCATCGTGTCGCAGGCCTTGTTTGCGGTAGTGACCGTCAACTCCGTGATTGGCTCGAGGCTTTCGGATTGGTCTGGGACGAGGTTCGGTCATCCATCTAACTCACCCTACGCCCTAATTTTCCTCCTATTTTTCCCCGCATCACCTGCGCTACCTTCTCTCCAAGGTTGACGCGCTCTAGGAGAGGAGGGGCATAGGTGGCCCGTTTACGCCTTGATATCGACCAGGAAACACTGCTCGCACTGATGGACCGCGCCTTGCGCGAACGGCGTCCGCTCGTCTTGGAGGCCGAGGTTCTTTTGAGGCAAGCGCTAGGCTTACCCTTCCCATACCCTGGCGAGATGAATGAAACGGTTGCCGAGGTCAAGCAGGAGTCCCGCGCGTGAAGGACTCGGCCCTGATCCCCCCTGTGCATGTTGAGATCGTGGTGTCGCCGACACACGACCCAGCACAACTGACGGCCTGGACTCGACTTTGGGCCCTTCTACTCCGTGAGGATAGGGTTTCGCCCAGCAAAGGGGAGAAAAACAACAGCCCCGCACCAGCCAGCCAGGCCGATGCGGGGCCACTAGCATGAGCGCGGGCAAGGCGCTCAGAAAGGAGATGTGACCGGTATGGTACCACAGGCGGCAGCAAAACTCACCACAACTGAGGATTTCCCCCCACCGCTTGCCTTGAGGCCCTACCAAGCTGAAGCCATAGAGGCAATCCTGAAGGGCTTCGACCGTGGCATCAGACGGCCGCTTGTGGCCCACCCCACGGGCACCGGAAAAACCGTCCTCTTTGCCCATCTGCTCAGGCAGCGACCAGGGCGGGCGCTCATCCTGGCACACCGAGACGAACTCATGAGCCAGGCCGTAGAAAAGCTGGCTGTCGTCGATCCGTCCCTCGATATCGGTGTCGTCAAGGCTGAACGGGATGAGCACGACGCGCCCGTCGTGGTCGCCAGCGTCCAAACCTTGAGCCGTCCCTCTCGGCTGGAACGGTTGACGTCAGATTTCGAAATCCTGGTCGTTGACGAGGCCCACCACGCCACTGCCGATACGTATAGGCGTATCCTCGACTACTGCGGCGTGTTCAAACCCGATGGCCCGCTCTGCCTCGGTGTGACGGCGACGCCCTTCAGGGCAGACGGCGCGGGGCTGGGCACCATCTTTCAGAAGATCGTGCACGAGCGCGGCATTCTCGACATGATCCGGGAGGCCTATCTCGCAGACCTCCGCGCCATTCAGGTCCGGCTCGACTGCGACCTCAACGCCCTTCATACCCGGGCTGGCGATTTCATGGACCGGGAATCCTCAGCCCTGCTGGTGGCTGGGAATGCCCCCCGCCATGCGGTCGAAGCCTACCAGGCATACGCCGCTGGCCGGAAGGCTCTCCTCTTCACCCCTACGGTGGATCTGGCCCACGCCATGGCCGAGGCGTTCGAAGCAGCGGGGATGGCTGCTGAGGGGCGCGATGGCACCACGCCCCTAGAGGAACGCCGGGCGATTGTACGACGGCTTCATACCGGAGAGACGAGTGTCGTCGGCAATTGTGGGGTGCTAACCGAGGGGTTTGACGAGCCCTCCGTAGACTGTATCATCGTGGCACGCCCGACCCGCTCCAAGCCCCTCTACGTGCAAATGATCGGCCGAGGAACCCGGCCGTTTCCAGGGAAAGCGGATTGCCTCATCCTCGACCTCGTGGGCGCCACCACCCGCCACGACTTGATGACGGCCGCGGCGCTTTTCGACCTGAAGCCGGCCGCCCTGGCCGGGCAGACGCTCATGGAGGCGGTCGAGGCCCGTGAACGGGCCCTGACACCTCCCGCGCCCGATGGGTGAATTGTCGGGGTCCCCGTCGATCTGTTCTGCAGACGACCCCTGCACTGGCTGCGACTCAATGAGGCGTATTACATGCTCGCGCTCGGCAAGGGGTGGGTGGCGTTACAGGCCACGGGGGACCGCTGGGATGTCGCCCTCGTCGGCAGAGCGGGGGAGGATCGCACGCTCGCGCAACATCTCACCTTGCCCTACGCGCAAGGGGTCGCGGAGGATTACGCGCGAAACGTGGGCGCTGCCGGGTTGGTCACCCCGACCGCGCGCTGGCGTCAGCAATCCGCGACTGACGGGCAGCGGCGGCTCATGCGGCATCTGAGCCTCCCCGTCAAGCCAGGCCTCACCAAGGGGGAGGCTGCCGACCTCATCAGCGTCGCGAAGGCATCACGAACCCTGCGCCCCGGAAGGGGGGTGGCGCATGGATAGAACCCCTGCCAACGCAATGTATCAATGGGCCTGTCGGTATCGCGCGGCCGGCCGGTCGGTCGTCCCCATCGCGCCCGGCACGAAGTATCCGAGCCTGGCCGAGTGGGGCACCTACCAGACCCGTCTGGCCACCGCGGCAGAGCTCCGGCAATGGTTCGCCCCCCAGCGGTGTATGGGCATCGGGATCGTCGCGGGAAAGGTGAGCGGCTGCGACCTCCCCGATGGCACACGCGCGGGCCTCGAGTTCATCGACATCGACGCCCCCGACATCGTGCCGGTCTTCGAGGGGCTGGTGCACGTGCGCGGGTATGCCGCGCTGCTCGGCCGCTTGCCCTGCGAGGGCACCCCCAAAGGCGGCCGGCACTATGGCCATCTCTGCGTCGAATGGGCCGGGAATACGGTGTTTGCCCGGCGCAAGGTGGGCACCAGGTCCGATGGCAGTGATGATGTGCGGGCGATCATCGAGACGCGCGGCGAAGGTGGGCAGTGCGTGGTGGCCCCGACCCCGCCGGGGATCCACCCCGAGCACCCCGAGCGGGGCTATACGATGGTACGCGGGAGTTGGGAGGCCGTCCCCATCATCACCCCCGAAGCCAGACAGGTGCTCTGGGAGTGCGCGAAGGCCCTGAACGAGTACGCCAAGCCTGGGGACAACTGCACACGCCGGGCGCGGACGCCAGGGGAACAGCACGGCTCCGACCCAGGCGACATCTTCAACGAGCGTGTGTCCCCGGCCGAGGTGCTGGCGCTCCTGGAACGGCATGGGTGGGTGCGGGATGATCATTCGCACGGCGAGGTGGTCTATTTCCGCCGGCCGGGTAAGCGCAAGGGATGGAGTGCCACGCTAGGCCATGTGGCGCCGAAGGTGCTCTACGTATTCTCGTCCAATGCTCACCCCTTTGAGGGGCCCCGTGAGGACGAGCATGGCGAGTACCACCTGGGCACCGCCTATGACCCGTTCGGCATCTACGCGCGGCTGGAGCATAGGGGTGATTTTAAGGCGGCGGCGAAGATCCTGGCGGCCCAGGGGTATGGCGACCATGACACCTCAGCCCCGCCCGTGAGCGATCCCTGGGATGGGACGGTCACGTTCCCTGTGCGGCCGTATTCGGGGTATCGCGGCCTGCGGTACGGACGGGAGGTGACCCGTGGGTAAGGCTGTCGCGCCGATCAGCTCCCGATGGGACGGGCCGCAGCTCACGGTCAGCTACGAGCACGACGTCACCTTGATCGTGGACCAGGTGCAGCAGGATAGCTATGGGCGCCTGTGGGCGCAAATCCTGGCGAAGTCGGGCGATGATGTCGTGAATCAAGCGCGCATTGATCTCCTGGACCAGCGGCAACGGATTGACTTTCATAACGTCGCGCACGCCAGGGACGGGCACTTTGATTGGCAATCGCTCCTGGTGCCGATCATCCCCCTCGTCCAGCAGGGGCCTCTAGAGGCGGAGGTGGAGCCCCATGCCACGCCCGAGAGGGAGCGCTGGCCTGTGCTCGACCACAAGGCCCTGCATGGCCTGGCCGGTATCATCGCGATGGAAATTGACCCCTATACTGAGGCCGACCCCGTTGCGGTGTTGTTGAATATCCTGGCGGCGTTTGGCAACGTGGTTGGGCCGAAGGCGCACTTTCGCGTTGAGCACACGAGACACTATCTCCGCCTGTTCGTGTGCCTGGTAGGTGCCACCTCCAAGGGGCGGAAAGGGACCAGCTGGTCGACGCCCGCATACACCTTTCGGCGCATCGAGGAGACCTGGGCCAACGAACGGGTGAGCTCAGGGCTCTCGTCTGGCGAAGGGCTGATTTACCATGTGCGAGACGAACGGTGGGAGAAGCAGCCCATCAAGGACAAAGGGCGTGTGGTGGACTATCAGCGTGTCATGGTCGATGAGGGCGTGGCGGATAAGCGCCTCTTGATCGTCGAGTCGGAGTTCTCGCAGGCCCTGAAGATGGCTTCCCGCGACGGGAATATCCTCTCCGAGACACTGCGACAGGCGTGGGAGACTGGAGACCTACACCCCTTGACCAAGACAAGCCCGACTCGCGCTACCAACGCCCATGTGAGCCTGATCGGGCACATCACACAGGATGAGCTTTTACGCCACCTCGATAACACCGAACAGGCCAACGGCTTTGCGAATCGCTTCTTGTGGGCCCTGATCCGCCGCTCGAAAACGATCGCGAATCCAACAGGGACGCCAGACTCCGTCCTGAATCCCCTGATCATCCACCTGCAGAAGGCGATTGAAGCCGCCAAGCAGATCGGTGAGATGCGACGCGATGGCGAGGCTGAGGCGATGTGGGAGACGCTCTACGATGAACTCTCTGAGGGACAGCCAGGGCTCTTTGGCTCCATTACTGCGCGGGCCGAAGTACAGGTGATGCGCCTCGCCGCGATCTATGCGGCCCTGGACGGCACCGTGACGGAGGCGCAGAGGCTGGTGCTGGTGCAGATCCCCAAAGCCCTCCTCGTCCTGACCCGGGCGGAGTTCATGTCTGGATTGCGCCGGGGCAAGGGGTGGCGGAGGCGCTAAGGCATGGCGGCGCGGGTGGCGAAGGCCGGCGGTGAAGATCTAGTCAGGGCACAGCGGGGGGAGCGATGAGCAGCAGCACAGTGCACACCCTTGCACGTGAGCTATTCACCACGAAGCGCACGCTGGAATACTTCTCCGAAGCCCACGACACGGGATGTGCTGCACCACTGTCGTGGCCTTCGGTGGCGTCATCGGCGGTTTTTCCCGGTGCCCCGCGTGGTGGAGCGGCCTTGATGCCTGGCCTGCCGCACGATGCCAGGATGCGAGGTGACATGCAGGCCCAGACACTTGTGCCGGCGGTGTGGCCTGCCGTACGATGTCAACATGAGGGAGGTATGGATGGCCCAGCACTATGAGCCCGTCATTGAGTGTCGCTTGGCGGAGCTGCTCCGCCGTCGCGGCTGGTCGCAACGGAAACTGGTGCGCAAAACCGGCATCTCCCGCACGACTGTTGCCTCGCTGTGCGATCCTCGCTGGCACATCTCTCTCGGCGACCGCGCCATGAGCATGCGCGTCCTCGCCACGCTCTGCCAGGCGCTCCAGGTGCAGCCAGGCACCTTGCTCCGACTGACCTCTCGCCCGCGCCCTCCCCGTCCCCCGTGGGCAGCGCTCCGGCCCCAGCGGTAGATCTCGTAAGACGGCTTAGGATTTCTTAGCATGGCTTCGCGCGTGAGGAGCGCGCGCGCCCAAAACCCCCTCTTTAGCCTTCGTTAGCTGCCCTCGCGCCATTCCCGCCAATAGCGCCACACCGCCCGGTGCACCGTACTGCGATGGCAACCGAGGCGTTTCGCCATGGCGGTTTGGCCCCCTCGCTGCATCACCATGGGCAGGTGTGTCGCAATCCACTGCCGGCGCCATTCTGCCTGTCGCTGCCGCCGACGGTTGTAGCCAAGAAGCCGTGGGTCCATGGTGTGGCCCTCGCCAACTTTCAGTTTGTTGCACACGGGGTAGTGGGTGCGCCGAAACGTACTCAAGCCGGCATAGTGATGAGAGTCCTTTACGTGCGGATCTCTGCTCCCCGACCCGTCATTGGTCAAGTCATGGTCAGGACCTTGTCAACAGCATTGCCAACCGGTGGTGTGATGGGTCGTGGGATGAGAGAGATTATGGGGCCGTCTTGCCCTGTACAACGACGCTCGATATTCCCCCCCTAGCTGCGTCGAGGACGAATGATCTCTAGTCTCCCATGCGTCCGCTAGCGTGCGCATCCAGGACGCAGCGGACGCCATCGCATAGGCAAGCACGCCCTGCCTCAGGGGCTGATATCCCACAATCGGATTGCACCATCCAAACCCCCGCTTGCCATGAACCGGCCTTGGGGCGCAAAGAGGACCGATGTGACGACGTTACGATGCCCTGTGAGTGTTCGCAACAATGCTCCACTATAGGCGTCCCATAGGCGGACTACTCCATCCCCACTTCCAGTTGCTACGAGACTGCTATCGGGTGAAAACGCCACTGACCATATGGTGCTACTACTGCCCGTTAGTACGTGCAACAACTGACCCGTATACGGGTTCCACACTCGTGCTGTCTTATCTGAGCTTCCACTGATCAGCAGTTTACTATTCGGTGTAAAGGCGACCGACATTACGTCATAACTATGCGCCATGAACGTGTGTAGCAACGTTGCTTGGTGAGCATCCCATAACCGTATCGTCCTGTCTGTACTTCCACTGGCCAGTGTTCGGCCATCGGATGTGAAGGCCACGGAGTTTACGCTGCCAGTATGGCCCCTGAGGACTGACAGTAATGTGCCTGTGTAGCTGTTCCACAGTCGTATAGTGTTGTCCATCCCTCCACTGGCAACCATCTTGCCGTCGGCCGAGGAGACAACCGCCATGACGCTGTTGCTATGCCCTGTGAGCGTTCGTAGGAGTGACCCTGTGGATACATCCCAGAGGCGCACCGTCGCAATGCCACCTGCGCCTGCGACCATACGGCTATCCGGTGAGAGCGCAACAGAATGCACGATGGTGTTCTGCTGTGGGAATTCCCGCAGCACTCCACCGGTCCTCCCATCCCATAGCCGTATCGTCCCATCCGAACTGCCGCTTGCCAGTAAACTTCCATCGGCGGAGAAGCTCATAGAAAATACGCCGCTCCTGTGCCCTGTCAATATTCGAGCGACGCCAGGTGGGGCAGGGAACAAAGGCAGCGGTGGGGGTAGGGTAGGCAGCGGTCCCGGTCGCACCTTGCTAGTGGCTATCACCAGCGCCACAGCAGGGGATACATGCTTGACTAACTCGGGTCCCCTGAAGCGCTGCTTTGCCCCCTGCGATGGAAACGCTACTCCTTCATCACGCAAAAGCATCTTCGCATAATTGATGGGAATAGCAAACCCAACATTCGAAATAAGCGACCCCGTCAGTCGGCGGCCGCTAGACGCCCGCGGCCCCAGGCATCTGCAGCGTGATCCCCGGCGCGAGGGGAATTTCCTGGCCGACGGGCCGGGGCTCATTGGCGTCAGGCGGGGCTTGGATGATGAGGACGAATTGCGACCCCCTAGACTCCTGCTCGAAAAAGCCTAACGCACGCCCCAGCAATTCCCTCGCCTTCATGCGGTCACTGAGGCGGACCTTCAGGCCCCTGGGCGATTGCTCGATGCCCTGGAGGAGCCGACGCAGGGGCAGCGGCCACTTGGCGGGCTTCCGGATGTCAAAGCTCTCCCCGTCGAACATCTCGGCGCCGTCCGCCTCCACGAGGGCTTTCAGGTCCGCAATGAATTGCTCGCGCGAGTAGGCGGAGCGAGCGCTTAAAAGCCCTCGTTGTTGCTCAAGGGCCAGCGCAATCTTGCTATGGTTCGCTATAAGCAGCGAGGCGTTCGCGCTCGCGCCGTCAGGGCTGTAGCCGGCCTGGATATACGCCTGCGTTTGGCTGAGGCCGGCGACAATGCCATCGACGAAGCGCTGGTGGCGTGGGCTGAGCATGGCATAGTAGTCCGGCTCCGCCGGGGGCTCGCTGGTCGGGTCGGATCGGGCAGGCGGGGCAAGAGGATCAGGGCGTTTTGGTGTCATGGCGTCGAGTGGCTCCTTCCATGTGCGGGCGCCGATGGTGGCACGGTTACCCCCGTGGCAGAGCCATGGCCTGGTAGTAGGCGTGCTCCCACTGTGGTCCATAGGAGGCCAGGGCCTGTCGCGCGACTGCGAGCCCTGTAGGTGTCAACACCAGCCCGAGATTATACTCGCCATGCCCACTCCAGGTGCGCCGGCGCTGCACCAGCCCCCGGTGCTCCAGGCGCCGAAACGCCTTGCTCACCGACACCCTGGCAGCCTGGTAGCGTTTCCCCAGGCGGACCTTGGGGAAGTGCGGGCGCTGAGACGTGCGTTTCTCCCACACCGGCAGCCGGCGCCCGTCCTTCGTGGGAAACCCCCAGCGCACGGCGAGCACTTCGTAGGCGTAGAGGTGGGGGTGCTGCCCCGCATCACGCGCCGTGTTGAGGTGGTGGAACTGCGCCAGGGCCAGGATGAGCTGTTGCAAGGCACTGAGCGGGGTGTCAGCCATGGGAGGTGCTCCTGAGGTAGCGATGGGCACAGGGCTTGCCACCCCCTAATTATGGGCGGGGTAGCCAGGCATCATGAGACAATGTACACGGCCTGATTCGTTGTTGCCACGGCGACCGCCGGAAAACGTCTGATACCCCCACCACTGGAAGCACGCCAAAGCTAGGATGAGATGTTGCAGATCGCTGAGTACAGGGAGATGCATCGGGAATCCTTTTGCATTGTGCACTCAGATGGTTACTCCTAGCAGTATAGGGAGTGGGAGATTGATGTGCCAGTGCTAGAGGGGATCTGTTTGAACTTCCCCGCAGGATACAAGTGTGCTAATATTCACACCCTGGTTGTGCTGTCCATTGGTACGCTTTTTGCTTACGAACTGCTCGTGTGGACACAGACCTAGATCGAGGGAGTTGTCATTGCCATTTTACAGGAGCCAACTCGGGCGGTTCGGCGATCTCGGTGCTACGTTAACGCCGCCTGCCGAACCTGATCTCATGGCGGCTCATCTCTATGCAGCGAATGGAAGCCTTGTCGGCGGGCGACCATCCCTACAACAGGTTTTATCATCGAAAGGCCTCTGGGATCCTAGCGATCCAGTATGGCAGCAATGGCGAACGGTTTTTGGGAACCTGCGTAATAACTATATGGCGGCAGGAGGGCATGCACTTCCAGCTCGTTGTCCGATGCAGTGGTCCAGCTTTCCCACGGGCGGCTGCGGCCATGAACTTACGCCTCCTCTATCTCATTGGAACCTAAGAGGGTTTAGTCAATCCTTACCTAGTCGGCCAGACACTGTGGTGAGCCGGCCGAATGGAACTTTAGGGGTTGATGAGGCATCTAAACCGATGTGGCTGTATATCGTGACGAGTTACGGGGAGATATTGGTCACCGCGGAAGATTATGAATGGATCAAGCACCCCTGTCTTGCTGGTGGATACGAGGTTTGGTCTGCTGGCCAACTGGGGATAGAACGGCACGAGATACGCCTTGTAGATCTTCGCTCCGGACACTATATCGCACCGAACATAGGAGCGACTACCGCCCTTGCACGCCGGCTTCTTTCTTTTACTCGGGAGGTCTTTGAACAGTACACCCGAACGCTCGGCGTTAACTGTTTGCATGCCCAGTTTGATTGTATTTGGGCATGATCTTTGGGGGTGGTGACATGGCATCAGACTATCTTGTTGCGCTGCTCAAGAATCAGGTCGTAGCCCCCCATGGCGTGGTCAATGTCCGGGCAGTCTTAGACGAGTTGACGCGCCAGCACAGAGATCCTACAGCGGAACTAGTAGCGTTGTTTCACGACCCACAGGTGCACGAGTGGCGCTACTATGCGCTTGTAGGCCTGCGGGCACTGGCGGCGCAAGGTCGCCTCACGGCTCAGGACGCTCGCGCCCTACTGGCGATGACGGACGCTATGGCCCCATATGCGGGGGTGGATGAGTACTACAAGAGTATTAGCGCCCTCGCCGTCTCACCGCAAACGGCTCCGGTGCTGCTGGACTTCATCTGGGAGCGACTGGCGCGCAAAACGCCCGAGGATTGGCGATGGTTAGCCTTTGCTGCTGTGGGGGCGTTGTTGGATCAAGGAACCGCCAAGATCCCCCAGGACTTGGCAAAAGCATTGCGGGACGAAGCGTCGAATGAGCTCGACCGGCACCGGCGCGTGCAACTGGAAGAAACTGCCGATGCGGCCCTGAAGGCCAACTAAAATTTTCCTCCCATGCAGCCTTGTGACCGACACGCCCGTTAACCCCAAGCTTAGTCCTTACAAAGGACGAAATGCCGTGGACTGAAGCAGTGGCGATGTCAGCCACCGTCTTTAACTAGCCCTCTAATTTTTTCACAGTCCCATTCGCGGGCAGATCACTCCCCAGGGTCCCCTTTTCGCTTGACATACCCCTCCGCCGACCGGTCGCCGGCGGGTGCATATGTCCTGGTACCGGCCTTGCGCGCAGCATTTCTTCTTTGAGGTCCCTCTGGGGGGCTGAGCCGCGACAGCAAGCCTGTGCCAGCGGGAGCCGCTCAAAGAGTTTCGGGCGGCCGCCGCCGGAGAGCCATCACCTCGAGCGCATAGCAGTGGGGATACGCAGCGTCCTGCGGGGCAGTCGTGCGATGGAAGCCGGCCACGGCCAGGATGAAAAATTGCAACTCGCTCAGTCCGACCAGCGCCGTCTCGGCCTGCAACACCTCTGGCCCGGCCATGCCCCGCCTCCCTGACGTGTGACATATCGTAGCACGATTATCATATATCGTAGCATAACAGCGGCTACTCCGCACGCCTCGGTGCTCAGAACTCTGCCGCCGAATTGAAGCTGCGGGCGGAGAGGCGGCTGGGGGAGTTGCTGCGGGAGACTGGTTTCACGACGAAACCAGTTAAGCAATTGCCAGAAGGCATCTCAAAGCTGCAATCCCACCGCTGGCAGACCATCGCCACCCTACCCGAGGCCGATTTTGAGGCCCAAGTCGCCACAGCTTGCTGCTGTGAAATACTGCGCAAATTCGCGGAGTTTTCTGCCGAGCGTGATGGGCCGCCCAGCCGAGCTTCTTTCCCTTCCATCGCTCACCTCTGATATAATGCCACCAGTCACACGTCTCTTGCATCAACTATCCCTGAAGACCATGAAGCTACAAAAGGTGCCCTATGCCGTGTCTCATCCGCATGGTGGCGATGGCGCTTATCGTTGCAGGCGTGCTGAGTTGTGTGACCGCGAGCGTCACGCCTACAGGCGCAAAAAGGTTTGCCCCGCTGCCCGAGGGGAGTCATGTGCTGGTCTTTGCACGCGAAGCGGAGATAACGCGCCCTTATATCACGGTTGGGCTCATTAACTATCGGCACGGCGGAGGGTCATTAGTGACCCCGACGATTGAGGATGCGATGGATGTGCTGAAGGCAAAAGCCCGGGAGGTCGGTGCGAATGCGATTCTGATTGATCAGGCCCTTCCGACGACGATAGGCTTGCGATCAGGACTCAGCATTACTGCCCGAGCCATTCGAATCACTGACTAGCCTATCAACGCACAGCACCGGGAGTGCCGTACCCAAGAAGACATTGCGGCGCAGGTGGGGTGTTCTCAACAAACGGTCGCTGACATTCTACCGGAAATGGCAAAGTTGCCAGAATCGAACAAACCCTACGCGAACCACCTCATCGACTTCGATCCCCCGCTCTACAACATCTGGAAGCAGCAAGAGAAGAGCGTAGGAGCTAAGCACCCCGGCAATAGCGAAGTGCGCTGGCGCACCCGCGTCAGGGGCTGGCCGCCCACGAATGTCCGCGCGTCTCGGCGCCTGCATGCCGGTGTAGGCTCCCGCGCGCTGGGTCATGCCACGTGTGGGGTGTGGGCGCCAGAGCGGACCGGTCCATGGGCGGAGGTGGGGCAGGTGGCTTAGGGGAGGGAACACAAGGGGGTGCTCCGCTTCCTGGCTGCCCCAGGGTGAACGATCGCGGGCCATCGCATACCTGACTAGCCAGGCGGGGCTCACCCGACCGCGCAGAGGCGAGTGAATGTAAGGAAGTGCTCAAACCTTACATTCGTCGGGATTCATAGCTGTACTTCCTACAAAAGACGAAAAAAGGCTTGATACAGACCTATTCTCTGGGATACCATACGGCCATAATGTACTTTAAAAAGATAGAATGGGCCTATGGGGGTGGACATCATGAAGGGATGCCGGCCGATGAGCGAGGACGAAGTGGCGGTAGTAGCGAAGAGCTTCGGTGGGGCGTATGCGGCCCGCGACAAAGCGCTCTTCCTCCTGGGGATCAAATCGGGCTTTCGGATCTCTGAATTGCTCTCCCTGCGGGTGGGCGATGTCTACCAGCATGGGCGTGTGGTGGATCGGGTGACGGTGGCACGCGCTCATATGAAGAAGAAGGTGGAAGGCCGGACCGTTGCGCTGCATCCTGACGCCAAGGCTGCACTACAGACCTGGCTGGACGAGCGCAAAGCTGATGGCACCCTCCTGCCGACCATGGCGCTCTTCCAGTCAAGAAAGGGCGTCAATCGCCCCATCAGCCCGGTGCAGGCCTGGCGGATTCTCGAAGGGGCATACAGCACCAATGGGCTCACCAGGACACTCGGCACGCACAGTATGCGCAAGACCTTCGCCAATCGTGTCTACGAGAAGCTGAATCATGACCTGGTGAAGACACAGCGAGCCCTGGGGCATAAGAATATTAACAGCACGGTCAGCTATCTCTCCTTCCGAGAGGAGGAGATTGACGCGGCGATTCTGGCCGTCTGATGGAGGGTTCTGGATGGAGCAAATGCTGACGGTGGATCAAGCAGCCGAGCGGGTGAAGGTGTCCCCTAAGACCATCCGCCAATGGCTGCGCACAGGCAAGCTGCGCGGGCTCAGGGCGGGTAAATTCTGGCGTGTGCTGGAATCAGATCTTGAAGCATTTTTGGTCGAGCACACCCCGCGTCCCTCCATGCAGCTTGTCGAGGGGGATGGTGGCCTCGCGCCTAGCCCTGCTGTGACGATCGAGGTGGTCTGCGCGTGGTGTGTGAAGGAGGGGAAATCCGAGGCCGTGGCCACGATTGACCATCAGAAAGTGCGAACCGACAGGTATGGACTCTGTCCGCTCCATCGGCGGAAACTGGAGGTGGCGTTGGCAACCCGAGTGGCCGAGGTTGAGGCCTTACAAAAGGAAGTCGAGACCCTGCGGCAACAAGTCGATCCCTGAGAGGGAAAGGGGGTGAGGCTATCGAGTCAACGGAGGACGGCAGCAGACAGCAGCATATTGTGAATGACCCCGAGCGGAGCGCCCAAGCCTGGCAGCGATGACGCCCCGCTCCGTGGCGAGGAAACCCTCACGCGGTGGTGGGGGTCCCTCGCTCCTTAAGATACTGGTCCCTGGGGTGTGGCGTCAAGCCCACCGACAGGGCCAGGAGAGGAGCCATGTGTATGGACGAACCCCGCTTGCATGTCCCGTGCGCCAGCCCATGCCCGCTGCACGAGCAGGAGGCCCCCAGGACCGGACCTTCCGTCATCCTGGAGTGTGATGGGGCCACACGCACCCACCCCCCGCAGGTCTCGGTGTGGAGCTGGATCGCCCTGGATCCCCACGCCCGCGAGGTGGCCAGTGCCGTCGGGTGGGTCCCCCCTGCCTGCTGTGGCTCAAGCACGCACGCCGAGTGCCTCGCGCTCATCGAAGCACTGCGGTGGGCCACGGCGCATGTCCCCGATGCTTCGATCGAGTGCCGGACGGACGCCATCGCGGTGGTCGAGCGCCTCACCACGCCCGTGTCCGACTGGAACAGCCCATTCAATGCGCTCTGCCGCACGGCCGCGGCATTGCTGGAGCCCCTCGATGTGCAGCTGCGCTGGGTGCCCCGGTGCCTGAATCGCCGCGCCCATCAGCTCTGCACGCAGGCGGTGAAGGCCTTCGTCGCGCGCCACGCCCCCCAGCCCCCGGCCCACCCCACCGAGGCCACGCGGGTGTGGCAGCGGTTGACGCTGCTGGCCCGGGCCCTCCAGCGGCCGAAGTCCGAGGTCCTCGCCTGGCTGCTGGATCATGCGCCGCTGGCGGAACGCGCCCGCCATCCTGAAGACCCCGACGCTGCACGGGCAAGCCGCCGTGCGTGACCCATGAAAGGAACCTCACGTGTCATCCCGGATTCACGTGCTCAGTCCTCGGCAGGAAGCGCGCCTCATCGCCGCCTGCTCCCCCACCGTGGCCCCTGTGATCGAATTCGCTCTGCATACCGGGCTGGAACCGCATGAATGCCAGCTCGCCGCGTGGAGTTGGGTCCACTGGGATCCCCCACAACTCAGCCTGCCGGATCAGATCACCCGCACTCGCCGCGCCCGGCATATCCCGCTGGATGCCATCGCGGTGCGGGTCCTGCAAACCCTGGCCGAGGTGGGAACGGAGGGACACATCTTTCTGAATTCGGAGGGCACCCCGTACCACAATGACGACCTCCAGAAACGGCTTCACGGGGCCACACGGCGGGCAGGGCTTCCACAGATCACATGGTCGTCCTTGCGCGAGACCTTTGCCGCGCGCGTGGTGAAAGCAGGGCTCGATGCCGAGCGCTATGCGGCGATGGTGGGACGTCAACCCCTGGCGCATCCGGTCTGGCACGAGCCCGGGGCCCTGCCCGCCGTGGCGCAGCAGGGCGGGGACGGCGAATTCCCCCAGGCCCTCTACCCCCGGGAGCGGCATCCGGCGATTGCCTATCTGTCCACCCTGGCAAACGCCAGCCGGGAAGGCATGTTGTACCGGCTCGAGAGCGCCGCGCGCATGCTCAGCCGCGGACGCCTGGCGGCCCTCGCCTTCCCGTGGGATCGCCTCCGTTATACCCATGTCCTGGCGCTCCGGGCGAAGCTGATCGACCTGGGGAAGGCGCACGCCACCTGCAACCTCACCCTGTATGCGGTCCGGGGCGTGCTCAAGCAAGCGTGGATCCTCGGCTATCTCCCCCATGAGGAGCTGACCCGCCTGCAGACGATCCCCCTCGTGAAAGGCACCCGCCTGCCCACAGGGCGGGCGCTGGAGCCCGCCGAAGTGGCCCAGCTCTTTCGGTCCTGCACCACCGACACCCGCCAGGCGCTGGGGACCAGGGATGCGGCGCTCCTCGCGCTCCTCTATGGTCTGGGGTTGCGCGGGGCCGAGGCGGTCTCGCTGGATCTCGCCAATTATGACCGCGGGGCTGGCGCGGTGACCGTCATCGGCAAGGGGAATAAAGAGCGGCGGGTTTCCGTGATTGGCGCCACAGCCCAGGTCTTGCAAGACTAGCTGGCGAGCCGAGGAACCGGGGCAGGCCCATTGCTGACGCATGTCCGCAAACACGGGCTCATCAAGCCGAACCGCTTGACGACGCGGTCCGTCAGTATGCTCATCCGGCGGCGGGCAGCACTCGCCGGTGTGGCCCCCTTTACGCCGCATGACGGGCGGCGGTCCTTCATTACGGGCCTCCTCGAGGCCGGCGTGGATGTGTTCACGGTGAAAGACCTGGCCGGGCACAGCGATGTGAACACCACCGCGCGCTATGACCGGCGGGGAGAACGGGCCCAACGCGCCGCCATGCCGCGGTTGCCCATGCCATATCCCGGGCGCCCAGGGAACTCACCGTAACCGAGCAGTGCCGTTTCTGGGGCATGGCCTATGAGCACAGGGCTCAGGCTATGCTCCCTGGTGCGGGAGGCGCAAGTGTTCCCGTGTTTCCTGTGTCGCATAACCCACGGATATGGTGGATTGGGAGAGCGATGAAGCGGTCAGTGGACGTCAGATCAAACGGGTATCCTGGTGTACGCTACGCTGCTATTTATGCCCGGATCTCGACCGAAGACCAGGGGAAAGGGGCTTCGATTCCCACGCAGCTGGAGGCCTGCCGGAAGCTGGCGGGGAAGCATAGCTATGTGGTGCGTGATGCTTACGTATGTATCGATGACGGCATCTCCGGGGCAACCCTGAAGAGACAAGCGTGAGGGCGGTTGCTCCTGGCGCCGAGAGAGCGGAAGGAGAAGAGCGGCATGCAGCAGTCGAACGTTGGGGCGATTCTCGCGAGGGTATCGACAGAGGACCAAAAGAAAGGCTACTCGTTGCCCACACAGATTGAGGGCTGTCTCAAGCTCGCTGAGAGGGAGGGGATTGTCGTCCCTACGCAGTACATCTTTGTCGAAGACGAGACCGGTAAAAGCATGGACCGGGCAGGCTTGCGGGAGCTGCGGGAACTCCTGCGGCAGAAAGCCGTGGCCCATGTGATCGTGTACGACCCGGACAGGCTCTCAAGAGTGCTGGCGCACCAATTAATCTTGGCTGAGGAGATCGAAGAGCGAGCGGAGGCCAAACTGTGGTTTGTCACCCAAAACCTCGACTCATCCCCGGAGGGGTGGCTCTTCTTTCAGATGCGCGGAGCGATCGCCGAGTATGAGCTCGCCAAAATTCATGAGCGGACCCAGCGCGGCCACAGGGGGAGGGCGCGGGCGGGGAATGTCGCGGGAGGTGGGGTCAAACTGGGGTACCGTGCGATTCGGGAGCCTCACAGGGGGACACGGGAGGTTGACGAAGAGCAGGCAGCTATCGTTCGACGTATTTTTGACATGGCATTAGAGGGGAGATCTGAGTGGGGGATAGCCGTGCGGCTGACCAGGGAGAGGGTGCCAACAGCGACAGGGACCGGTCTTTGGAATGCGACGCGGGTCCACAGAGTTCTGACCTATGAAGGCTACACGGGGAGGTATTATTGGGGGAAATACCGGCGGGTGTCGAAGACGCGGCGGGTCCTGCGGGAGAGGTCGGAGTGGATAGAGGTGAACATCCCCACCATCGTTGACGAGAGGACCTTTCAAGCCGTACAGCGCCAACTTGCCCAAAATAAGGCGCACAGCCCACGAAATCGAAAGCACGACTACCTCCTGACGGGGGGTAGGATTCGCTGCGGAGCTTGCCGGCGGGTGCTGACCGGTTACGGGAGAAGAGGGAAGTGGTATTACCGGTGTAGCTCTGTCGCCAATGTCACCGATCCAGCGTTACGATGCCACAGACAGGTGGTGTTGTCTGCCGCTGTAGAAGACAAGGTCTGGGCCGCTGTGAAGCAGGTGCTTGAGAAGCCTGAGCTGATTGCCCAGGAGGTGCTGCGACAGCGGGATACGGCCGGTGAGCGGCTGGCGGCGTTGGAGGAAGAACTTGAAGCCATCGCAGCATGTCTCGCCCGGTGTGACCGAGACGACAAGCGATGGTTAGACGCGTATGCCGCCGATGCGATCGACGTGGAACAGCTCAAGACATACCGTGCTGATATCGCAAAGCGGCGTGGCGATTTGGAGAGGCGCCGAAGCGAGGTAGAGGCCGAGATAGAGGCCACGGGCCTCTCTACCGGCCAGGCAGAGATGCTCATGGCCTATTGCCAAAGGGTGGCTGAGCGCCTCCAGGAATTTACGCCGCAGGAAAAGCGCTTGGCGCTGGAGGCCCTTGATATCCGGGCCTACTGGCTGAACGGGCAGCCGCTTAAGGTAGAGGGGCGTATTCCTGTGGGTGTAACTGATATTCTCCCCTCTTGAAGGCGGGCATGATCTCCGTCGCGAAGCGTTCGAGCTGTTCCAGAACGGCCGTCTTCGGCACCCCCACGGACAGGCTCACGGAGACCCGGTCGAGTCCGGGGTACCGCTCTTCCAGGTTTTTGAGGTGTTCGATGATCTGCTCCGGCGACCCGCACAAGATCCCCCCCTTCTCGACCGCCTCCTCGATCGTCGGCAGTCCCGCGTGTGGGGCCTTGCGCGGGTCAGACATGTCCTCGATCTGCTGATCCGTTAACGCCCGCACCAGCCGCAGCGGTCCAAACATCTTCATGTTCTCTTCGTAAAACTTGGCCGCCTC
>Ga0114945_10000732_pt1 | contig 21073 bp, 19 predicted proteins | sample OV2TP3_FD_87194 | JGI IMG/M metagenome (GOLD analysis project Ga0114945, IMG submission 87194) | Hot spring microbial communities from Beatty, Nevada to study Microbial Dark Matter (Phase II) - OV2 TP3 | ecosystem: Environmental > Aquatic > Thermal springs > Hot (42-90C) | place: USA: Beatty...
AGGGCCTCGCCATGGCGTAACAGCCGCACGTCAAACTCCTCCAGCCTGACCTCGGAGAGTTGGGGATAATGCTTTTCAAGGACTTTGCGCATGGCATTATCCACCGCGTGGACTGGACCTCGACCATTTGCGGCCACCAGTTCTTCGTCACCGAATATCTCGATCAATACCGAGGCCTCAGTCACGGTCCTCAGCCCCTCGGGCGCCTGGAAGTCTACCTGATCATCGATCTTGCATCTGAGCACCCTGAAGGGCTTCAGATAGTCCTCGCGCTTGCGGGTCGACATAAGCTCGAATGAGGCCCATGCACCATCGAGGCGGAAGAACTCCTGTTTAAGGTTTCTCTCCATACGCACCTCCTGCTAGGTTAAGGAGCCATACTGGTAAAAAACGCCTCCATTATATCTCTGCCTCATAAAATGGCCAGGGGTAAAAAATCTTGTGTATTGACAGCTCATGCCATAATATGAGGATGACATGATATGAGGAGGAAAGGAGGATTGCCATGGCCCCGGATGCCGCTGAAACACTGGTCGGTCGGATCACCCACTACTATTCTCATCTAAGCGTCGGCATTATCGAACTCACCGAAGGCGAGCTGAGGGTGGGTGACACCATCCACATCAAGGGAAAGCACACGGACTTTACCCAGACCGTAGACTCCATGCAGGTCGAGCACCAGAGTGTCGCGCAGGCACCGAAGGGAAAGGTCGTCGGTGTCAAGGTCAAAGAGAAGGTAAGGGAGCACGATCAGGTCTTTCGGGTCTGAGAAGCGACCTTTGCCGCCAAGAGAGGAGAGAAATCTTTTCAAGCTCCCCTAACTTTGGTATTATACGAATTGGCATGGAGAAAAGGGTATCAAGCGATCGGTTACACAACTTCTTTCACTCGCTGACTCGACAGAGCTTCTGGCAGTTAGGGATTAACGACGCTACGGTGGCGCAATATGTGGCGGATGTATTAACCGAATTTGCCAGCACCGACAATCTCTATCGGATTCGCTCGCGGGCAGGAAAGAAGCTGGACAGCCTAGTCGAGATCCTGGCGGAGAGCCGTCCAGGAGCGGCGGGCGAGAGCCGGCTGCTCAGGGAAAGGGCGCTACGGAAGTATCTGGGGGATTATACCCTTTTCATGAGCGGCATCTTTCGGTCGTATGTCGAGGGTAAGGGGTTTCTCGACTACTATCTCCAGGAGGGAAGGCGTTCTTACTGGACGGTCTCAGAGCTGGATCTCTCCCTCTACCGAACGGGTTTCGTCCTGTTTCAGGAGCTTTCCAAGAAGTTTGAGTACTATTCGGGCGCCCTCGACTACATGCGCAAGGCCTATTTTGCTCCCGAGCCTGGAGAAGACCCCTTTGCCGGCTTCTTGAGGCAGGTTGGAGGCTGGATGAAGGCAAATCTGACCGAAAACTAGCTTACGCCAGCCGATTCCCCTTTGCCCGATCCCTTCCTCACGATTCGATTCCCGATGGATGATCCGGCGTTCTACCGCTTGGATAACCGGGCTCGCGGTTGAGCTGCGGGCCGAAGGCCCGTCGGCTCTAGCCGGGAACGCCATCTTTATTATGGAGCCTGGCGTGTTATATTGGAGGGCATGCGGAGGCTTTCGTTGGAAAAAGAGGACGGGTTGCCCGACAAACTGGTGGGTCGTCTCGTCAGTCATCTTAAGCGACATCTCCTTTGGGACTCCCTGCTGATCTTCTTTCCTCCTCTTGTAGTTTTTTTCTATGTTGGGGTCTTTCTCTACCGCTCCGCTTTGATTCCCCAACAGGCGCTCATCTTTGCAGCTGCCATCGCAGTCGGAGTTGCTTGGCTCATGGCTATTTTGCGCTATCGTCCGATGGCTCCGACCGCCCGTCTTGCCGCCCGCTTGATCGACGACAGAGTCCAGGGGAAAGATCGTTTCGTCACCTTGGCGACGATCGACCCGGCGGCATTTGCCTCTTTCTTGGTTGCGCGCTTGCGGCACGAGGCAGCCGGGCTCCTGCATCGCACCGATCTTAGGAAGGATTTCCCGTATCGTTTGAAGCGCTCCTTCTTTGCTTCGTTAATCGGTTCTCTGGTATCTGTCTTACTGTTTCATCTCATTTTGGAGATTGGACCCTATTTCGCCCCTCGAGGGCCAGCGGGAAAGGAGCTGGCGCTTATCGCCCGGGAGCTGTCTCGGGTGCCGCGTTTCTCAGAATTGGCTCGCAGCGTGGAGGCGTTGGCGGTCCGGCTGCGAGAGCCGGGTCGCTCCAGCCAGGAGCGTTCGTTGATCCAGAACGCGCTGGCGAAGGTAGAAGCGCAGCTCGCCGCAGAACAGGCGCAGGGCGGCTCTCTGCGTGCTCTCTTGAGCCGAGCAGCCGATGCTCTGCGAGGATTGGAGCAGGGAGATGACGGCAGTCAGGAAGAGAAGGCAGGTGGCGGGTTGAAGAGCAATTTGCCCGAGCAAGGAGGCGACAGGAGAAAGGCGGGGCAAGGAGGCGAGGGAGAGGGGGAGGCTGGTGTGACGCTATCGGATAGTAAGGATCCCCAAGGGGGAAAGTCTGCCGAAAAAGGGACGCAGGAGGCCGGCAAAAGAGGGGCCGGGAAGGAGCAAGGCTTAGGGGATAGGCCGGGGAAAGACAAGGAGAAAAGAAGCGACATCGGGGGTATGGCTAAGGGAGAGGTTCAGGGAAAGGGTACCAAGGACCAAGGAGAGGAGATCCCTCGAGGGGCGACTCCGGATCGCTTCTTGCAACCAGGAGAGCAGGCAGAGAAAGGAGTTAAAGGGGCGCGCTTTGTGAGTGTGCAGTTGCCCGAAGAAGAGGCAGGAGGCTCCATGGGTGAAGGGCGTTCGGGTAAGGGAAGAGGGCTTCGACCCAAAGTCCCTGTTAGCAATGTTCCACTGCGGCGGCCCGATTCTCCAGGTGTCCCGTCCGAGAAACAGCCGTTGCCTTTGGAATATCGCGCCTTGATTCGTTAAGTTAGGAAGGAAAGCTGGTGGAGCTGGAAAAGTTTAGAGATCTGTTTGACCTTCTGGAGGCGGAGATCAAGAAAATCATAGTCGGCCACGAAGAGGTGGTCCGTAAAACCCTCATCGCCTTCTTTGCCGGCGGACACGTGCTCCTTGAGGGAGTGCCGGGATTGGGCAAAACCCTGCTCATCAAGTGCATGAGCCGCGCCCTAGGACTATCTTTCAAACGAGTCCAATTCACGCCCGATCTGATGCCATCGGATATTGTCGGCACTCAAGTCCTCACCGAGGGCGATGGCCGCAGGGAGTTTCATTTTAAGAAGGGGCCGATTTTTGCCCAGGTGATTCTGGCGGACGAGATCAACCGCGCGACCCCGAAGACCCAGTCGGCGGTGTTAGAGGCGATGGAGGAAAGGCAGGTGACGGTTTTCGGCGAGAGTTATCCCCTGGAGTCTCCTTTTATGTTGCTGGCAACGCAAAACCCTATAGAGCTGGAGGGTACCTACCCCCTCCCCGAGGCCCAACTCGATCGCTTTTTTTTCAAACTCATGGTCTCTTCCCCTTCGCCTGAGGAGTTAAGGGAGATCTTGCATCGTACCACTGGCGCGGGGAGCAATGAGGCGACTCGGGTTTTGCCTGATAATGGGGCTGAGCTCATCTCCGAGATGAAGCGCTTGCTGCGGCAGGTCATTATCGCGCCGCCCATCGAAGACTACGTAGTGCGCCTGGTCCATGCCACCCAGCCGACAGGCCATAAGGGAGGCGCTGCGGTATCGGAGGTCAAGGAATACCTGCGCTTCGGCTCCAGCCCGCGCGGGGCTCAGGCGATTATCCTCGGCGCCAAGGGCAATGCCTTGGCTGAGGGCAGGGTGCACGTGAGCTATGAAGACATTGAGTCGGTACTTTATCCTTCCCTGCGCCACCGTCTGATTCTTAACTTCCAGGCGGAGGCGGAAAATATCGGCCCGGACCAGATCCTGGCGGCCGTAATAAAAAAGGTTCCGCGAGACTAGTCTCCATGCTTCCTGCCCCATTTACCCCCGATTTTCTCAGCCGCCTTGAGGCCTTGAGGCTCAAGACGCGCAGGGAGGTCTTAGGCAGCCGCCCGGGGAGTTACTCCTCTCCGCGCCGGGGGACGAGTCTGGAGTTCGCCGATTACCGGAGATATTCGCCAGGAGACGACATCCGCTATCTCGATTGGGGCATTTTCGCCCGCAGCGACCGCCTCTATGTCAAGCTTTTCCGCGAAGAGGTCGATCTTTTCGTCTACCTTTTTATCGATGCCAGCGGCTCGATGGCCTTCCCGTCTCCGAAGGAGAAGTTTTCTCCGGCCTGTCAGGTCGCCCTCGCCCTGGCGTACGTAGTCTTGGCCAACCATGACCATGTGAAGCTCCATATTCTGCAAACAGCTTCCACGTCTTCGGCCTCCCCTTTTTACCGTGGGCGCCACCGGATCATGGACTGCATCGACTTTGCCTCCTCCATCTCTCCCAAAGGTGTGCTGGAGCTGGCCCCAGCGTTGGGAGAGCACCTGAGACGGATTCGCCGTCCCGGCAAGGCGATTCTCCTCTCTGATTTGCTCATGCCCGTCTCTTCTTGCCAGAGCGGGTTAAACCTGCTGCGCGCCTTCAATCTTGATATCTCGGTGATCCAGGTTCTGAGCCGCCAGGAGCTTGACCCGTCCTTTCCCCGGGGAAGCCTTGCCCTCTTAGACAGCGAGAGCCAGGCGGAGCTGAGGCTCCAGTGGAGCCCGGGTCTCCATAGCGAATATCAGGAAAGGCTCGGGCGCCATAATCGCGAGCTTAGAAGCTTTTGCCACCAGAGTGGGATTCATTATTCCCTGTTTGTGGCCGACCAACAGTTGAGCGAGTTTGTGCTCGGGACTCTGCCCGCTATCGGCCTCTTCAAATAGTCACCATGGAGTTTCTAAATCCGGCTGCGCTCTACGCCTTTTTTGGTCTCCCGCTGCTCCTTATCCCTTACCTGATGAGGAGAACGCCCCGACGCGTCGTGTTCTCCAGCCTGCTCTTGCTGCAGGAGTTTTCCTTCCGCCGTGAGGGACGGCCCTGGGGAAGGCTGCGCGTTCCGCCGATATTTTTTCTCCAGCTCCTTTTTCTCTCGCTGCTGATATTGGTCTTGGGAGAGCCGGTCCTTTCTGTTCACCCCATAAAGATCGCCATCATCCTGGACAACTCCGCAAGCATGCAGGCGCTCGAGGGGCAAAGAAGCCGCTTTGCGATGGCGTTGGATGAAGCGCGGGATCTGTTAAGCAGCTCTTCGCCCAGAACTCGGGTTGATCTCTTTCTTACCGTTCCCAGGCTCGAGCGGGTGGGAAAAGACGCCCTGACCCCAACTGAGGCGCTGACTCTGATATCTGGGCTCCGACCTTACGACTTGGGAGAAGCTGCGGTTGACTACGGCGAGGAGCTGTTACGCCTGAAGAGAGAAAAAGGCTATGAGCGGATATTTTTCCTCACCGATCATCCGGTCCGGGGCCAAGGGGGAGCGATCAAGGTCGTTTCAGTGGGCCGGTCCAAAGAGAATCTTGCTATCACCTCTTTCCATGTCACCAAACACTCATTTGGCTCTTCCCAGTTGCAGGCCAGGGTCGAGATCACCAACTTCTCCCCCCGGGAGGGGAGGTTTCGGCTATCGCTGAAGGGAGAGGGAAAAGTCCTGTCGGCCGGCACGCACACGCTGGCTCCGCGCAATAGCATGACGGCATCCTTCGAGGGTTTTCCTTTTCACCCCTACTATGAGGTCGAGCTCGAAGTGAGTGACGCGCTTGCTCTCGATAATCGCCGCCTTGCTGTTCCACCCGCGTCAAAGGAGTTCAAGATTCTTGGGATCTCCCCCCGGCCGGAAGCGGTCCATAGTTTGCGGCTGATCCCGGGACTGGGCGTAGATGTGATTTCGCCCGGGGCCTATGAAAAGAGCAAGGATGAGGAACATTCCCTCCAAATATTTCATTTTTCGGCTCCCAGCCAACTGCCGCAGAGTCACGCCCTCTTGGTTCTCCCGCCCAGGGAAAATCCCCTGGTGGCTCAGGGGAGAGCTGTGTCGCCACCCGTAATTTCAGCCTGGCGCGAACCTCATCCGCTAACCCGCTATGTGAACTTTGCGCTCTTTCGCCCTGTGTACGCGCGTTCCCTAAAGCCGCTCTCCTTCGCTGATAGCATCATAGAAGGCCCTGAGGGGCCCTTAGTCATTGCTGTGGAGCATGGGGGCTTTCGCTATTTGGTTCTGGGCTTTGACCCTTTTCCTTATCTGGGTCGGGAAAATCTCCCGATGTCGATCTTCACCATGAATTTCCTGGAGTGGTTCTATCAAGGGCTAGGGGGTTCCGTTACGGCCACGGGCGAGCCGCTTCAGGTAAGGGTTCAAGAGGATGGTGTTTTGGCGACTCCGAAGGGCGACAAGTTTCCGATCCGCAAAGATTCGAGTCTCTTTTCCCAGACCTTCTTTCAAGGGCTATATCAGGTGGTTCAGGGCGATCGGCAGGCGCTGTTCGCCGTCAATCTGCAAAATGTGAAGGAATCCGATCTCAGCAACCCGGTACCCATTGACCTAAAGGAAGAGACAGGGAACTCGGGCAGCCCTTCTCTCCTTTTTTCTCTTTGGCCTTATCTCCTCTTGTTGTCCGTTTTGCTTCTTGTTCTGGAGTGGTTCGTGAACCCGCCCGCCACTGAGCGGAGTTCTGGTAGTTCCGGGGCAAGGTTATAGCGAGGGGTAGCCCGGTGACGAAGGAGTTTCTCTCTCAGCTCCAATTTGCCAAGCCGCTTTTCTTCCTGCTTCTCCTGTTCCTGCCCCTCTTGTGGCTGCGGCTGCGGCAGCGCGCTCTTGCAGTCGTTCTGTGGCGCTCTTTGATCTTCGTGTTGCTAGTTCTCGCGCTAGCGGACCCCCAGTTCGTAAGCCAGGCAACAAGGAAGGGTGAAAGGGTTTTCGCCTTTGATCTCTCCCGCAGTATTCCCATGGCGATGAGGCTATGGGCGGAGCGCAGTGCCAAGCAAGGCCTCACTGCGGAGTCGAGCGACCGCGCCTTCGTTTTCGCTGGAGAGGTAAAGGAAGTAACGGACTGGGACCGGTGGGTGCGGGGGGAGGTTTCGAGCAGCGCCATCAAGCCGGAGCAGACTAACCTGGAAGCCCTCTTTTCCGCCCTTCTGCGGCTGCCGGCAGGCCCACGGACCGTTTTTCTCTTCACAGATGGGTGGGAGACGCAGGGAGCGGTGCAACGCTTGTTGCCCTCGCTGGCCCTCTCTGGCCTTAAGATCTTTCCCTTGTTGCCGCCTGGCCCTCCGGAGGTCAGCAACGTGGCGGTCAAGAAGGTCCTGGCGCCGCACCAAGGCAAAAGCGGAGAGGGCATCTATTTAAGGGTCATAGTGGAAAACCACAATGCCCGGGAGGTTGACGGGAGCCTCACGCTGAGTGTCAACGGCAGGCCGTTTAAGAGCGAGGCGATGAGGGTCAAGCCGGGGAGTCATATATTCACCTATCAGGCCACGCTCCCCGAGGGGCCCATGGTCTCATGGAGCGCCAGTTTTAGCCCAAGCTCTCCCGCATCAGATGAGTTCCTCCTCGACAATCAAGCTGCCTCCTGGGTAGCGGTTCAAAGTAAAGAAAAGGCGCTCCTGCTTAATAGCCGCGCCGGCGAGGGCAAGTACTTGCAAGAGATCCTCGGGCGGCGGGGCTTTGAGGTTACCTCCGTTGCCGTCGATAAGTCGCCTCCCGCTCCAGCGGGGTACGGTATCGTGGTCTTTAACAACGTTGAGAAAGAGAAGTTTTCCCCCGGTTATCTCGCGCAGATAGAGCGGCACGTGGCGGCGGGAAACGCCTTTCTCATGTTAGGCGGTGAAGGGAGCTTTGGTCCCGGCGGCTATCGGCACACACCGATCGAGACCCTCTTGCCCGTGGAGCTCAGGGAACCTAAGCGAGAAGAGAAGAACAGGGCCGTGGTTCTCGTGATCGACAAGTCCGGGAGCATGCGCGAAGAGAACAAGCTCCTCTATGCTAAGGAGGCGGCTAAGGCGGTCGCGGGCGAGCTTAAGGAACGCGACCTCCTCGGGGTAGTGGGCTTCGATGTGGAGGCCTTTGTCGTTGTCCCGCTCGCGCCGTTGGAGACGATTCGAGGGAGCCTCGCGTCACAGATCGACCGCTTAAAAGCCGGGGGCAGGACCTATCTCTATCCGGCCATTGCCGAAGCGAAGCGCCAACTCGAGAGACAGGGCGCGAATCGCAAGCACGTGATCATCTTGAGCGACGGGGAGACCGGCGGCAGCGGGAGTGATTATATCGATTTGGTCAGTGTCATGAAGAACGAACTCAAGATGACGATCTCCTCCGTAGCCATAGGGGACCAGGCGAATGTTCCGCTGCTTAAGAGAATCGCCCAATATGGGGGCGGGTTCTTCCACCACACCTATGACCCCGCCACCTTGCCCCAAATCGTGCTGCAGCAGATACAAGAAAAACCTCAGGAGGAGCCCCTAGTGGAGAGAGACTTCACCCCTGTAGCCGTGAGGGGTTCTGAGCTTCTGGCCGGATTCCCCCAGAGAACCTATCCGTCCCTCAAGGGCTACATAGAGACGGAGCTCAAAAAGGGAGGGCATCTGGATTTGATGATCCCCAGAGAAGGAAGGAGACCGCCCCTGTTAGCCTCTTGGCATTACGGCAACGGGAAGGCAGTTGCTTTTACTACGGATTTGCACGGGCGCTGGAGCAGAGAGTGGCTTCAGTGGGAAGCGCTGGAGAAGTTTTGGGGCAAGGTTCTCGAATGGCTTCGCCCTCCCAAGGAACCCTTCCCTCCTCATGAGGTTCGGATCAACCTGCTGGACAATCATCCGGTGGTGGATCTCTATCTCTACAGGGAGGAAAATGACGGGAGTCTCTTCCGCTACGCCTTCAGCGGCAAAGGGGGTGCGGGGGAAGGGCTGTTTAAGAGGCTGGCGCCTGGCCGTTATCAGGCCACGCTGCCGTTTTGGGTCCCGGGCGACTATCGGATTGATCTCACCGAAGAACGGCAGGGGCAAAAGCTCTCTTATCCGCCCCTCGGCTATACCTTGGCCTTCGATCCGAGGATCGAAATGCCTCAGGGTGACTTTGATCTCTCTCTACTGGAACAACTGGCCCGTTCTACGGCGGGCACAGTTAATCCCGAAGGGGAAAAAAAGCCGAGGCATCAAGAGGTTATTCGCACCACCCAGTCTCTCCGCTTGCCCCTGATTTTCGTGGCCCTTATCCTCTTTTTGCTAGAAATTATCTTTCGCAGGGTTTTCGCACGTCCCCTCCATCTGATCTTTTGACCGCCAGTCCTCCCCCATTTTTTGTTTGACAACTTAAATAAAAAAGGCTAAACGGGAAGGAATTTTTTTGCTTATGTTCCCGCTGGCGCCCAAATTTGCCAAAGGGAAGGGGATGGCTTTTTCGCTTGGGCTCCTTTATCTCCTCTGGCTCGGACCCCCGACCCCACTCTTCGGCGCTGCAGCCTTGGAGCTGTCTTCTCAGGATGGTAGTTCCCTGGAAGACATAGTGAAACCACTCAGCGGGCCTCAGCGTTTGGAACTCCTTTTGCCCCCACGGGAGCACTCCCCGTTTCAGGGGCTTGAGAGCCTGAAACGGGTGACCTATCGAGTGCGATCTGGAGATACCCTGACAAAGCTTTTTGCTGGGTTTGGCTTAGCACCGAAGGAAAGGCAGTCGTGGCTGCGCTCGGTTCAGAGACATTATTCCACGAAGGGGCTGCGCACCGGCAAAGAGATTCATTTCTACTTCATCAGGCCCGATTCCTCCGTTGGCGGGCAACAAGGGAAAGAGCGCCTTAGAGCCCTGGAGTTCGAGGTTGACGAAGACTGGACCTTGACCTGGGAGCAGGGAAACAGAGGGATCGTCTTCAGCAAGCGGGAGCGACCCTACGATATCGAGCTCCGAACCGCAGGTGGAGTGGTGGAGAGTTCGCTGTTCGAAGATGGGCTCCGACTTGGTCTCAGTGCGAGCCTGGTCTCCCAGTTGGCCGATATTTTCTCCTGGGATATCGATTTCGATAAGGAGGTCCAGAAAGGGGATACGTTCAAGCTCCTCTACGAAGAGAGGTCTCGCAAAGGGAGAGGAATTCAGAACTCATTCCGCATATTGGCCGCAGAGCTTATCAGTGCAGGACAGAAGTACTTCGCCATCTATTTTGAAAAGGAAAAGGGGAAGGGAAGCTACTATGATTTGCACGGGAGATCGCTGGCGCGGGCCTTTCTCCGCTTTCCTCTGGAGTTTAGCAGCATCAGCTCCCACTTTTCCCATTCCCGCTTTCACCCCATCCTCAAGGTTGATCGTCCCCACTACGGCGTGGACTTCGTAGCCAAGAAAGGTACGCCGGTGCGGGCAGTGGGCGACGGTAGGGTCCTGCACGTGGGATGGAAGAAGGGAGGCTATGGCAAGCTGGTGGAGGTCCAGCACGACTCGGTTTACACCTCACGGTATGCGCATTTAGCCGGTTTTGCTCGGGGAATAACAAAAGGAGCGGCTGTCAAAAAAGGCCAGATCATTGGCTATGTCGGTTCATCGGGCATGAGCACCGGAGCCCACCTCCATTTTGAGCTGTATAAGGATCAGCAGTACGTGGACCCGCTGGAGTTTGAAATCCCACCGGAAGATAGAATCGAGCCGGCCTTGCAGAGGCTTTTCGAAAACGCCAAGCGGCTCTTCCTCGCAGAGTTGGCTGCGACCCCCCACTCCTGACCAAACAAAGACAGGGATTCGGGACAGAGACAGAGATTTTAGAGAGGGAACACGAGCCTTCTTTACTGTCCCTGTCTCTATCTCTGTCTGGGATACTAGATGGGCTTTTTTCAGCGGACTGTAATTTTGTTCTTCGCGACTGGCGCAGGCACGGGATATTTCCCGTGGTTTCCTGGAACTACCGGGACCCTACTCGCCGTTCCCCTTTCCTTTGCCCTAAACCGCATCGCCACCTCCTCGCTTGCCTTGGCTCTGCTCACGCTCACCGCGTTTATCGTCACAGCCACTTGGTTGTGCAAAATGGGGGAGGAGATCTTTCAAGAAAAAGACTGCCGGAAGATCGTCATCGATGAGATCGCTGGCTTTCTATTGGCGAATCTTCTTTCGCCTCCAGGATTTGAGCCTACACTTTGGGCTTTCCTTCTGTTTCGTTTTTTCGATATCATAAAGGTGTTTCCCGCCGGCCGGGTAGAGCAAATTGGGGGAGGCATCGGTGTGGTCTTAGATGACTTGGTTGCCGGTCTCTACACCTTTTTTGTCCTTCGCATGCTGTTTCTTGGGGGCCTGCTATGATGGAAAAAGCGGTGATTCTGAGCACGGGCGATGAGCTTATGACTGGAAGGGTGGTCGATACCAACTCGTCCTATATCGCTGATAAGCTCTATTCGCTGGGTCTTGAGATCGTGGCCATCCTCAAGGTTGGAGATACCAAGGAGAGGCTTCTGTGGGCGCTTGAGCGCGCGGTGGAGATTGGGGAGCTTATCGTCGGTACCGGAGGCCTGGGTCCGACTGTGGATGATCTCACCACCGAGGCGGTGGCGGCATTCGTGGGGCGGGAGCTGAAAATGGATGAGGCTGTAGCACAGGCGTTAAAACGCAGATTCGAATCCCGAGGACTCCCTTGGACCCTGAACAATCTGAAGCAGGCCCTTTTCCCTGAAGGAGCGGACATTCTTCCCAACCCTATGGGAACGGCCCCCGGCTTTCGTGTCTCTGTGGGTGGAGAAAAGGCCCTCCTCTGGCTTTCTGGCGTGCCCAGAGAGATGGAGGTCATGCTAAAGGAAAGCGTGCTGCCGTGGGTGGCCGAGCAGAGGAAAGCGGGGGGAGAGATATCGGTTTGCGCCTTTAAGATCTATGGCTTGACGGAGTCCAAGCTAGATGACATATTGAAGCCGATCTCCCTTGGTGAGGATGCCAGGCTTTCCTTTCGTGCCCACTACCCGGATCTGTCTCTGCGTTTGACTGTCAGGGGAGGCAAAGAGAGGGAGGGAGAATTCTCGCGCCTTAAGGGTCGGATTAGAGGGCTCATCGGTCCGTACATCTACGCAGAAGGGGAACAAACCTTAGAAGAGATCGTCGGCAAGCTGCTCCTTGAAAGGGGTTGGACCTTAGCTTTGGCCGAGTCCTGTACAGGCGGTTGCATCAGCCATCGGGTCACGCGTGTTCCCGGAAGTTCAGCGTACTTCAAAGGCTCAGTGGTTAGCTACTCCGACGAATCTAAGGTCCGCTTCTTGGGGGTGCGCCGGGCGACCTTGGAGCAGCATGGAGCGGTGAGCCAAGAGACAGCCATAGAGATGGCGGGGGGGGTCCGGGAGCGAGAAGGTGCAGACATCGCACTCGGCGTCACCGGAATTGCTGGACCCACGGGCGGAAGCGCCGAAAAGCCGGTCGGGACAGTCTGGGTCGCAATCGCTCACGCGCGGGGAAGTGAGGCCCGCCTTTTTCGCTTTCAAGGGGATCGGGAGCGCGTTATCCTGGGCGCCTCTCAGGCCGCCCTTAATTGGTTGAGAACGGCCCTCCTTCAGGGAGCTGGGTAGCAAGGCAGTGATTCGCGCCTTTGTCGGATTTCGGATCGATCCAGTTATGGCCCGGAAGATCTCCGAGGTCCAATCTCAACTCAAGCAGAGCCTTCCAGGAATCCGTTGGGTGAGCCGCGAAGGCCTTCATTTTACGCTGAAATTTCTCGGGGCAGTCAGAGAGGAGAAGATCGTGCCCATCGTGGATGCGCTTCAGGAAGTTGTTCCGGCTACGCCCCGGTTCTCGATTGTGGGCCGGGGGATCGGGGTCTTTCCTGACATAAGAAGGGCCAGAGTTTTGTGGGTGGGTTTAGCAGCGGAGCCGCTCGCTCCCTTGGCGATGAAAGTCGAAAAGGCGCTCGAGCCGGTCGGCTTTGCGCCAGAGAAGAGATCTTTTCGGCCCCACCTGACTATCGGCCGCTGGCGCAATTTTGACGGTGAACGGGAACTGCTCCAACGAGAGATCGAACGCTGGAGGCAATACGATTTTGGAGAAACCTGGGTTGAAGAAGTGGTTCTTTTTCAGAGCATCGTTAAGCCGGAAGGGGCTGTCTATTCCCCGTTGCAGGTGATACCCCTAGGTCAACAAACAACTGCACTGCAATGCAAAATGTAAAGTGCAAACTGAAAAATGCAAAAGTGGGTGTTGTGTTCAGAAGGTACGGTACTTTCATTTTGAATTTTGCAATTTACAGTCTTCATTTTGCAATGTGCTACGAGTTATTTTCGTAGCAGGTGAGGAGGGAGTGCCATGGATGTGAATCGAGAGAAGGCCATTGATCTGGCAGTGAGCCAGATCGAGAGACAATTCGGTAAAGGCGCGATCATGAAGCTAGGAGAAGGGGGGCTGATCAAAGATATCCCGATCATCTCTACCGGCTCCCTCGGCCTCGACATCGCTCTGGGGGTGGGAGGCGTGCCGCGCGGAAGAGTGATGGAGATCTATGGCCCTGAGGCGTCGGGAAAAACCACACTCGCCCTTCACATCGTCGCCGAGGCCCAGAGGCAAGGGGGGATGGGGGCCTTTATCGATGCCGAGCATGCGCTCGACCTCGGCTATGCCAAAAAGCTGGGAGTGAAGACAGACGACCTCCTGATCTCTCAGCCCGACCACGGAGAGCAGGCGTTGGAGATCGCCGAGACCCTGGTCCGAAGCGGCGCTATCGATGTCCTTGTGATCGACTCGGTGGCCGCCCTTGTGCCTAAGGCGGAAATTGAGGGAGAGATGGGGGACGCCCATATGGGGCTTCAGGCCCGGCTCATGTCCCAGGCGCTGCGCAAGCTCACCGCTACTATTTCTCGTTCCCAGACGGTGGTGGTTTTCATCAACCAGATCCGGATGAAAATCGGGATCATGTTTGGAAATCCCGAGACTACGACTGGAGGCAATGCGCTCAAGTTTTACGCCTCTGTGCGCATGGACATCCGTCGCACCGGGGCTCTGAAAGAGGGGGAGACGGTCGTTGGCGGGCGGACCCGAGTCAAGGTGGTCAAAAACAAGCTCGCTCCACCCTTTAAAGAGGCGGAGTTTGATATTCTATACGGAACGGGCATCTCGCGCGAGGGAGAGGTAGTCGACTTAGGAAGCGAAATGGGAATCCTCGAGAAGAGCGGGGCGTGGTATTCCTTTAACGGTGAAAGAATTGGCCAGGGCCGGGAAAGCGCGAAAGAGTTTCTGAGGGCGCACCCGGAGGTTGGAAAGGAGCTGACCGGAAAGATCCTCGAAAAAGCAGGGATCAAACGCGCCACACCCGAGCCACCCGTCCCGGAAAAGAAGGAGAAGATGAAAGGAAGATAAGGCCTCAAAAGAATCGAAGATTGAAGATGGAGGATAGAAAATAGCGATCCTCAGCGCTCGACCCTTGAAGCTCGATTCGCCACCGAAGTCCGCCAAGCGCGCCGGTAGTTTAGAAAAGGCACTGGGACGGGCACTGAAGTTCCTCAGTCATCGCGCTCGAAGTGAAGCAGAGGTTCGGACTAGACTCGCTCAATTGAGCTTTCCCCGGAAGATCATCGAAACTACCCTGGAAAAACTCCGCTCGCTGCGATTGGTGAACGACGAGAATTTTGCTCGCGGCTGGGCCCTCAGCAGGATCGAAGGTCGAGGCTACGGGCCCCTGCGTATCGAAAGGGAGCTACGGCACAAAGGGGTGGCTAAATCTCTGGTCAGCCAGATTGTTGAGGATAGTTTTGGCGGGCAGGAGGGAAAAGAGAGAGCGAGGTTGCTCTTGGAGAGGAGATTCAGGGACAAGGATCTGACCGATGTGAGGATCTTGCGCAGGGCCGTAGCGTTCTTGCAGCGCCGCGGCTACCGCGACTCCGTGATCGCGGAGGTTTTAAAGCAACCTTTCGGGGATGATTGAAAGAGCGGATGCGAGACCGGAATAGACGGCATGACCCTCACCCCCGATTTCATCCGCACAGAGATAGAAAAACAAAGCTATGAAATATCGCTTCACGCAGATGATGAGCGAATCGCAGACGGGTTAACGGTCTCTCAGTTGGAAGTTGTTTTATCAGATTGTAAAATAATAGAAGAATATTGGGATGACCCACGAGGAGAAAGCTGCTTGGTATTGGGCTTTACATCTGAAGGAAAACCGGTTCACGTCGTTTGTGGAAGGAACCCTTCAGGTCATCTGATTGTCATTACCGTTTACATCCCAAGCATGCCAAAATGGAGAGATCCGTACACGAGGAATCCGTAATGGAAGGATGAGTAATGAAGAAGAAAAAATATAGTGATTGTTTCTATTGTGGAGGGGTTGTCGAGGAACGTCTCATGCCTCGTGAACTGAGATGGGAGGGGCGACTATTCGTCATCGAGAATGTTCCTATGGGTGTTTGTGCTCAATGTGGCGAAAAATTCTTAATGCCGGAAGTGGCAAAGGGCATCGACCGAATTCTCCAAAAGAAGAGCAAGCCAACAAAGACAATCCAGGTCCCTGTGTATCAGTATGAACCCAGTGTCACGTAAACGGAGGGTTTGGATCACAAACCTCAGAAGTGGACCAGTCCCCCCAACCCCCTCCTTTTTGGCCCCTTGACGCCTTTCTGTCACTTGGGGTAGATACAGGGCCAATTATTGAACGTATAAGCAGGCCGGGATCTCTTGATCCGGTCACATCTTCGCTCGCACTCGATCAGTCCGCAACTGGATCTCCCGAGCCGGGCTTCTTTGGCTACCGAACAGCGACCTCTTGTGAAACGGAAAATCAAAAACCGACAGACGTGGCCCAATTGGTTTCATTCGCGACTGCGTGGAATAAGCGTGCTACGAAGCAAATACAAAAATCGGAGGTTTTATGAAGTACTTCAGAGAGGCTTTAAGGTGGCTTTGGCTCCCCGCGCTTTTTCTCGCACTTCCGGCTGCAACGAAGGCAGGAATTGATCCTCTTACTTTTTGGCTACCGAACAGCGAGGGCTGATTTGACGAAGCGTTTCTGGCGGCTATCGGCACGTTTGTTTTCCGCCATCCGTTGCGATAAAGTCATATTACTATAAGTTGGTCCGTACGGTGCTGGAGAAGCGAGTGCCCGAGGAAAGGCACCTTACAGAGACAATCAAATATTACACAGAGGTATTCAGACTTGTCTGGGTATCCGTTCTAGGAATTGGAGGGGCATCTATAGGCCTACTTTTAGGAGAGCGAACCACGATAAGAGTGATATTCGGCTTAGGTGGTTTTTTCCTGATGGGTCTACTTCTTGAAATCTTACGGAGGCTAAACAAGGAAATCATGGGGCTGCTCAAGAGACTTAAAGGAGATTAACGATGCTTGATCTACTAGCCATAATCATTGGCATAGGGATTCTTGCTGTTTTCGGCTATGGCATCTGGAAGCTTGTGAGCGAGATGCATTGAACTCATCCTGCGTCTTTGGACTCTTTATTTTACTCCTCGGATTCCTTAAGACTCTGTCCATCGTTTCCCTTGGGTTCTCTCCTGCGAGATAGATCTACTGTAGACGGATGCTGACCGGAAACGAAATCCGAAAATCCTTCTTGGACTATTTTGCCAAGCGGGGCCATACGGTGGTCAAAAGCTCCTCGCTGGTGCCGGAAAAAGACCCCACGCTCCTTTTCACCAATGCGGGCATGGTGCGGTTTAAGAACGTCTTTCTCGGGCTGGAGCGGCTCCCCTATGCGCGCGCAGCCAGCTCGCAGAAGTGCCTTCGGATCAGCGGCAAGCACAACGATCTGGAGACAGTTGGCCGCGATACCTACCATCATACGTTCTTTGAGATGTTGGGGAATTGGTCCTTCGGCGACTACTACAAGGAGGAGGCCATCCTCTGGGCGTGGGAACTCCTCACGCGGGACTGGGGACTTGCCAAAGAGAATCTCTGGGCCACCGTATTTGAGAGAGACGGCGATGCGGAGCGGCTGTGGCGGAAAGTCAGCGCTCTTCCGGCCGATCGCATCCTGAGATTTGGGGAGAAGGAGAATTTCTGGGAGATGGGGGAGACCGGCCCTTGTGGTCCCTGCAGTGAGATTCACATCGACCGCGGGATCGAGGCCTGTGACCAAAGGCATCTAAATGGCCACCGCTGCGAGATAAACGGCGGTTGCGCCCGTTTCATTGAGCTGTGGAATTTGGTCTTTATCCAGTACAACCGCAATAAAGAGGGACGGCTGGAGGAGTTGCCGGCGAAGCATGTGGATACAGGCATGGGGCTCGAGCGGATCACGGCAGTCCTTCAACGGGTGCTCTCCAACTACGATGTCGATCTCATGCGCGATCTGATCGCCGCAACAGAGGGGCTGGCGCACAAAAAATATGGCGCCGACCCTGCGGCTGACATCTCCTTCCGCGTCATTGCAGACCATTCCCGGGCCGTAAGTTTCCTGATCGCAGATGGGGTGGTGCCGAGCAACGAAGGTCGGGGCTATGTGCTGAGAAGACTGCTCCGGCGCGCCGCCAGGCACGGGCGCATGATTGGCTTAGGGGGGCCTTTTCTCCATAAGGTGGCGGGCGAGGTGGTGGAGATCATGGGCGAAGCCTATCCGGAACTCCGTCATGACGAGGAACGAATCCGCGAGGTGATTCAAGGCGAAGAAGAGCGCTTTGGTGAAACCTTGGAAAAGGGGCTTATCCTGCTGGAAGAGGAGATGGGTAAACTGAAGCGCGAAAAGAAAAAGGCACTCTCCGGAGAGGTTGCCTTCTGGCTTTACGACACCTACGGTTTTCCCCTCGATCTCACCGAAGATATTCTCCGTGCGGAGGGGATCTCGGTGGACCAAGGAGGTTTTGAGCGATTGATGGAGGAGCAGAGGAGCCGCGGCCGGGAGGGTCGCCCAACGCAGTATATTTACCCGACATCGATTCCTAGCCCGGAGGCGTTCGGGGCTTCGACTACCATAAGAGAGACACGGTTTATCGGTTACGATCGGCTGGATGCCGAATCCGTAGTCGTCGCCATTTTCGCGCAGGGGCAAGGAACGGCAGAGATCGGCGAAGGAATGGATCTCGACCTCATTACCGAAGCGACTCCCTTCTATGGTGAATCCGGAGGACAGGTTGGCGACCGGGGCTTTATTGAGACTGCGCGTGGCGATCAAATGGAGGTGTGGGATACGCAGCATCCGACACCGCAGCTCACGGTCCATCGGGGACGGGTCAAAAGAGGAAGGATGCAGGTCGGGGATAAAGTCCATCTCAGGGTCGATCCTAAATTCCGTGAGAGGACCAGGCTTAACCATTCGGCGACGCACATCCTCCATTCGGTTCTGCGTGAGGAACTGGGAAGCCACGTGCGCCAGGCAGGGTCGCTCGTGGCCCCGGACAGATTGCGTTTCGACTTTAACCACACGGGAGCGATCCCGCCGGAGAAGCTGGCAGCGATCGAGGAAAGGGTCAACGAAAGGGTCCGTCTGGACGCGGAAGTGAAGATTGAAGAGGCGAGTTTTGACGAGGCTATCCGCAGAGGGGCTCTCGCCTTCTTCGGCGAGAAGTACGGAGATCGAGTGCGTGTCGTCAAGATCGGCGACTTCTCGACGGAGCTCTGCGGCGGCACCCACGTCCATCGCTCAGGTGAGATCGGAATCGTCAAGCTCCAGAGCGAGGGAGGGATAGCCGCCGGGGTGAGACGCGTCGAGGCGGTGACCGGAGTGGGGGCCTTAGATCTGGTTCACAGATACGAGCAGAGGCTAAGAGAGATCGGCGAGTTGGTTCGGGCGAGCCCGGATGAAGCGGTAGAGAAGGTAAAGAGGCTCTTGCAACAGCAGAAGGAGTTGGAGAAAGAAATTGCGCGACTGCGCGGTCAGTTTGGCAGGGACCGGATACCGGAACTCTTGGCAGAGAAAAAAGACATTAACGGGACGAGCGTCCTCGTCGCCCGGGTGGACGGAGTCGATGCCAGACAATTGAGGGAGATGGCGGATCAGCTCAAGGAGAAAATGGGATCCGGATTTATCTTTTTGGCAAGCCCGGGCCAGAATAACGTTACGTTGGTTTCTAGCGTCAGCCCCGATTTGACTAAACGCTACCATGCCGGCGATATTGTAAAAGAGGTCGCGCCGATCGTGGGCGGTGGTGGCGGCGGGCGTCCTGATTTTGCCCAGGCTGGAGGCAAAGACCCCTCCAAGACGGATGAGGCCCTGAAAAGAGTATGGCAGATCATCAACAGACCCACCATTCCATGATGAAAGTTCACACGACAAGGCTGACCGAGAAAACCCGGGGATACTGCGACATCATCGACATCACCGCCAAGGTACAGGACCAGCTCCAAAAGGGTAAAATCCAGAAGGGGCTGGTAACCCTATTTGTCTCGGGCTCCACTGCAGGGTTGACCACCGTCGAGTATGAGCCGGGCTTGATCCAAGACCTCAAAGAACTGCTGGAGAAGCTTGTCCCCTTCAACAGAAAGTATCATCACGATGACCGCTGGGGAGATGATAACGGCTTCTCCCATTTGCGGGCCGCGCTCTTTGGTCCGTCGCTTCAGGTCCCGATCGAGAGCGGCCGGCTGCTCCTCGGCACCTGGCAGCAAATCGTCCTGCTAGATTTCGATAATCGCCCGCGCACGCGAGAGATCGTGATCCAGATCACGGGGGAGACCGAGTGAGAGAGGAGAGGGACAAGAGCACAGCGCGGGGGGGCGCTAGTGGAGGGATGCGCTTGGAATTCAATGACCCGCGCCTGTTCCGCGATCTGCTGGGAAACCACGATGAGCATCTAAAGATTATCCAGCGCAGTCTAGGAGTGAGAATTCATGTCCGAGGCTCGGCCATGGAGATTGAGGGGGATGCGGTGGAGGTGGAACTCTCGGCCAAGGTCATCAAGCAACTCTATGGGCTGTTGGAGAAGGGCTATCCAGTCTACAGCAGCGATGTCGATTATGCGATCCGCATCCTAAGCGGCGATGGCAGGGCGAATTTGCGAGACATCTTTCTCGATACGATCTACATCTCTTCTCACAAGCGCATCATCACTCCGAAAAGCGTGGTGCAAAAGGCCTATATCGAGGCGATCCGTCGCCACGACATCGTCTTCGGCATCGGACCCGCCGGGACCGGAAAGACCTACCTCGCCATGGCGATGGCTGTGGCGGAGCTAATGAAGAACAACTATGTGCGCATCATCCTCACCCGCCCCGCGGTAGAAGCTGGAGAAAAGCTGGGTTTCTTACCCGGCGATCTGGCAGAGAAGGTGAACCCTTATCTGAGACCCCTCTACGACGCTCTCCACGATATGGTGGACTTCGATAAGGCGCGCAAGCTGGTTGAGCGCGGCACCATCGAGGTCGCTCCTCTCGCCTTCATGCGCGGCCGGACCTTGAACGACTCCTTTGTCATTCTCGATGAGGCCCAGAACACGACTCCCGAGCAGATGAAGATGTTCCTCACGCGTCTGGGCTATGGCTCCAAAGCGGTCATCACCGGAGATGTCACCCAAATCGACCTGCCTGCAGGAAAGCCTTCAGGATTAAAAGAGGCATGGCGTATTTTGAAGGGGGTCGAAGGGATCAGGTTTATTACCTTTACCGAAAGAGATGTGGCGCGCCACCGCCTGGTCCAGGATATCATCACCGCCTATGAGCGCGATGGGGCTCAAACGAGAGCGGATGACAGGAACGATTCCGACAAGCCCGCAACTTAAGTATTTTCAAACGCACCGGAAAGTTATAGGAGTCGACTGAGAAAAATAGGTCGGAGTAAGACCATGCTCTACGACTCGGAGAGGGGTAATTTCACCATAGCGTTGACTGGGGACAGCATGCTGACCCGGAGGCTTTCCGTCTTCGGTGAAGAGCGTTATCGGACCCTTGTCAATATCCTCAGGGAAGCAGATGCCGCCTTTACCAACTTAGAGACTACCGTTCATACACGGGATGAGGGTTGTCCCGGGATCACTCAGGGGACCTTCATGACCACAGATCCATCGTTGCTTGAGGAGTTGAAGTGGATTGGGATCAAGATGGTTTCGTGCGCTAATAACCATGCGTTTGATTACGGAGAGGGTGGGATTCTCGCAACCATCAAGCATCTGGACGAGGCGGGTCTGGTCCACGCCGGGACCGGGAGGAACCTGGCCGAGGCCAGGGCGCCAGGTTACCTTGACACTCCCCACGGTCGGGTAGCTTTGATCGCGGCGACCGCTGCGTTCAGGCC
>Ga0114945_10000734_pt1 | contig 20966 bp, 18 predicted proteins | sample OV2TP3_FD_87194 | JGI IMG/M metagenome (GOLD analysis project Ga0114945, IMG submission 87194) | Hot spring microbial communities from Beatty, Nevada to study Microbial Dark Matter (Phase II) - OV2 TP3 | ecosystem: Environmental > Aquatic > Thermal springs > Hot (42-90C) | place: USA: Beatty...
CCCAGCAGCGCTGGCGCTTCGTGTAGGGGTAGACGACGGCGAGCGCGGCATGGAGACCCTTGCAGCCGTCGGTGACGATGAGCCGCAGCTCGTCTCCAAGCAGCCCCCGTCGGTAGAGGTCGTTGAGGAAGGCCTCCCAGTGCGCGTGGCTCTCGCTCGGGGCCTGCCGGAAGCTGAGGAGCACGCGCTGGCCGAAGACGGTGAGCCCATAGGCGACGAGGACCAGCCGCTTCTTCGTCCCCCGAGCGTCCTTGACCCGCATCGTCACGCCATCGAGGAACAGGACCTGGTATTCATCGAGCAGGGTGCGCCGGTGGAACTGGGCGACTGCCGCATCGAGCGCCTTCGTGACGCTCGAGACGGTCGTCGCACTCCAGCGCACGCCCAGCAGCGGCTGGACGACCTCCCCCACGCGTCGGGTACTGACGCCCGCCAGGAACACGTCCTGCAGCAGCCCATTGACGGCGGCCTGCCGACGTTGATAGCGGGGCAGCACCGCTGGATGGAACCGGCCATCGCGAGTCCGCGGCACGCGCAGCGTGTCGAGGCATCCCAGCTCGGTGCTCAGGGTCCGCGTGTAGGAGCCGTTGCGGTAGGGACGGGCGTGACCCGTCCGCTCATGCCACTCGGCCTGCGTGTAGACGACGAGTTCCTCCTGCATCGAGGCTTCCAGCAAGGTCTTCACCAGTTTCAGCGTCTCCTGCTTGACGTCCCCCCAAAAATCGTCCTTGACCTCGCGCCACCAGCCAGCTATGTTCTTCTCAAAATCCACTTGGGCCGTCGGCATGGACGTGTCCCTCCCTGTTGTGCACCTCGCCAGGTGCGCAGCTCCCCAACTTCCCGGGAGCAGGATACGTCCATTGCCGTTACGGACGAACTGAATTTACACACTTGATCGTACACTACCTGACACCGCTTGAGGTTGACAGCGAGGGGGATTTTTGCTAGACTCACGCGCTATGTCGACGACGTTTCCCGACGTCAAGACGCTGAAGCGGGAGTGGATCCTGGTGGATGCCAAGGACCAGGTGCTAGGCCGGCTGGCGAGCCGCCTCGCCTTGGTCTTGCGCGGCAAGGACAAGCCGACGTTCACCCCGTTCCTGGACACCGGGGACTTCGTCGTCGTGGTCAACGCCGACCAGATTCGGGTCACCGGTCGCAAGTGGACGCAGAAGCAGTACCAGCAGTACTCCGGCTATCCGGGCGGGCGCGAGGCGCGCTCGTTGGATGAGATGCTGAAGCGGCATCCTGACCGCGTGCTCCGGCAGGCGGTGAAGGGGATGCTGCCGGATGGGCCGCTGGGCCGGCGGCTGCTCGGCAAGCTGAAAGTCTACGCCGGGCCGACGCACCCCCACGCCGCGCAACAACCGAAACCGGCCCCAGCCTCCTTGGTGGGGGCTCCAGCGCATGGCTGACACAGCGGCCGAGACCGCCGCCTCGCAGGCGGCTCCGGCGGCAGGCGTGATCGCGACCGGCCGGCGCAAGGAGTCCGTGGCGCGGGTGCGGGTGGGGCCTGGCACCGGCACGATCGTCGTCAACCATCGGCCCTATGAGCAGTACTTCCCGCGGGAGGCGCTGCGGCTGGCGATCCGCTCGCCGCTGCTGCTGACGCACCAGCTCGGCAAGGTCAATGTGGATGTGAACGTCGAGGGCGGAGGCTCCACCGGCCAGGCCGGGGCGATCCGGTTGGGCATCGCCCGGGCGCTGGCGCAGTGGGATCCGGCGCACCGGGCTCCCCTGCGCGGCGGCGGCCTGTTGACGCGGGACCCTCGGATGAAGGAACGCAAGAAGTACGGACGCAAAGGGGCGCGCAAGCGGTTCCAGTGGACGAAGCGATGACGCATTGCTAAGATGGCACCCAAGAACCCTCACAGATGCCGAACCGTCGAGTCGCGATTGCCGGCGCGACCGGATACGCTGGCGAAGAGCTTATTCGGTTGCTCCTCCATCACCCGCACGTTGAGCTTACCTGCTTGGCCGCATCTGCCAAGCGGGAGCGCCCGGCCCCTGCCTCCGACGTCTTCCCCCGGTTCGCCCGCCAGCTAGATCTCCCGATCGAGTCGCTGGATCCGTCCCGCCTGGCCACGGCGTCGGACATCGCCTTCCTGGCCCTGCCGCACGGCACCGCCATGTCGCTGGCGCCGGACCTGCTCAAGGCGGGCCTGCGCGTGATCGACTTAAGCGGCGACTTCCGCCTGAAGGACCCGGCGCTCTACCCCCGCTGGTACCAGTTCCAGCACGCGCATCCCGCGCTGTTGGGCGGCCCGGATGTCGCCTACGGCTTGACCGAGTTCCACCACGACGCCATTCGACGGGCGCGGCTCGTGGCGAACCCCGGCTGCTACGCGACGAGCATCCTCCTCGGCCTCCTGCCGCTCTTCCGCGCCAAGCTGGTCGAGGAAGCGCGCGTGCTGGTGGACGCGAAGTCCGGCCTCAGCGGCGCCGGGCGGAAGGCTGAGACGTCGCTTTTGTTTACCGAGATGACCGAAAACCTGCGCGCCTACAAGGTGAACCGGCATCCGCACATGCCGGAGGTGCTGCAGGAGATCCGCGAAGCGACCGGCGTGGAGGCGCAGATGGGGTTTGTGCCCCAGGTCATCCCGGTCAGCCGGGGTCTGATCTCGACGATCTACGTGAAGACCCCGGCCTCCCTTGAGACGATCTGCGAGGCGTACCGGGCGGCGTATCCCCCCGACCGCGCGCCGTTTGTCCGGGTGCGCCCCGGCGTGCTGCCGCAGCTGCGCGACGTCGTGGAGACCAACTTCTGCGACATCGGGCTCGTGCACGACGCCGCGCTGGGATACGTCATCATCGGCAGCGCCTTGGACAATTTGACGAAAGGGGCGGCCGGGCAGGCGATCCAGAACCTGAACGTGATGGCCGGCTGGCCCGAGACCGCCGGCCTCCTCTAACATGACGCACATGGCTGTCGGCTCGGGGCTCGGGGCTCGGGGCAGTTGCCCACAGCCCACAGCCCAGAGCCCTGAGCGCTCTTTCAATCCATGAAGTGGGTTCCTGGAGGGGTGACGGCGGCGAAGGGGTTTCGGGCGGCGGGCGTCAGCGCCGGGATCAAGCGCAGCCGCAAGCCGGATCTCGCGCTGGTGGTGGCGGACGCCCCGGCGGCTGCGGCCGGGGTGCTGACGACGAATCGCGTCCAGGCCGCGCCCGTCATCATCAGCCGGCAGCGGCTTGCCGTCGGCAGGGCCCGGGCGGTGGTGATCAACAGCGGCTGCGCGAATTGCCTGACCGGCTCGATCGGGCTGCGCGATGCGCAGCGGCTCAGCCGCGAGGTCTCCCGGGCGCTTGGCATCCCCGATGGGGAGGTCCTGCTGGCGTCAACCGGGCTCATCGGCCGGCGGTTGCCCGTGGCCAGGATCGCGCGCGCCGTGCCCTCGCTGGTCGGCCACTTAAGCCGGGCGCACCACCGTGACGCCGCCGCCGCGATCCTGACGACGGACCTCCGGGCGAAGGAAGCGGCGGTGTCCGCGCGGATCGGCGGTCGGGTGTGCCGGTTGGGCGGGATGGCGAAAGGCGCCGGGATGATCGCCCCATCGATGGCGACGATGCTCTGCGTGGTGACGACGGACGTGGCGATTGCGCCGGGGCTGTTGCGGAGGCTGCTGCGGCAGGCGGCTGCCCGCACGTTCAGCCGGATCACCGTCGATGGCGACATGAGCACGAACGACGCCGTGTTCGCGCTGGCGAGCGGCGCCTCGCGCGCGTCGGTTCGTCCGGGCACCGCAGGCGCGCGCCTGGTTCAGCAGATGCTGCTCGCGGTGCTGGGCCGGCTGGCCACCTGCATCGTGCAGGATGGTGAGGGCGCCAGCCGCCTGATGCGCGTCCAGGTGCTCGGCGCCCGGACCGAAGCCGAGGCGCAGGCCTGCGCCCGCCAGGTGGCATGCTCGCCGCTGGTGAAAACCATGCTGGCCGGCGGCGATCCCAATGTGGGCCGGATCGCGGCGGCGGCCGGCGCCTCCGGCGCCTGGTTCGATCCGGAGCAGCTGGACATCGCGATCGGCGGCCAGCCGGTGGTGTCGCGCGGCCTCGCGCGACGGCTGGGCAAGTCCGTGTCGCGCTCGCTGCTGGCCCATCCGGAAGTCGAGGTGCGGATCCACCTGCATGCCGGGCGGGCGCAGGGGCGGATGCTGACGTGCGATCTGACCGAGCAGTACGTGCGGATCAACGCGCGGTACACGACATGATGACGCGGCGCACCGTGCTGGCGGCGGGTCCTGTCGGCTGCGGGTGGCGCCGCGGTTGCCGGAGCGGCGCGTCCGTCGGGCCGAGCGGGCACGGTGTCCCCCCACCTGGCTCGGGTTCGCCGAAGGCAAACCCCTCGCCGGGGGTGGGACGCTGGACCCGCCACGGGCGGGCCAGCCAGGTGGGGGGACGAGCGAGGTCCGACGGCCGAGCGAAGGCCGGCCACGCTGGGGCTGGCCGAGCGTCGCCGCGGAGGCAACGCGGCGACAGGACCCGCAGCCCGGAGCCCCCCGCCAGCACGGTGAGGAGTATGGCGTGATGGAAGAATCGATCCGCAAGGCCGACATCCTGATTGAAGCGCTGCCGTACCTGCAGGCGTTCCGCGGCACGGTCATCGTCGCGAAGTACGGCGGCAGCGCCATCGACAACCCGACCGCCATGCGGGGCATCCTCCAGGACCTCGTGTTCTTGAGCGCCGTGGGGATCCGGCCGGTCCTGGTGCACGGCGGCGGCCCCCTGATCACGCGCAAGCTCTCCGCCGGCGGCAAGAAGAGCGCGTTTATCGACGGCATCCGCGTGACCGATGCGGAGACGATCCGGGTGGTGGCTGAGGAGCTGGACGAGGTCAACCAGCGGCTGGTGGCCCAGATCAAGGCGCTCGGCGGACAGGCCGAGGGGATCGTGCCGCGCCGGGGCGTCGTGGTGGCCGAGCCGCATCCCCGCGCCGCGCAGCTGGGCTTTGTCGGCGTGGTGCGGACCATCCGGGCCGAGCCGCTGCGCGAGCTCTTCGGCCATCAGGCCATCCCGGTGGTCTCGCCGGTCGGCGCGGGCGACGGCCGGGTCTACAACATCAACGCCGATGATGTGGCGAGCGAGGTCGCCGCGCATCTGAAAGCGGAGAAGCTGGTGCTGCTGACCAATGTGCGCGGCATCCTGCGGCACGCGGGCGAGGTCGAGTCGCTCATCTCGACGCTCCCGGTGAAGGACGCCAAGACGCTCATCGCGCGCGGCGTGATCCAGGAGGGGATGATCCCGAAGGTCGCGGCGTGCGTCGAGGCGCTCAAGCGCGGCGTGAAGAAGACCCATATCATTGACGCGGCGATCCCGCACGCCATGCTGCTCGAGATCTTCACGAAGAAAGGGATCGGGACTGAAATTGTCCGGTGACCCATGCCGCAGCTGACCGAGGGCGTCATCGCGCAGTATGACCGGTACGTGATGCCCACGTACCGGCGCAGCCCCCTGGTGATTACGAAGGCGAAGGGCAGCCGCGTGTGGGACGTCGATGGGCATGAGTACCTTGACCTGTTCCCGGGCTGGGGCGTCAGCGGCCTGGGCTACAACCATCCGTGGGTCATGGCGGCGCTGCGCGGGCAGTCCGGCCGCGTGATCCATGTCTCGAACAACTACTACCACCCGCTGCAGTGGCGCGCCGCCAAGCGGCTGACGGAGGTGTCGTTCGACGGCAAAGTTTTTTTCACCAACAGCGGGGCCGAAGCGGTGGAGACGGCCGTGAAGCTCACCCGCCGCTGGGGCAAGGGACGGTTTGAGATCCTCGTGATGGAGCAATCGTTTCACGGCCGCACCCTGGCGGCGCTGAGCGCCACCGGCCAGCCCAAGCACCAGGAAGGGTTTGAGCCGCTGGTGCCGGGGTTCGTGCGCGTGCCGTTCAACGATCTCGAGGCGGCGCGCCGGGCGATCACCCCGAAGACGTGCGCGGTCCTGGTCGAGCCGATCCAGGGGGAGGGCGGCGTCCGCGTGGCGGCGGACGCGTTCTTCCAAGGCCTGCGCCGTCTGTGCGACGAGCACCGCCTGCTGCTGATCGCCGATGAGGTGCAGACCGGCATGGGCCGCACCGGGACCTGGTTCGCGTACCAGCCGTCCGGCATCGAGCCGGATGTCCTGCTCGTCGCCAAATCGCTCGGCGGTGGATTTCCCATCGGCGCGGTCGTGGCCAAGGCCGCGGTGGCGGACACGCTGACGCCGGGCACGCACGCGACGACCTACGGGGGCAGCCCGCTGGGCTGCGCGTGCCTCCTGGCGGTCTTCGAGGCGATCGAGAAGCAGCGGCTGCTGGAGCGGGTCCGCACGCTCAGCCAGGCGCTCTTCACGCGCCTGGAGCGGTTGGCGACGCGGCTGCCGGTGATCCGGGAGGTGCGGGGCCGGGGCTTCATGGTCGGCATCGAGCTGGGGCAGGCGGGCCAGCCCTTCGTGGACGCCTGCCGCGAGCAGCGGCTGCTGATCAACTGCACCCAGGGCAACGTCCTGCGGCTGTTGCCGGCGATGACGATTACCCGGGCGCAGCTCGACCGGGCGTTGGGGATCTTGGAGGACGTGATGCTGGCGCAGTCAAAGGCCGCGTGATGGCCCGCCATTTCCTCACCCTCGGCGATCTCTCGACCGCGGAGCTGGCTCATCTGCTGGTTGAGGCGGGCCGGTACAAGCGGCATCCGCGCGCCGGCCGGCGCGCGCTGGCCGGGAAGGTCGTGGCGCTCGTGTTCCAGAAACCGTCGATGCGCACGCGCGTGGCGTTTGAGGTCGCCGTGCTGCAGCTCGGCGGCTCAGTGGTGTCCCTGGGGCAGGAGGACATCCAGCTCGGCCAGCGGGAGCCGATCAAGGATGTCGCGCGGGTGCTCTCAGGCTACGTGGACGGGATTGTGGCGCGCACCTTCGCCCACCGGGACGCCGAGGAGTTCGCGGCCTACGCCACGGTGCCGGTCATCAACGGGTTGTCGGACCTCGTCCATCCGTGCCAAGCGCTGGCGGATCTGTTCACGATCCAGGAGCACTTCGGGCGGCTGGCCGGGGTGCGCGTGGCGTATGTCGGAGACGGCAACAACGTCCTGCACTCGCTGGCGCAGGGCGCGGCCCTGTTCGGGATGTCCCTCGCGGTCGCCACCCCGCCGGCCTATCGGCCCAATCGAGCCGTCTGGACCGAGGTGCTGCGGCGGGCGAAGGCTGCGCGGGCCGCCATCCGCTGGACGCGGAACCCGCGGGAGGCGGCGCGTGGCGCCGAGGTGGTGTATACCGACGTGTGGGTCAGCATGGGCCAGGAGCGGGAGCGCGCCGCGCGGCGGCAGGCCTGCCGCCGCTACCAGCTGAACGCGGCACTGCTGGCCGCGGCCGCCCGCGGCTGCCGGATCATGCACTGCCTGCCGGCGCACCGGGGCGAGGAGATCACGGAGGAGGCGATGGAGAACCGCCGCTCGCTGATTTTTGCGCAGGCGGAGAACCGGCTGCACGTGCAGAAGGCGTTGTTGACGTTCCTCCTGCGCCGTCGAGGAGAGACGAAAGGATCGGCATGAGCCAGACGGTGGTGTTGGCCTATTCGGGCGGGCTGGATACGTCGGTGTGCGTGAAGTGGCTGAGCGAGCGCGGGCATCGGGTGATCGCGTTCATGGCGAACGTCGGCCAGGGCGATCCGTCTGCGGCCGCGGTGCGCCGGGCCAAGGTGGCCGGGGCGTCGCGCGTGATCGTGCGCGACGTGCGCCGCGAGTTTGTCGCCGACTACATTTGGCCGGCGCTCCAGGCGCACGCGGTGTACGAAGGCGGCTACCTCCTCGCGACCGCGCTCTCGCGGCCGCTCATCGCCAAGCATCTGGTGGACGTGGCGCACGCCACGCGCGCGACGGCGGTGGCGCACGGCTGCACCGGGAAAGGCAACGACCAGGTGCGGTTCGAGGTGACCGCGCGGATCCTGGATCCGCGCCTGACAATCATCGCGCCGGTGCGGGAGTGGGGGTTTGGCTCGCGCGAGGACGAGATCGAGTACGCGCAGGACCATGGCATCCCGATCGACGTGACCAAGCGAAGCCCCTACAGCATTGATCAGAACCTGTGGGGCACCAGCATCGAGGCCGGCGTGCTGGAGAATCCCTGGGCCGAGCCGCCGGCGGAGACGTACCGGTCCATCCGCGCGCCGGAGCGCGCCGCGGGCCGTCCGGCCTCGGTCACCATCCGCTTCGCCCAGGGCGTGCCGGTGGCGCTCAACGGCGCGCGCCTGGCCGGCGTCGCCCTCATCGAACGGCTCAACCGGCTTGGCGCCGCCCACGGCATCGGCCGGTCCGACATGATCGAAAGCCGCGTCATCGGCATCAAGTCGCGCGAGGTGTACGAGGCGCCGGCCGGCGCGATCCTGCTCGAAGCGCACCAGGAGCTGGAGCGGCTGGTGCTGGACCGCGAGCTGTTTTCGTTCAAACAGGCCGTCGGGCGCAAGTACGCCGAGCTCATCTACGCCGGGTTATGGTTCACGCCGCTCAAGCGGTCGCTCGACGCCTTCATCGCCTCCACGCAGGCGCGGGTGACCGGCGACGTGCGCCTGAAACTTTTCAAGGGCCGCTGCCAGGTGACCGGTCGCCGCTCGCCGCACGGCCTGTACCGTGAGCGGCTGGCGACCTACTCGGCCAAGGACGCGTTCGACCAGCACGCGTCGGCAGGCTTCATCAAGATCTTCGGACTTCCCTATGAGGGTGGCCAGGTGGCGAAGTAGCGAAGTGGCTAGAACCGGTTTCATCAATCCCCGCGACCGCGCTGGGCCCAGCGGCGAGGCCCGCAAGGCGCGAGGAGCGTGGCGTACTCGCAGACGAGTACGCGAGCGACGAGTCCCCACACCAACCTGGTTGGTGTGGGGACGAGCCACGCCGCGGGCCGACGCCGATCGGCCCAGCCCATGGCATACCAAGGGGTTGCGGCGGCAGCCGGCCCGCTGCGGCGTCACTCCTCCTCGCAGTACCACAGGGGGTACAGCGTCGTCGTCATTCCTTGCAGCTGGCCGGCTGGCGCTCGCAACGCGGTTCGCGCGGATTGATGAAACCGGTTCTAAGCAGACACGTTGCCACTGATCACTGTGCCACTGGAGGGGCAGATGACGCGCAAAATGTGGGGCGGGCGATTCGGCGCACCCACGGATCCGCTGGTGGAACGGTTCACCTCCAGCATCGCGGTGGACTACCGCCTCGCCCGGTACGACGTCCTGGGCTCGATCGCCCACGCGAAGATGCTGGGCCGCTGCCGCATCATTCCGGCGTCGGCCAGCCGGCGGCTGGTGCAGGGGTTGACGCGGATCCTGCGCACGATCGAGCAGGGCCGCTTCCGGCCGGACCGCTCGGCAGAGGACATCCACACGCAGATCCAGCAGATGCTGGAGCGCCTGATCGGGCCGGTGGCGCGCACGCTCCACACGGCGCGCAGCCGCAACGACCAGGTCAGCCTCGACGCGCGCCTCTATTGCCGCGAGGCGGTGGCGCAGCTGACGCGGGCCATCCGCCGGACGCAGCGGGCGCTGGTGCGGATGGCCGCGCGGCATCAGCGGGTGATCATGCCAGGGTACACGCACCTGCAGCGGGCGCAGCCGGTGCTGCTGGCGCACCACCTGCTGGCGTACGTGGAGATGCTTGAGCGCGACGTGGAACGGCTCGCCGATGCGCGCACGCGCATCGAGGTGATGCCGTTGGGCGCCGGGGCGCTGGCCGGCACGTCGCTGCCGATCGATCAGCGCTATGTCGCGACCCTGTTGGGATTTCCTCGCGTGGCGGAGAACAGCATGGACGCCGTCTCGGACCGGGATTTTGCGGTGGAGGTGGTCGCCGCGTTGGCGACGCTGGGGATCCATCTCTCGCGCCTGGCCGAAGACGCCATCCTCTGGACCAGCGAGGAGTTCGGCCTGCTGGCCCTGGATGACGCCGTGGCGACCGGCTCCAGCCTCATGCCGCAGAAAAAGAATCCCGATGTCTTCGAGCTCATCCGCGGGCAGGCGGGGCTGGTGGTCGGACAGCTTGTGGCCTTTTTGACGATGCTGAAGGGACTCCCCTTGGCGTATAATCGAGATTTGCAGTGGGACAAGCGGTTTCTCTTCGAGGCGGTGGAAGCCAGCCACGACGCCGTGACCGTGCTGGCCAGGGTGCTGCCGCAGCTGACGGTCCGCGCCGGAGGGCTGGCGTCGCTGTGGAGGTCGGACCATCTCTGCGCGACGGACCTGGCCGAGTACCTTGTGGAGCAGGGGATCGCGTTCAGCGACGCCCACGCCCTCGTCGGCAAGGTGGTGGCATTCGCCGAGCGGGGGGGTGTCCCGCTGCGGCGGCTGACCGTGGCGCAACTGCGACGCTTCTCGCCGCGATTCGATCGGCGCGCGCTGGCGCTGCTGGATCCCCGGCGGTCCGTGGAGCGCAAGCGCAGCCTCGGCAGCACGAACCCGCGGCAGGTGCGCCAGGCGCTGCGCCGCTGGGCCAAGCGCCTGAAATGAAAGTGAAAGTGCCAGGCACTTTGCTGCTTCGAATTTCGGTGAACCTGTGGACAACTTTAGTTTTCCACAGGTGAGGGCAAAATCGAACCGGGAAAGTGCCTGGCACTTCGACTTCGAATCATGTACTATCCGCATGATTTCCATAGGGTGAGGGGCCGGCTCTCATGCGAGCAGGTGCCGATCGAGCGCATCGCCGACGCGGTGGGCACGCCGGTCTACATCTATAGTTACCGGACGCTCGTCGGCCACCTGCGGAAGCTGCGGCAGGCGTTTGCCGCCGTCCGGCCGCTCATCTGCTTCTCGGTGAAGGCGAACGGCAACCTCGCGATCCTGCGGCTGCTGGTCCGCGAGGGGGCGGGGCTTGATATCGTCTCAGGCGGCGAGCTCTACAAGGCGCGGCGGGTCGGCTGCCCGCCCTCGCGCATCGTGTTCGCCAGCGTCGGCAAGCGGCCGGAAGAGATTCGCGAGTCGCTCAGGGCCGGCGTCTTCTGTCTGAATGTCGAGTCGGCGCCGGAGCTCGAAACGGTCGATCGGGTCGCCCGCGCCATGCGGACGGTCGCGCGCGTGGCCCTGCGCCTGAACCCGGACGTGAAAGCCCAGACGCACCGGCACATCACGACCGGCGTCGCCGAGAGCAAATTCGGCATCGCCCCGCGCGCGGTGCGCGAGCTGTTGCGCCGCCACGAGGCGTTCGGCCATGTGCGCGTCATCGGGCTGCACCTGCATATCGGCTCGCAGATCACGCAGGCGCGCCCCTTTGTGCAGGCGATCCGCAGAGCCGCCACGCTGATCGCGTTCGGCCGCCGGGCCGGGGTGCCGCTGGAATGGCTGAACCTCGGCGGCGGGCTCGGCATCATCTATAAGGATGAGCGGCCGCAGACCCCGCGGCAGTTCGCCAAGGCGGTGTTGCCGCTGCTGACCCGCCTGCGGATCCGCGTCATCCTGGAGCCGGGCCGGTTCATCGTCGGCAATGCCGGCATCCTCGCCACCCGGGTGCTCTATGTGAAAGACGGGAAGGGCAAGCGGTTCGCGGTGGTCGATGCCGGGATGAACGACCTCATCCGGCCCGCGCTCTACGACGCGTACCATGAGGTGATCCCCGCCCAGGCGGCGTCCCGCCCCTCGAACGGGCTTGCGCGCTACGACGTCGTTGGGCCGGTCTGCGAAAGCGCCGATGTCTTCGCCCGCAATCGCTGGCTCGGCCGCCTCCGGACCGGGGACGTGCTGGCGGTCTTGGGGGCGGGCGCGTACGGGTCTACGATGGCCTCCAACTATAACGGCCGGCTGCGTCCCGCCGAGGTGCTGGTCCGGGGACGGCGCTGGGCGGTGATCCGGCGGCGGGAGACCGTGCGCGACTTGATCCGTCACGACGTCATCCCCACCGCGCTGCTACGATGAAAGCCGGACCGCTGCTATTTTCCTGCAGTGGATCGACCTGCCGGCAGGCAGGCAGGAAAATAGAAACGGGCCGAGACAGAGCAATAACGCAGGATTCTCGCCACGGAGATAGGATGAGCGGGGTGAGCACATATCCCTTTACGAAGTGGGTGGGGAGCGGCAACGACTTCGTGGTTGTCGATGCCGTGAGGCGCCCCTGGGTGGCCTTGCGCCGCCGCTGGCCTGCGGTCAGCCGGATGCTGTGCGACCGGCATGCCGGCGTCGGCGCGGATGGGCTGCTGGTGCTCGAGCGGTCGAAGGCCGCGGATGCCAGGATGCGGGTGTTCAACCCGGATGGCTCCGAGGCCGAGATGTGCGGCAACGGCGCGCGCTGCGTCGCCCGCTACGTGAGCGAGCGCGGCCGGGCCAACGGGCGGCCCGTGACGATTGAGACGCGCGCCGGCATCCTCTCCGCGCGGGTGCGGCGCGGTCGCGTGGCCATGCGGATGGCGGATCCCACCGGCCTGCGGCTCAACGCGACGGTGCAGGTGGAAGGCCGGAGCCTGACGCTCAGCCAGGTCAACACCGGCGTGCCGCACGTCGTGGTCCCGGTGGCGGCCATCGATCAGGTGGCCGTGGCGACGCTCGGGCGGGCCATCCGGGCGCACCGCGCCTTCGCCCCGGACGGCACGAACGTCAACTTCATGCAGCCGGATCCGTCGCGGCCCGGCCGGATCCGGATCCGCACGTACGAGCGCGGGGTGGAGGGGGAGACGCTCGCCTGCGGCACCGGGGCGGTGGCCTGCGCGATCATCGCGGGCCTGTCGCGCGCGCCCTCGAGTCGCGCCGCCTCAGCGCCCGGAGCGCTCGCCCCGCATCGCGTCGAGGTGCAGGTGCACAGCGGCGAGCTCCTGACCGTGTCGTTCCGCGCGGCCCGCAGGCCCCCACAACCCATGCATGGGTATGGGGGCAGGCCAAGCGGCGCGCAGGTGACCGACGTCGTGCTGGAAGGATCGGCGCAGCGCGTCTTCGAGGGAGCGATCAGGTGGCCCGTGGGTCCGCGGCAGGTAGGGGGATCATGGCGACGCTGACGTTGCAGGGCTCGATGGTGGCGCTGGTCACCCCGTTTCGGCACGACGCGATCGACGAGGCAGCGCTCACACGGCTCGTGGAGCTGCACGCGACGTCCGGCACGAGCGCGATCGTCCCGTGCGGCACAACCGGTGAGTCGGCCACCCTGTCGTTCGAGGAGCACGAGCGGGTCATTGAGCTCACCGTGCAGGCGGCGCGCGGGCGGCTGCCGGTCATCGCGGGCACGGGCTCCAACAACACCCGCGAGGCGATCCGGCTGACGGCGCACGCCAAGCAGGCCGGGGCCGATGCGGCCCTCTTGATCTCGCCGTATTACAACCGGCCGACCCAGCAGGGCCTCTACCTCCACTTCAAGGCGATCGCCGAGGCGGTGGACCTGCCGCTGGTGCTCTACAACATCCAGTCCCGCACCGGCGTCAACATCGAGCCGGAGACCTTCGCGCGCCTGGCCCAGATCCGGACGATCATCGGCGTCAAGGAGGCGAGCGGCAGCCTGGAGCAGATGGGCCGGATCCTCCAGATGACCGATGGCAGGCTCGCGCTGTTGTCCGGCGACGACGCGCTCACGCTGCCCGTGCTGTCGATCGGCGGCACCGGCGTGATCTCGGTGGCCGCCAATCTGGTGCCCCGCGACGTGGCGGCCATGGTGGACGCCTTCCGCGCCGGCCGGCACGAGGAGGCCCTCGAGTGGCACCGGCGGCTGGCGCCCTTGATCAAAGCGCTGTTTCTCGAGACCAATCCGATCCCGGTGAAAACGGCGATGGGGCTGTTGGGGATGATCGAGCCGGAGCTGCGTCTGCCGCTGTGCGCGATGTCGGAAGCGAACGAGCAACGGCTGCGCCAGGCGCTAGGAGGCTACGGGTTGCTTGGTGCGGGCGCATGTCCCGGGACCGGTTCCATGTTTCCCCGGTCGGACCGATTGGAAACATAGGACCGGGTCCCTCATTTGAATGGCGATCAAGCTCGTGATCTCAGGCTGTTGCGGGCGGATGGGGCGCAGCATCGCGTCGCTGGCGCTGCAGGACCCGCGGTTCGCCATCGGCGCGGCGCTGGAGCGCGCCGGACATGAGGCGATCGGCCACGACCTGGGGACCGTGCTCGGGCGCCCGTCGGCGGTCGGGGTGCCGGTGAGCGACGACGCGAAGGCCGGCATCAGCCGGGGCGATGTCCTCATCGAGTTTACGGCCCCGGAGGTCACCGTCGCCCATGCGCAGTTCGCCCAGCAGGCGCGCACGCCGATCGTCATCGGCACCACGGGGCTGTCGGAGACCCAGCGAGAGGCGCTCCAGGCGGCGTCGAGCGCGATCCCGATCGTGCTCAGCCCCAACATGAGCGTGGGGGTCAACGTCCTGTTTGAGCTGGCGCGCGCGGCCGCCGAGCGGCTGGGCCCCGGCTACGACGTGGAAGTCGTGGAAAGCCATCATCGGCAGAAGCAAGACGCGCCGAGCGGGACCGCCAAACGGCTCGCGGAGCTGTTGGCGTCGGTCCGTCACCAGCCGTCGGTGCCGGTGCACGCGATTCGGGCCGGTGACATCGTCGGCGATCACACGGTGATCCTGGCCGGTCCCAGCGAGCGGCTTGAGCTCACGCACCGCGCGCACAGCCGGGAGGTCTTCGCCCAGGGGGCGTTGCGGGCGGCCCGGTTCGTCGTCACGCAGCCGCCGGGCCTCTATGACATGGCGCACGTGCTGGCCCATCGGGGATAAGCCGCATGGCCGAAGCCGTGCAGGCGCCGGGCGCGTTCAGGAAGGCGAGCCGGCTTGAGCAGCTTCCTCCGTACCTCTTCGTCGAGATCGACCGGGCCAAGCGGAAGCTCGTGGAGGCGGGCCACGACATTATCGATCTTGGCGTGGGGGATCCGGATCTGCCGACGCCAGCCCCGATCCTGGAGCGGCTCACGCAGGCCGCGTCAGATCCGGCGAACCATCGCTACAGCTTCACCGAGGGCCTCCGGGAGCTGCGGGAGGCCATCGCCCGCTGGTACCAGCGCCGGTTCGGCGTGACGCTGGATCCCCAGACCGAGATCCTGCCGCTGCTGGGCTCAAAAGAAGGCATCGCCCATCTGCCGTGGGCGGTGGCCAACCCCGGCGACGTGGTGCTGGTGCCGGATCCCTGCTATCCGCCCTACCGCAGCGGCGCGATCCTGGCCGGCGCCGAAGCGGTGTCGATGCCGCTCTTGGAGGAGAACGGGTTCTTCCCGGATCTCGGCGGGATCAGCCAGAAGGCGGCGCGTCGGGCAAAGCTGCTCCTGTTGAACTACCCGAACAACCCCACAGCGGCGGTGGCCGGCGCCGAGCAGTTCCAAGAAGCGGTCGAGCTCGCCAAGGCCTTCGGCTTCATCGTGGCGCATGACGCGGCGTATTCGCAGATCAGCTTCGACCGCGTCCAGCCGATCAGCTTCTTGCAGGTGCCCGACGCCAAGGCGGTGGGGGTGGAGTTCCATAGCCTCTCGAAGACGTACAACATGACCGGCTGGCGCATCGGCTGGGTCTGCGGCAACCCGGCCGTGATCGCCGCGCTGACGCAGCTGAAGACCCACCTCGATTCCGGCATCTTCCAGCCGATCCAATGGGCCGGCATCACCGCGCTGGACAGCGAGCCGTCGCTGCTGGCGCCGATTGTCGCCACCTACCAGCAGCGCCGTGATCTGTTGGTCGATGGGTTGGCGAAGGCGGGCTGGGCCGTGGCCAAGCCGACCGCCAGCTTCTACGTGTGGGCAAAGGTGCCCGCCCAGGAGTCCTCCATGGCGTTCGCGTCCCGTCTGCTGGAGACTGCGCACGTCGTGGTGACCCCGGGCGTCGGCTTCGGCCCGTCGGGCGAGGGCTACGTCCGCCTGTCGCTCACACTGCCCACCGAGCGGATCCAAGAGGCGGTCGACCGCCTCTCGAAAACCTAAAAGGTGTCAGACTGCTCTGTCGAACAGCCGCGGTTCCAGAGCAAAAGTGTCAGACACATTTCCCGCTGCGAGACGACAGGTCAAAAGGCGTCTGACACCTGTTGCGGTCGTCCCGGCAGCTTTTCGACAGAGCAGTCTGACACCATGCTGGGTGATGAGCCGGGTATTCATCGGGATCGGCTCCAACGAGGGCGAACGCCTGCGGCACATCTCCCGGGCCCTTGCGGCCCTAGGGACGACGCCGGGGCTTCGCGTCGTGCAGCTGGCCATGCTCATGGAGAGCGAGCCGGTGGGCGGGCCGCCGCAAGGAGCCTACCTCAATACCGTCGCCGAGCTCGACACCTCGATGGCGCCCGGAGGGCTGTTGGCGACGCTGAAGGCCATCGAGCGCACGCTGGGACGGCTGCCCTCCACCCAGCGTTGGGGGCCGCGCCCCATCGATCTCGACCTGCTCCTCTATGACGATCGGGTCGTCAACGAGCCGGACCTCTCCATCCCTCACCCCCGCCTGCACGAACGGCGCTTCGTGCTCCAGCCGCTGGCCCAGCTCGCGCCCGAGGTGATCCATCCCGTCTTGCGCAAGACGGTGACGGAGCTCTTGGCGACACTTCCCGCATGACGTTCTCTCGAAGTGTCGCTCGGCAGCGGGTCTTGCCAGACCGGCCCCCCGCTGCCTCGCTCCCGCTCGCCATCTCCCCCGCCAGGCGGGGGAGTCACCTGCCGCTGCGCATCCCACGGCCGTCCTCGCAACAGGTGTCAGACACCTGTCGAGCGGTCGTCTCGCATCGGGAAAGGTGTCTGACACCTGTTGCCTTGGAGCCGTCGCGTTTCGACAGAGCAAATCGCCTGGTTTCGACACTCACATGAAGCTGGTCCGGTCCGCGCGGCAGATGGCGCGGCTGTCTCTCCGGTGGCAGCGCCGGGGCACGCGCATCGGGTTCGTGCCGACGATGGGGGCCTTGCACGCGGGGCACCTGTCCCTCGTACGGGCCGCCGTTGCGCAGAACGATCTCGCTGTCGTGTCGATCTTCGTCAACCCGCTGCAGTTCGGCCCCGCCGAAGATTTCCGCCGGTACCCGCGCCCGTTCCGCCAGGACCTGCGGCTCGCCAGGGCGGCCGGCGCTGCGCTGGTCTTCGCGCCTTCCGCCGCGCAGCTGTACCCGCCGGGGTTCCAGACGCGGGTGCAGCTCGGCGCGCTCGCCCGACGCTGGGAAGGGCAGAGCCGCCCCGGGCATTTCGAGGGCGTCGCCACCGTCGTCACGCTGCTCTTCGAGCTGGTCCGGCCGGCGAACGCCTATGTCGGCCAGAAGGATTACCAGCAGGCGCTCCTCGTCGAGCGGCTCGTGGCCGACTTGCGCCTGCCGGTGCGCATCCACCGCCTGCCGACGGTCCGCGAGCCCGACGGGCTGGCGCTCAGCTCGCGCAATGCCTCCCTGAGCCCCTCGGAGCGGGCGCAGGCCGTCGTCCTGTCGTCAGCGCTCATCCATGGGGCCACGCGCATCCGCGCGGGCGAGCGGAACGCCGCTCGGCTGATTGATGGGATGCGGCGCCTCATCAGCGAAGCCCCCGCGAGCCGCATCGACTACGTGGCGATCGTGGAGGCCAGGACGCTGGAGCCGGTCTGGCGGCTGCGCGGACGGGTGGCGCTGCTCGTCGCGGCATGGATCGGCCGCACGCGGCTGATTGACAATCTTCTCGTCGACGTGCCATAATACTCCGTCGACCATGCTGCGGACGATCTGCAAGTCCAAGCTCCATCGCGCGACGGTGACCGATGCCAACCTGGAGTATCCGGGCAGCATCACGCTGGACGCGCAGCTCATGCGGGCGGCGGACCTCGCGCCGTACGAGCAGGTGCATGTCCTCGACGTGGCCAACGGCGCTCGGATCGTGACGTACTGCATCGAGGGGCCCGCGGGTTCCGGCACCGTCTGCATCAACGGGGCGGCCGCGCGGCTGATCGCCTCCGGCGACCAGGTCATCATCATCTCCTATGCGCAGGTGACGCCGGCTGAGCTCGAGACGTTCGCCCCGAAGATCGTGCTGCTCGGCGAGCGCAATCGCATCCAGGAGGTCACGAGCGCCACGTGCCAGCTCACGGAGGGGTCCGAGGTTGGGACGTCGTTCGAGATCCCCTGACGCGGATGCTTCGCGTCGGCCTCATCGGCTGCGGCACCATCGGCACGCAGCTCGCGCGGGCGCTGGAGCAGCGCTACGCCAGGTCGGTTCGGTTGACCGCCCTTCATGACAGCGACCGCAGCCATGCGGAAGCCCTGCGTCGTCAGCTTCGTCGCCCCCCGCCCATCGTCTCGCTTCCCCAGGTCATTCGTCGAAGCCACCTGGTGGTCGAGGCCGCGTCGGTGTCTATCGCCGCTGACGTGGCCACCCGCGCGTTGCGCGCCAACCGCCAGGTCATCATCATGAGCGTGGGCGGCCTGTTGCGCAACCGGCGCTGGCGCGCGGCCGCCAGCCGCTCGCGGGGACGGCTCTTCATCCCCAGCGGCGCCTTGGCCGGGCTCGACGGGGTCAAGGCGCTGGCGGTCGGGCGGATCCGCGCCGTGTCCTTGACGACGCGCAAGCCTCCGCGCGCCTTGCAGGGCGCTCCCGGGCTTGCCCGCAGGGGCCGGCGACTGTTGCGGCTCGCCAAGCCGACGGTGGTGTTCCGCGGCTCTCCCCGCGCCGTCGTGAAAGCCTTCCCCCAGAATACGAACATCGCCGCCGCGGTCACCCTGGCGAGCGGCCTGCCCGACACCGTCCCCCGTATCCGCGTCGTGGCGGATCCTGCCGCGACGCGCAACACCCATGAGCTCGAGGTGGTGGGGGACTGCGGGCGTCTCCGATGCCTGATCACCAGCCGGCCCAGCGCGAATCCCAAGACCAGCGAGGTCGCGGTGCGCTCCGCCATTGCGATGATCGGCCGGCTCGTCGACCCCATCGTCATCGGCACCTAGGTCGACATCCGCTGCCGCAACCCGGAGCGGCAGCGACGGAACAACCAGCGAAACGGCAGGGAGAGGAGGTGAGTTCTCGTGGCAGAGAAGGTCGCAAAGGTCGGTATCAGGAAGCAGCCCGGCTACCTCTACTTCGTGGACAAGCAGGGCGACATTTCCAGAGCCCGCATGGCTCGAGGCGGGCAGCGCCGCCGCAGTCGCCGCAGTCGGCGCCGCTAACCGCGTCGACCGGTGTGCACTTCCCAGTGCCTGGCTGCTCTGTCGAAAAGCCGCTGGGACGACCGCAACAGGTGTCAGACCCCTTTCGACCTGTCGTCTCGCAGCGGGAAACGTGGCTGACACTTTTTGCCATGGAACCTGAGCTTTTCGATAGAGCCGCCAGGCACTTTTATGGACCGGGGCTGGTATAATCAAGAGACGCAACCGATGTCGTCCAATTCATCCATCGTCATCCGGGGGGCGCGCGAGCACAACCTGAAGTCGATCGACCTCACCTTGCCCCGCAACCGGCTCATCGTCATCACCGGGCTGTCGGGCTCCGGGAAATCCTCCCTGGCCTTCGACACGCTCTACGCCGAGGGGCAGCGGCGCTATGTCGAGAGCCTCTCCGCCTATGCCCGGCAGTTTCTCGAGCGGCTGGAGAAGCCTGAGGTCGACGCGATCGAGGGCTTGTCGCCGGCGATCGCGATTGAGCAGCGCACCGCAGGCGCCAACCCCCGCTCGACGGTCGCCACCCAGACCGAGCTCTACGACTACCTCCGGGTTCTGTTCGCCAGGGCCGGAGCGCCGCATTGCCCCCGCTGCCGCATCCCCATCAGCCGGCAGTCGGCCCAGGAGATCGTCACCCAGCTGTTGGCGTCGCGCGCCGGCAGCCACGTCGCGATCCTCGCGCCCATCGTCAGGGGACGGAAGGGCGAGTCTCTCGAGGTGTTCCGCGACCTGAAGCGCCAGGGGTTCGTCCGCGCCCGCGTGGACGGCGTGGTGCGGGACCTGGACGAGCCCATTCCCCTCGACAAGAAGCGCGCCCACACCATCGAAGCCGTGGTGGACCGGCTGGCGGTGGACGCCGAGGCGGCGTCCCGCTTGACCGAGTCGGTGGAGACCGCGCTCAAAGTTGGGAAGGGCCTCCTCATCATTGCGAGAGGCGAGGCTCGGGGCTCGAGGCTCAGGGCTCGGGGCACGTCAGCCCAGAGCCCCCAGCCCAGAGCCCAGAGCGAGCTCGTGTTCAGCGAGCGCTACGCCTGCCCGGCGTGCGGGTTCAGTTTCGAGGAGCTCTCGCCCAGGCTGTTCTCCTTCAACTCGCCGTACGGCGCGTGCGGCACGTGCGACGGGCTCGGCACGAAGCTGGAGATCGACCCGGATCTCGTCGTGCCGGACCGGGACAAGTCGCTGCGCGACGGGGCGATCGAGCCGTGGAAGCGGGGCGGGATGCACATGATCATGTACTACAACCGCCTCTTGCGGGAGGCGGCGGACTTCTATCGGGTGCGCTTGGAGGTTCCGTTTCGATCGCTGGACCGCCGGATCCAGAAGGCCCTGCTCTACGGCTCCGAGGACGAGATCTGGGGCGAGCCGTTTGAGGGCGTGATCCCCAACCTGGAGCGCCGCTTCCGCCAGACGGAGTCCGACTACGTGAAGGAAGAGATCGCGCGCTACCTGAGCGTCCTGCCGTGCCCGGCCTGCCGCGGCAGCCGCCTGAGGCCCGAAGCGCTGGCGGTTGTGATCGGCGGCCGCTCGATCGCTGAGGCCGTCACGGATTCGGTCGTCGCGTCCCAGCGGTGGCTGTCGCAGCTTCGCTGGAGTACTCCCCAGCGGGTCGTGGCCGAACCGGTGCTCAAGGAGCTCCTCAAGCGGCTGCAGTTTCTCCTCGACGTGGGCCTGGGCTACCTCACGCTCGACCGCGCCTCCGCCAGCCTCTCGGGCGGCGAGGCGCAACGCATCCGCCTGGCCACCCAGGTCGGCTCCGGCCTGGTCGGCGTGCTGTACATCCTGGATGAGCCCTCCATCGGGCTGCATCCGCGCGATAACGGCAAGCTGCTCGACACGCTGGAGCGGCTGCGCGACCTGGGCAATACGCTGATCGTTGTCGAGCACGACGAGGCGACCATCCGCCGGGCGGACTACCTCGTCGATCTGGGGCCGGGTGCTGGCAAGCACGGCGGAGAGGTGGTGGCGTGCGGCACGCTGGCGGACGTGCTGCGCTGCGAGC
>Ga0114945_10000737_pt1 | contig 20928 bp, 14 predicted proteins | sample OV2TP3_FD_87194 | JGI IMG/M metagenome (GOLD analysis project Ga0114945, IMG submission 87194) | Hot spring microbial communities from Beatty, Nevada to study Microbial Dark Matter (Phase II) - OV2 TP3 | ecosystem: Environmental > Aquatic > Thermal springs > Hot (42-90C) | place: USA: Beatty...
CCCCCGGCGGTTCAAAGCCAGCCACCGGACCGCTGGTTCCAAGGAAGGACTCCCAGGAGCAATATTGGCCAAGGCCTTAATGGTCAAGGCGGTAGCCTCAACGCCGCCCTCGCTAAAACGGTAATGGATGCCGGCTTCCCCCCAGTGGGCTGTTTTATTGTCTTTGTCCTCCTTCATCCCATTAAGCAGATTGCGGCCGAGGATGTCGGCATGTTCTTTTTGGCCTCGGTACCCTTCGGAAAGGGCAAATAACGCCCGCGTGTAGGGATTCAATTGATCTCGCATCTCCCAGAGCCGCTGGGTTTGTTTGTCTTCGTGGGGGCTTTTGGAATGGCCTAAAGCCAGGGGATGGAGCATCCACGCCAGCATATCGGGATTGTTCTCCTCCTCCACAAGCTGGGTCTGCAGATACCCGATGGCCTTTGAAAAGACATCCGCACGCACCCCGATTCCCGCGCTCTTGGAGAGACTCAAACCCCATACCACGTAAGCGCTCATGAAACGGTCGCTGTCCCCCTCCTTCCACCATCCCCAGCCGCCGTCGGGATGCTGAAAATCATAAAGACGTTTCAAGCCTTCCTCCGTGATAGTCTTCAGTTTGGAGAAAGTCGGATCCGTACGCCGTTGAGGGTGGCCAGCAGGATCGCCCCGGGGCTCCAGAACACTTTCGATATAGTTGTCGACATCCTGAGCAGAGAATCCCAGATCCCGCATGGTCTTGGCCACCACGACCGCGGGCAGGAAACGGCTCATGGTCTGCTCGACGCAGCCATAAGGATAATCGGCAAGAAAGGGGAGCGCATCCAGCATGGCCGTGGCCAAAGAAGGGGAAAGGACCAGACGCAAAGACGTCGACTCAGGAATCCGGTCTTTGGGCACCTCGAATGAAAACTCTGCGGTTTGCATGCTGGCGAGAGTTTGGCTGCCAGCAGGATATTCCCCTTTTAAAACCACGCTCTTGGCGAGAAATTTTTCAATGCCATGGGGGATGACGGGATAGGTCCGTTCCATCGCATCTGACTCTGTTTCGGTCTGCGCCATGACCGTGAGCTTGATTGGGCCCGCGTGCTCGGCGAAAGCAGTCCAGTCCACCCTTTTTTCAGCAGCCGGAGGAACAGTGATCCAAACGGCTTCCTCACCTAGGATCTTCATTCCCTGGATTTGAATCTGAAGGGCGGCCAAGCCCTCCGGGCTTGGCCGCCCCTGCCCTGTACCATTACGGTGCAGGGCTTGCCCTGAACCGTTATGGTTCAGGGCTGAAAGACTCACCTTAATTTTTTGCTCCTTATCCGTATAGTTGTGGACATCCGCGGAGATGGTGATCTGGTCGCGCTCGGTAAAAAACCGCGGGGCCTGGAGACGCACGATAATGTCTTTGTTGGTTTTTACCTCGTGGGGGAGGTGGCCCACAGCCGTCTCGGGGGTAACGGCCCGGGCCGTGGTGCGCCACGTGGTCAAAGAATCCGGGAACTGAACTGTGACAACGGCCTTCCCGTTGTGATCCGTCACAACCGACGGCTGCCAGAAGACCGTCGAACGGAAGTCTGAACGGATCTGGGGCGCGGCCAGATCCGGGGGGTTGCCCTGGAGAGATCTCTCCTTAATCGCTCCGTTAAGGGATCCTGAAGCCAGCTCTCTCGAATCAGAAAGCCCCTCCACGATTTTATTACCGGCCCCACCCACCCCACTCATGCGATGTACCGCAGCACCCACGTGGATTCCTTCATTCATTCGTCTTTGTTCCTCCTCAGTCATCAGCGTCTTTCCATCGTCGCTCCTGACCAGCCTCTGGTACGGCCGTTGATAAAAGCTCGTCTGGATGTTGACGCTATGGGCCCTTTTGTCCCCGTAGAAAAACTGCCGGATATCCCGGGCGTACTCCGACTGGATGTAATACACGCTCGCATCCACGATCCCCAGCCCAATCTCCGCGGCAACCGGTTTTCCCTTTTTGTCCGTCACCTGGATTTCAAAGGCACCTTTTTCCCGGGGGCGATAAACCTCCTTATCCGAGGTGATCTTAAGATCCAGGAATTGATCTTCCGGAGGCACGATCACCTCCATCTCATGGGTCTTCAGCTGATAATCGTTTCCCGAGAGGGCACAAAAGAACACATTGGGGCTGAAAGCCTCCGCGACCGGGATCTCCACCAGCTTGACCGGGCCCTCCAGGTGCAGCATCTGAGGACCCAGGATCTCATCGGTTTCTGTTACGAACAAAACCCAGGTATCGGGTCTGTCGGAGACGACCATCAGCCGGGCCGTCTCGCCGATCTTATACGTATCTTTTTCAGAGATGATCTGCAGGCCCCCATATTTGTAGCCGATATCTTTGCTTTGCTTGTCGCAGACAAAAACGTTTGTGGAAGACTGGACTTCTTCCCCCTCGGCATCAAGACCCGTAAATTTCAGCGTATAATAACCATCGTGCTCGGGCTGGAATTCAAAAGTCGCCTCCCCGCGCTCATTGGTCTTGACGAAACGGTTAAAGAGCTCATGGCTTTTATAGTAACCTTCCCGATAGGCTCTATCAGAATCGATCTCATTAAGAGTTTCTCCCATTTCATTGGTTTTCCAGATAGCGGGCATGGTCCACCAGTTTCGAACAACCGTGACCTTCCCCTCCACGCTCACCGGCTCATCGTTGGCATTGATGGTCTTGACGGTCACCTCCACCTTATCCCCGGGCCGGTAGAGATTCTGTTTGGGGGAAAGATACGCCAGATAGGCGGTGCGCATGACCTTGATCTCACCCGTCGCCCGGATCTCGCGCCGGCTTTGATCAACGACTCTCGCCTCGATGCGATATCTCAAGTCGGACTGTGAATCGACCGGCGTCTCAAAAGTAAAAAAGGCCTTGCCCTCGGCATCGGTCTTGATCTGGCCCTGCGTCAGGAGCTGGCCTTGATCTCTGGAATAGGTCTGCTCGCCGGGATGGCCGTAATACCATTCGTAGGGCCGCGGGGGATGATAGGAATGATAGTAAGGACTCTGATAAATCAGATACTCCACTTGGGCCCCGGCCACCGGAGCGCCGAAATAATACTGGGCGTTGACTTCCACGCCAATGGTGTCCCCTAAACGATAAGAGCCCGTCTTTCCTTTTTCCTCTCTAGGTTTTGGCTTGATATCGACCACAAACTCCGGCAGTTTGTATTCCTCTAAACGGAACAAGACGCTGGAACCCAGAGAAACATTCCCATCCTCGGTCAAAACTTCCAGCCGGTATTCGCCCAGCGTCGCTTTGTCATCGAGCGTCAAGGTATCGTTAAAAGAACCGAAATGATTCAGGGTATAAACGGCCTCCTTGACCTGATTGCCCCGGGGATCGGTGATTCTGGCCTTGATCTTCATCCCCGCGGGAGTGGTGAAAGAACTGCTCGGGTGCCCTTCGACTTCTCCAGGCCGATATTGGCGCAAGAGTCCCTTAAAAGACACAACCTCGTTGGGCCGGTAAGCGGGGCGGTCGCAAAACCCATAAAGCCAGAAAGGGGTTTTCACATCCCAAGAATAAAAACCGTTCCGAGTAAAGGCTTGAAGATCTCCAGAAGAGGCCGCGGCAAAAAGATTATACTCCTGACGATGGAGGGGCCCCCTCAAGGGCACTTTCAGAAGCCCCGAGTCGTCGGTTTTTCCGGAAGCCTCTTGCCAACGCCACCGCCCCTGATCATCGGAATAACGGTATTGGTATTTTATTCTGGCCCCGGCTCGAGGAGCGCCGCTTTTTCCATCAAAGACGAAAAAAAGCGCGCTGTGGCCGGCGGCCTTGGTGACCAGCCCGAGATCGGTCACCAACACCAGATCATACGCGAGCGTCTCCCCGGAAGAGACGACCACCAGATAAGCCCCGGTGGGGAGAATCCCTTTCTTGAAATCCAAGGGAGTCGTTTCATCGGGCCTCTGCCACTCCGCCAAGCCTTTCGCTTCTTCATACCACAGATACTTCCCTTCCTCATTAAGAGGGCGTTTAAAGGAAAGCGCCACGGGAAGCGAGGCGTAGCGTTTGGAATTGACCAGTCTTCTAAGAAGGCTGGAATAATTTTGAATCCCATAATCATAGGCCTTGGAAGAATCATAATATCCTTTTTCCGAATCATCCAAGCCTGTTTTGTCCGGAGAAAATTTTAATTCTTCCAACAGATCCAGTTTGTAAAACGTGACCTGAGCCTCCCGGATGTTCCGCCAGCCGATGGTCAATTGGATCTCGGAATCCGGCAAAAAGGTATAGCCCACACCAACGCGCAAGGAAGGGAACGTGATGTCTTTGATCCGATCTTGAACCTCATTGAGCCATTGGGACTCCCCACTTTTGAAGCGGACGATGAAATCCCGGTACGTGGTCAGGGCCTTGGCGAAATCGTTCTCACGCTCATAAAACTGGCCCAATTGATAGTAGGCATCATCGAGCCATTCGCTTCCTGAGAATTTCTCAATCACTTCTTTAAAATACTTTTCTGCCAGGGATTTCTGTTTGTTCGTCGTGTACTGGGTGTAATACGACATGCCGAGGGCATAGGTCACCTTGGCCTTGTCTTCCTCGGAGGTCGCCACTTTAAGGACTTCCTCATAAAAAGAAGCCAGGCCCGCGGGTGATGGTGGGGACGGTAGCGGGGCATAGGTTTCCTCCTGCCAGGACCGGATGGGGGTGAGCCCGTAGCCATACCAGCCCCAATTCTGGGTGAGGTAATCCCCCAGTGTAAAGCTGATTTTGATGAAACGCCTCCGGGCCAGCTCAATATCCGCAGAGCCGGCCCAGAAGTCCCGGGCATTCTGGAGGTGCTTTTTGATGTCTTCCGTATGCGACCAGTGATCCTGGTTTAAATAAAATTCCGCCAAAGACTCGCTGGCCTCGGCCCACCATTGGTCGTGGTCTTGAGATTCGATCAATTCCTTGAGGAGCCTTTCGGCGTCTTCGTTCGCTGCCTCATCTTGCCGCCTCCAAGAACAATCGGCAATCTTGAATTTTAATTCCCGGAGGACCTCAGCGGATAACCCCGGCGTTTTCAGGAGCTCTTCGTATTTCGCCAAGGCCAACTGAAAAGATTTCTCTTCGCGCAGCTGGTCGCCGGCGTGGATGGTGGCAGGATCAAGGCTGCCCGCCTGGATCATCAATGAGCCGGAGAAAAGGGCTAGGATGAATAAAAGCAGGAAAGGCGTTTTTTTAAGAGCCATGGTCTTATCTCGACTTAGCCAAGATATACCCTAAGACCACCCCCAAAAGGGCGGTGAATAAAATCAAAATCACCCGCGACATGGTCAAACGCCAAAAGAGAAGCTGGATGGAAACAACCTGAGTGTTTTGGACAAGGAAGATCAAAAGGAAGGCGATCAGAACGGCGATAAAAAAATTTCTCGCTTTGTCCTTCATTATCGGGCAATGACAAAACTCTCTCGATAATCTTTTTTCAGTTGGGCCAGCATTTGATCGGCTTCTTCTTTGGTATCAAACTCACCGACACAAACACGATACCACACGCCTTTTTCCTTAAGATTCCGGAGCACCATATAAGCCGGGAAACCCGTCTGGCGGATATTGTCCATGGCCTTCTGGGCTTTAGCTTTATCTTTAAAAGAAAAAACCTGGATGGTAAAGGGCTTCTTGGATTCGGTTAGGGCTTCGGGCGAGGGTAAACTGATCGAGAGGTTTTCGGGGCCTTCCTCTTTCATTGCGACGGGCGTAGCGGGTTGTTCGAAGACAGGAGATTCATCCTGAGGCCCTTCCCGGCTCTCAGCTTCCCCAGGTGCCGATGGGGCTGATTCCTCCAATTCGCTGGACTCGCTAGAGGGGGGTGGCGGAGAAGGGGGCGAAACATTCCTCGTCATAAAAAAAAGCATGAGGACAAGAAAGACCGCCAGCAAAAACCAGACCGGCCAACTGTTGCGGAGGTTAAAACGGTTGTAAGAAGCTCCTTCCGTCATTGCTCCTCCTTCACCACTCCAGCGTCCCGCCCGTTTGATATTCGGTCACGCGGGTTTCAAAGAAATTCTTCTCTTTTTTGAGGTCAATGACCTCAGACATCCAGGGGAAGGGATTGCTTGACCCATAGCTTTCCGGCAATCCCAGCCTTTTCAATCGGCGGTCGGCAATATACTGAATATATTCTTTTAAAAGATTGGTGTTAAGCCCCAAGATACCGTTGGGAAGACACTCCTCACAATACCTGTGTTCTAAGGGTACGGCATTCTGGATAAATTCGATAATCGTCTTCTCAAAATCCCGATCCCACACCCAGGGATTTTCTTCCCGGATGGTATTGATCAAATCTATTCCAAAATTGATATGGATGCTTTCATCGCGCAAGATGTACTGAATCTGTTCGCAGGTTCCGGGGATCCGATTCTGGCGGCCGAAAGAAAGCATGGTCACAAAGCCTCCGTAGAAAAAAATCCCCTCGGTAATGACATACAATCCCACCATGTTCTTCAATAACGTCTGCAGGCCCTCTTTAGTTTTCGTATTCAGGTTAGGGTCAAGGACGCTGATCGTGCAACTCATGGCGTATTCGTCCTTATCGTAAATGGCCGAGACCTCCCGATACATATTGAACATCTCCCCCTCATCCAAAGAAAGGGACTGGACAATATACTGAAAGGCATGGATATGAATCGCCTCTTCAAAGGCCTGCCGTAAAAGATATTGACGGCACTCCGGATTATCCACACAACGGTAAATCGCGAGGACCAAGTTGTTGCCCACCAAGGATTCCGCGGTTGCGAAAAACCCTAAGACCCGTTTAATGACATGGTGCTCGGAGTCGGTGAAGGCCTTAGGGTCTTTCCACTGCTCGATATCCCGCTGCATGGAGACCTCGGTCGGCATCCAATGATTGGCGCATCCATCGAGGTAATAATGCCACGCCCATTTGTATTTGATGGGGACAAGCTGATTGACATCGACCATCCGTTCATTGTTGATGATCCGCTTATTCTCGGCTAAGACCCTTTCGCTGGTCATTTTGATGCATTCGGACATGCTTGAAATCCTCCTTCAGTAAATTACAATAACCAAGTTACAAATCACAAACAAATCACAATGCCTAATGACCAAAATTCCAAAACACCTCATGATTTAGCAGTAAAATGGAGTGGGGTTTGGGTATTGTTCTTTGAAAATTGTATATTGTCTGTGATTTGGAATTTGTGTATTGTATATTCGACTTTTTTTACTTCACTGACACGCCTCGCACTCCTCGCTGCCCTGCGAGCCGGCGGGCGAAGCGGCGGTGACACGCCCATCCTCTCCTCTTTGGCGCTGGCCCACCACATTCCCATAGCGCGTGATATCAAGGGTGCTTTTCTCGATGCGGGTGGCCCCCATGGAGCGCAGGTAATAAGTCGTCTTTAAACCCTTTTCCCAGGCGAAAAGATACATGTCGCTGACCTTCTTGCCGCTGGGCTTGGCCTGGTATAAATTCAGGGACTGGCCCATGTCGATCCATTTCTGCCGACGGCTGGCGGCCTCAATGATCCACTCATAATCGACCTCAAAGGCCGTCGTGTACTTGGCCTTCAGCTTCTTAGGGATCCGGGCGATCTCCTGGACGCTTCCGTCAAAATATTTCAGATCGTCCCTCATCTCTTTATCCCAGAGATTGAGCGCTTTTAAATCCTCCACCAGATACTCGTTAATCACCGTAAACTCACCCGAGAGGTTGCTTTTGACAAAGACATTCTTATACATGGGTTCGATGGAGGCCACACAGCCGGCGATATTGGCGATCGTGGCCGTGGGGGCAATGGCCATGGTGAGGCTGTTTCGTATCCCATATCTTGCCAAGGCCTCGCGAACCGGCATCCAATCCATGCGCATGGAGCGATCCACATTCAAATAGCCGCCTCTTTCTTTTTCCAAAAGATCCAGGGTATCCTGGGGTAAGAGGCCCCGATCCCATTTCGAGCCGCGATACGTCGAATAGGCCCCCCTTTCTTTGGCCAATTCAACAGAGGATAGAATTGCATAATAGGATATCGCCTCCATGCTCTCATCGGCAAATTCCACCGCTGGCTCGGAGGCATAGCTCATATCCAGAAGATATAAGGCGTCCTGAAATCCCATGAGTCCCAACCCAACGGGCCGGTGGGCGGTATTAGACGTTCGGGCCTCCTGGGTCGGATAAAAATTGATGTCGATCACATTGTCCAGCATGCGGATGGCCGTGCGGACGGTCTGGCCGAGCAACTTGTGGTCCAGCCTGCGGCCATTCGTATGCACGGCCAGATTGACCGATCCCAAATTGCAGACCGCGGTCTCCTCTTTTGAGGTGTTCAACAGAATCTCCGTGCACAGATTCGAGCTATGCACCACACCCCGGTGATCCTGGGGAGAACGGATGTTCGAGGGGTCTTTCCACGTGATCCACGGATGGCCCGTCTCAAAAAGCATGCTCAAAATCCGCCGCCAAAGCCCCACCGCGGAAAGAGTTTTAAATTGTTTGATCTTGCCTTCCTTGGCCATGGCCTCGTATTCTTCGTAGCGTTTCTCAAAGGCCTGTCCGTAAAGATCGTGCAGCTCTGGAACATCGCTGGGGCTAAAAAGGGTCCAGGGGCCGTTGGTCTTTACCCTCTTCATAAAAAGATCGGGAATCCAGCTGGCGGTGTGCATATCATGCGTGCGGCGGCGTTCGTCGCCGGTATTTTTACGCAGCTCCAAAAACTCCTCGATGTCCAAGTGCCAGACCTCGAGATACGCACACATGGCCCCCTGGCGTTTCCCTCCCTGATTGACGGCCAGGGCGGTGTCGTTGGCCACCTTTAGAAAAGGGATGACCCCTTGGCTGCGGCCGTTGGTGCCCTTGATCCGCGAGCCCATCGCTCGAATGTTGGTCCAGTCGTTTCCCAGGCCTCCGCTCCATTTGGAAAGCATGGCATCATCCTGAATGCATTTGAAAATATGATAGAGATCATCCGCGACCGTCGTCAGAAAACAGGAAGAAAGCTGAGGATGAAGCGTCCCGGAATTAAAAAGAGTGGGGGTGGAAGAGACAAAACGAAACGTGGAAAGCACGTTATAAAACTCCCCGGCCTTCTCGTTTTTGAGCTTGCCTTCTTTGGCGGCCAAACCCATGGCCACCCGCATCCAGAAGATCTGTGGCAACTCGAGCCGGCGTTCTTCCCAATGGATAAAATAACGATCATAGAGGGTCTGCAGCCCCATGTAACGGAAAAGAAGATCTCTTTTGCAATCGAGACTTTGTCCCAAAGACTCGAGATCAAAGTCCAGAAGTTCCGGGCTCAGCAATTCCAGCTCGACCGCCTTGCGGATATAAGAGGCAAAATAAGGGGCGTATTCGGTCTTCATCCTCTCAAAAGTCACCGAATGGCCCAAGGCCTCCTGATAGGCCAAGAGCAAAAGAAGGCGGCCGGCCACCAAACTATAATTGGGTTCAATCTCAATCAAAGACCGGGCCGCCATGATATTGGAGGTTATGACCTTGGCCTCCGGCATTCCGTTATAATAATTTTTTAAGGATTCATGTAAGATTCTATCCACCGAGACATCGCTTAGGCCTTGACAGGAACTCTCGATTTGAAATCGGATCTCATCCAAGTTGAGGGGTTTTTCCTGACCCGAGGCGGTCTTAATGACAATATGTTTGACCCATTCCAAAGATGCTGGGACCTCCGGTGCACCTTGGGTCTGCAATCGACGGAGTTTAGCCCTCTCCTCTCTATAAATAATGTAACGCCGGGCCACATCGTGATAGCCCGAGGCCATCAGGGTTTTTTCGACCAAATCCTGTATCTCTTCAATGGGCACGGATTTTCCCTCAGGCCACAGCCGCCGGATCTCGGATACGACTTTATCGGAGAGCTCCCGGGCTTTTTCCAGCAAAACCTCATTGAGCTCTCCGTTATTGGCAGCGCGAAACGCCTTGGCGATCGCCAGGGTGATCTTTCCCGGCTTAAAGGAAACCTCCTTTCCATTGCGTTTGGTGATGGAGTACAATTCAAAAAGCGCCCGCTGGGTGGCGTGATGCCGACGATAGCTGGCGTAGCGCTCCGCGACTTCTTTAAAACCATTTTCATACAACTGACGGATCGCCTCATCCTGGATTTCTTCCACGGTCAGATACTCTTTATGCAGAATGCGCTCCTTAAGGACCAAGAGGACACAATCCGTGACACGGCGGACATCTTCCAGGATGGGCGCCGGCAATTCCGCCTCCCGAGGGAGATGATGCTGCTCTTTAAAGGCATTGCCAATGGCATGGCTGATACGAAGCGCATTGAAGGCCACCACCTGGCCGTTACGTTTTTGAACCTTCATGTCTAAATGGGTTTTTGTGTCCGACGCCATGGGGTTCTCCCTCCTTGAAATGAAAAGAGTTTCATTTGTTCCATCCAGAAAACCACGTACAGTGTTCAATACTAAATATGGGAATACTGCAGAGACAAAGCACCATATTTAGTATATCGACCTTCAAAATCCTGTCAAGGGGTTTGTCCTTTATTTTAGAAGAAAAAGATCGACGGTAGGCCATCGGTTGCCGATGTTTCCAAAGTTGCCCAGGTTGCCAAGGTTACCTTATTCATTCGACATGTTTTAATGTTGCTTAACGTTACCTGAGGTTGGCCCTTCAAACCTCTCATAACTTTGAGCAACATTTAAAAGGCAACCTCGGCAACGTTGGCAACGTTGGCAACGTTGGAAACATTGGCAACTTCATTTTTTTCTCAACGCAGCCAAGTAATTTTTGGCTACGGCATCCCAGTTAACGACGTTCCAGAATGCACTGACGTAGTCCGGCCGGCGATTCTGATATTTGAGATAATAAGCATGTTCCCAGACATCCAATCCTAAAATAGGGATTCCCGGGCATTCCGCGATATCCATGAGGGGATTGTCTTGATTGGGGGTGGAGCAGACGCAAAGTTTGCCCTTCGCGACACACAGCCACGCCCAGCCGCTGCCGAAACGGTTCTTGGCGGCCATCTCAAATTTTTCCTTAAAGGCCTCGAGGCTGCCGAACTCCTGGGTCAAGGCCTTCTCCAGGTCACCCACCGGCTTGCCTCCTTTTTTAGGGGCCATGATCGTCCAGAACAACGAATGGTTGGCGTGACCGCCGGCGTTATTGCGGACCGGCGTGCGGATGTCGTCTGGGAGACCGTTGATCTTTGAAATCAGCTCTTCCAGAGACTTGGCCTCCAATTGGGATTTCCCCTCTAAGGCCTTGTTGAGATTGTTCACATAAGTCTGATGGTGTTTCGTATGATGGATCTCCATCGTCGTGGCATCAATGTGGGGTTCTAAGGCATTGTATTCATAGGGTAATTGGGGAAGTGTGTGCGCCATATGTCTCGCCTCCTTTTCGTTTTCTGATTTTTATTTTCCATCATCAATCACCTAATCTTCCTAACCGCCTCCAGGGCCTTGTCATAATCGGGTTCGGTGGCGATCTCTTGAACGAGTTGGACGTACTGAAGCGTGCCCTGGGAATCCACAACAAAAATGGAACGGGCCAGGAGCCTTAAATCTTTAATCAGGACCCCAAAAGCCTGACCAAAAGAGGCCTCCTTATAATCCGAGAGGGTCTTGACGTGGTTGACCCCGGATTGTCCGCACCATCTTTTCTGGGCAAATGGGAGATCCATACTGACCGTCAAGATCGTAACATCCGGACCCAATTGGGCAGCCTCGGTATTAAATCGCTTGGTTTGCATATCACAAACCTGCGTGTCCAAGGAGGGTACAGCAGAAATAATGCACCTTTTGCCTCGGAAAGAGGAAAGCTTAACCTCCGAGAGGTCATTGGCCACCAGGGTACAATCGGGAATTAGCTGCCCCGTCTTAAGCTCCTCTCCCCAAAGGGTCAGAGGTTTTCCTTTCATGGTCACCAGCCCTGTCCGCTCTTTCATAAAATCTCCTTTCTCCTTTTTGCGTTAGGAATGATCAAAAAAATGTCAAAAACATTTTTATCTTACAGCGTTTCATTGTTTTGTCAATACCTTCATCCGCTTTCTCTAAAGGTTATGTGACAGTTATGCTATAATCCTTCCATGTTCACCTACACAACCATCATTAAACTGCACGACACCGACGCGGCGGGCCTGCTTTTTTTCACCAGCCAATTCAAAATCATGCACGATGCCTATGAGGCCCTTCTTGTATCCTTAGAATTCCCTTTTGCCACTTTGATCCGCAAGAAAAAATATTTCCTGCCCATTGTTCACGCCGAAGCCGATTACAAGTCTCCCCTCTTTGTCGGAGACCGGATCCGCCTAGAGGTCGCCGTTAAAGATCTGGGCCATAGTTCTTTTACGCTGGGCTATACCCTCAGGAATGAGAGGAAAAAGATTGTGGGTCTGGGGAAAACGGTCCATGTGGCTATTGATAAAAAATCCCGCGCCAAGATTCCGCTTCCTTCCAAACTCCGTCAAGCCCTGAGGAAAATGGCTAGAAATTAGGGACAGCGCCTACTTTTTATATAGATCCCGTTATAAAAAATGCATTGTCGGAAAAAGTAGGCGCTGTCCCTAATTTGGCCATTCATAAAAAACATCCGGAATCTTAAAGTGCGGCAAAGACTGCTCCAAAGACGACCGGATCCTGGCCCCATCGACCTTTACGCCCTTCTTAGGTTTTAAAAAGGCAATGGGCCTAAAACCGAACTCTTCGCTGGCTACCGGGACAACGAGGGCTTTCTCAATTCCTCCCAGCTCATAGAGTTTTTTCTCGATTTCCTCTGGGTAAATATTCTCTCCTGCGGAGATGAACATATTGTCCTTACGGCCCGCCACCAAAAGACATCCTTCATCGTCCAGGGTTCCCATGTCCCCTGTCGGAAACCAGCCGCCTTTTTTCAAAGGCAAAGAAATCTTTCCCTTCTTTACATAACCTTTAAACAAGGCCGGGCCTTGGACCCATATCTCTCCGGTTGAGGAGATCTTCAGCTTGCGGTGCTTGAGAATCTTCACCTGAGGCCTTGAGGGATCGAAAACGATCTCCTGAGAAGTCGCCACCTGCGAGGCCATCTCGGTTAAGCCGTAGGTCAGGTAAACCGGCAAGCCGTATTGAAGGGATTTTTCGAACAGGGACGTCGGGATAGGGCCGCCTCCCACGAGGATCGCCTTAAGAGAGGATAATCTTTTGAGATTCGCTTTGTTCTGCAAGATCCGATGAAGCTGGGTGGCCACCAAAGACAAATGGGTGATTTGGTATTTGAGAATTGCTTCCAGGGGCTCTTGGTTTTTTTGAGGAACAACAATGGCGGCTTTCCCCAGCAAAGCGCGAAACAGGATCCCCAAGCCGCCGACGTGATACAAGGGAAGCGATAAAAGCCAGCAGTCACCGGGCTTAAAGGGCATATTTTCATTGGCGCCCAAGGCGTTGAAGTAATGATTGCCGTAGGTGTGCAAGACAGCCTTGGGATCGCCGGAGCTTCCGGAGGTGTGAATGATCGTCGCTGGCTGGTCCAGAGAAATCTTGAATGTTTTTAAGGGGGTTTCGCCGATAGTCCCTGGCCGAAAAGAAACGACGTCTTCGAAGCGTAATTTCCTCAAAGGGGTTCTTCGGGAGGACAAGACCTCCGGATGAGAACTCACGAGGAGCTGACAATCCAGATTGCGAAGGAGATTAATCAGCGTGGAGTGCGGAAAGCGGTAACTCAAAGGACAGGCGACACAGCGCATCCGCCACAAGGCCAAAAGAAGAACCAAATATTCCCAGCGGTTAAAGTCCACGACGGCCACGCGCTGGCCCGGCTTTAAGCCGATCTTTTCCAAATGCTGGGCTGTGGCCGACACGCAATGATGAAGTTGCGTGTAGGAGAGCTTTCGGGATCCACAGAGGACAGCGGGACAATCGCTGGAAAAATAGGCCGCCTCATTGAGGGGACAGGAGATTTGGGATGATTTCATGAAATACCTTCTAACAACTTCCAGTTCAGATCCTTTTTCTTCAAAGGCTCTGGGGAAATCGTGAGGCACCCTTCTTCCAGTCGAATCCGTTTTCCCGGGCACACCAGATCCTCTTCAAACCACTTCAGGGTATCCAATCCGGCATAACAGCCATTGGCCAAAGCGAGATGGGCCAAGGTCAAAAGGCCCACACCGCTTTCAAAACTCGAGCTCACAATGGGAGTTATCCCTAACGTCCTTGCCTTCCTTATAAAACAGAGCGCCTCCTCCATCCCGCCCAACAGGGTTGGTTTTAAAATGATCGCCTTCAATCCCGGGACGGCCTTAAGATCCCTTGGACTCATCTTCATAAGCGATTCATCCCACGCCACCGGAATTCCCGTTGTCTGAAAGAAGTCCCTGATCTTCGCAGACGAAGGATTCTTAAAAGGCTCCTCGATATATTCAATGCCGTCTTGCGGCAGCAGCCGGGCAAAATTCAACGCCTCTTTAAACGACCACGACTGATTGGCATCCAATCGCAAGGTCCCCGGACCAACGAGCTTTTTTATCTGCTCGATCCTGCGCAAATCCTCCGAGACATTCCCGCGGCCGACTTTCAATTTGAACGTGCGGACACCCTTCTGAAAAAGCCTTCGGGTCTCTTTCGTAACGGCCTCTAAGGAGCCTTCAAGCAATCCGATCAAGGGAATTGGAGTTTCGCCGGAGGCCCCCAAGAGTCTATGAAACGCTATGCCCTTGCGCTGAGCCAGCAGATTTAAGACCGCACCCTCGATGCCGAACCGCACAGAAGGATAAAGATTGTACGGCCCCAGCCAGCGTTCCAACGATTCCGAGAATTGCCCACCATGAGGTGGGATCGTCTGATTTAAAATCCGAGATTTGAGCCATAAGACCTGATTCTGCGCTTCCTCTAAACTTTCCTGGCTGAAACCTGGCAAAGGTGAAATCTCACCGAGGCCTTCCAAGCCGTTTGCAGTGGTTAATCGAAGGATCAGTCCTTGGCGTTTTTGAAAGGCTCTTCTCTTAAGAAACAGGGCTTTAACAAAAGGTAAGTTAAAACGAAATACGTCGAGGCTGGTAATCTTCATAAAAATACAAGAATCAAATGAACACCAGCGGCCACTGCAAGCCAATTGAATACAATATGCTGTAGAGCATCAACAAGAAGCTTGTATAGGCCAAGGCTCGATTGAGAGATGGTCCATCGGATTTTTTCAAGACCGCATGGATACAAGGAAAGGAAAAAAAAGTCATAACAATCCATACTATCACAGGAGACAATAATACCAGAAAAAGCCTCAGGAGATACAAAAAATACTCGTCGCTAATCCCGGCGTGAACATTAGCTAAAGCAGACTTCCAGCTAAAATAGATCCTTGAAAAGATCCACCTAAAATCAGTTAAAATCGGGATAAGATAGGCCGCCAAGACCGCAAAGACATACTCAACCTTGGCAAATGTCCGCCCAAAGCGGACGGCGAGAGTTTTTTTGCCAGATCGCCGGTCACTCTCAATATCGCGCAAATTATTAACCACCAAAATAGCCATAGAGAAAAATCCCGGTCCAAAGCCTTCCAGAATGACGAGGGAATCCATCTGCAAGGACTGCACGTAATATGTCCCCCCCACGGCCACCGGCCCAAAGAAGATCAAGACAAAAATCTCTCCCAATCCCAGATACCCCAAGGACCGCGGGCCGGCGGTATAAAGGATCCCGGATAAGATCGAAAGAATCGCAACGATCAAGATCGGCCAGCCGCCTCTGAGAATAAGAGGAATCGAAAGGGCCGCTGCCAGCCCAAAGGCCAGGATAAAAGCCCGCTTCATCGTCTCAGGCGCCACCAATCCCTGCGCGGTAACGCGCACCGGGCCGATCCGGTCGCTTGTGTCCGCGCCCTTCTTGCAATCAAAATAATCGTTGGCAAGGTTGGTGCCGATTTGGATTGTGATGGCGGCTAAAAGACATAAGAGCGCTGTTGGAAGATGCGGGAGGCCATCACGATAGGCGAATGCCGTGCCGATCATAACCGGCGCGATCGAAGTCGAGAGTGTCTTCGGCCGGATGGCGAGGAGCCAGGTCTTAAGTCGTGAGATGGACATGCGATAGATATTAAATTAATGGCAGATTAAGGAGAAAGAAGAGAGTAACAGATTTTAAAAACCATTTTGTGATTAAGAGATGAACCAAAATCCTTTTCAACGCAGATGAATTTTATTACTCTCTACTTTCTACTCTCTCCTCGCTACTTCTCTACAAGATTATGGCCTCCTTGGAAATTTCGAAAAATTCGGCTTTCGTTTCTGAAGGAAGGCATTTCGCCCCTCCTGGCCTTCCTCGGTCATGTAGAAAAGCATCGTGGCGTTGCCGGCCAGCTCCTGAAGGCCTGCCTGACCGTCGCAGTCGGCGTTCAAGGCCGCCTTAAGACACCGGATCGCCATCGCAGAGTTGGCCAAAATTTCCCGGCACCATTGGAGGGTTTCCTCCTCGAGCTTTTCGTAAGGGACAACGGCATTGACGAGCCCCATGGCCAGCGCCTGCCTGGCGTTGTACTGCCGGCACAAAAACCAGATCTCGCGGGCCCTTTTTTGTCCGATGACCCGCGCCAGGTAGGAGGCGCCGTAGCCGCCGTCGAACGATCCCACCTTGGGCCCGGTCTGGCCGAAGATCGCGTTGTCCGCGGCGATCGTCAAATCGCACAGGAGATGCAGGATCTGCCCGCCGCCCATGGCGTAACCGGCCACCATGGCGATGATCGGTTTGGGACAACTGCGCATCTGGCGCTGGAAATCCAAGACATTTAGCCGGTGGATCCCTTTTAAGTCTTTGTAGCCCGCCTCCCCGCGCACGCGTTGATCCCCCCCGGAGCAGAAGGCCTCTTTGCCTTCTCCGGTCAGAATAATCACGCCGATCTTCTCATCATCGCGGGCATCGGAGAGCGCCTGGGACATCTCATCCACGGTCAACGGCCGAAAGGCGTTTCGAAGTCGCGGGCGGTTGATCGTGATTTTGGCGATCCCTTCTTGGGCCTTGTGGTATTTTACATCGGTGAATTTCTGGACTTCTTTCCAGGGGATGGGATATTTCATAGGACCACCTTATTCCGGAGAACTTCATAATAACGATATCAACTCTTCAATCGTTATTTCAGCATCCCGGATTAGTTTGCGTAGCAAACCTTTCCCTAAAGTCTTATGGCGGAGAATTGTAAGGGGTTTCTTTGTCTTATCCGATCTATGAAGGAGTCGGAGATGACTCCCCCGCTGTCGCACAACTTGATAACCAAGCTTTTCAAATCCCTTGACAGCCTGAATTCCTGAAATCGGAGGGAGCTTAGGCATAGCTGAGGGTATGGAAACTCATTTCTTGAGGATGGAAATCTTTTAAGACTTCTCTATTTTCTTTCTCTTCAAGACACAAATCAATGACCTCGCGGATATTTTTTAAGGCTTCATCGATGGTCTTTCCTTGCGTATAGCATCCGGAGAAAATAGGGCACTCCACAACATAAAAGCCATCTTCATCTTTTTCAACGAGAATAGGTAATTGATAAGAATGTTTCATCCTTCTCACCTCCTAGAATTGGAATATAACATATCCTTGGGCTAAAGCAAATGCTTTTTCTTAAGAGATGACTCTAAGAGCGGCTAATCTCAACCTCGATCGCCTTTTGCAAATCCTGGTGTATCTTGTGATTCTGCCGACGGTCGGTCTTGATCTCAATGAGGGAAGACTTCTTTTGCCCAAGCGCCTTCTGATAAGAGCGGACGAAATCCTGGGGAGAAGCTGGGGCAAAATAATCCAGGGCGAATAACCCTGCCGCAGGCTCGAAGGTCAGGCCGTGCGGGGCGGCGAAATATTTTTCGAAGATCTCGCCGGGTTTGGGGGCGCCAACTCGGGGGGGCCCCACTGCTTCGCTTTGCGAAGCAAAACGGTGGGGGCCCCATTCCTCTACCTCCGCAATCGGCAAGAAGGAAAAGATCGCCCCCCCGTTATTATTCAACACGATCACGACCACCGGCGTGCGCAGCTTGGCGAGCATGGCCAGGGAATTGAGATCATGCAAAAACGCGAGATCCCCCACAAGGAGCGTCACCGGCTGCTTTAAACCGACCGCAAATCCCGCGGCGGCCGCGATCGTCCCATCGATGCCGCTGGCTCCCCGGTGGCCCTGAACAACCACGGGCTTTCCCTTATGGTCCGCGTACATATCCATATCCCGGATCGGCATGCTGTTGGCTAAAAATAATCCCGAGTCCGCTGGGATATGCTGGGAGATGAGCCGCGCCAGCAAAGGCTCGCTCAAAGATTTTTGCTTTTGCACAAACTTTTCGAGGATGCGATCAATCTGATTCGACTGTCCTTGAAGTTGCTTGAGCCAGACTCCCGGGAGTTGGGTTCTCAGAAAACCTAAAAGGCCCTCTGCGAAATCCGCCACACTCATCTCGACACGCAGGGAAACCTGATGCAGAGGGTCGTTACGCAAAGGGTGATTGAGCACTGTAATGTAGGGACGCGGTCTGGCTTTTTCCATTGCCTGATACCAACGCTTGGAAGTGATCCGACCGCCGAGATGCAAGACCCCCTCCAACGGGATCTGGGGGAGAATCCGATCGGACAATAAAATGTGATCAAAGTAATGGATCACCTGGGGGTGAGAAGACCCCAACCTTAAGCCAGAGGTGATATCCGCAAGGACGGGCCAGTTGAGCTTTTCGGAAAGATTAACGACCGCTTCTCTTTCCTGGGGAGTTGAAAGTTTTCCTACGACGATTACGCCTTGCCGGATTTTATTTAACGTGGCCGCGAGATTCTTAAGCTCATGCGCCGATATGGATTTCTGGGGGCAAAGATACCGCGTGTAGGGTTGGGTTGTGTCCTTCCAAAATCTTAAATTCTGCAGATCGGCGGTCCGGAGTTCCGCGGTCTTAACCGGCGCCAAAGGTTCCCGAAACATGCAATTGACATGAACCGGCCCGGCCATGCCGCTGGTGGCCCGGTACACCGCCTGATCGATCGTGGTCAAAACAAAGGACGGTTTAATGTTCGGATCGGGGCACGGCAGATCCATCTGCCAGCGCACGTATTCCCCGAAAATTCCCGGCTGATCAATGGTTTGGTCCGCGCCGGTTTTTCTTAACTCCGGCGGACGGTCCGCGGTCAAGACGATCAAGGGCAGCTTTCTTTTGGAGGCCTCAACGACCGCCGGGGAAAAATTGGCCACGGCTGTTCCCGAGGTGGAAATGACAACCGCGGGCTTACCCGTGGCGGATACGAAACCCAGCGCATGAAAAGCCAGGCCCCTTTCGTCAAAATGAATAAAACTCCTGGCCTTCGGATTTGAGGCCACCGCGCCTGCCAGAGGCGCGGAACGGGAGCCGGGCGCAATGCAAAAATAATCGATCCCGTGGCGCACCAGCTCCTCGACAATCAAGGCGCCCCACAGATAATTGAGGTTGAGGATTTTGTCCAGGTTCATCCCTGCAAGATTTTTAAGAAGGTGTTCATTTTGTTTTCGACTTCGTCCCATTCCGCTTTCGGGTGGGAGCCTTGCACAATCCCTGCCCCGGCGTAAAGGGAGATTCGGTCTTTGCGGATCAAGGCCGAGCGGATGGCCACCGCAAATTCCGTGGCGTCAAATCCCACCCATCCCACCGCGCCCGCGTACCATCCCCGGCGAAACGGCTCCAACCGGAGAATCGCTTCCTGGGCCTCCTGAAGGGGAAAACCCGCGACCGCGGGTGTGGGGTGAAAGGTCCTTAGGAGGTCGGCTTCTGACGTTTCCTCTTTTAAGAGCCCCTCGAGCCCCGTGAACAAATGCATGCCTTCGTTCAACTCCAGAACTGAAAGCGGCGCTGTCCGGTTGGTAGAGCAGCACTTTCGTAAGCCTTTTTCCAGAAACTCAACGACGTAGCGGTGTTCCTTGAGGTCCTTCTCTGATTCCAGAAGGAATCTTTTCAAACGCTCGTTCTCCTGGGGGTCCTTTGTTCGCGCCCGCGTGCCGGCGACCGCCTCGGTCTTAAGCCGTCGGCCCCGCCGGCAGTAGAGCCTCTCGGGTGAGGCGCCCAGGAAGCCTGTCCCCTCACGGGGCTGAAAATAAAAATAAAAACAATTGTCGGCGGCTTTCTGGATTTCGCTTAAGAAAAACAGAGAGCTGATCGCTGGTTCAACCCACAGATCCGATCTTCTGGCCAAGACCAGCTTTTCCAGGGGGCCTCTTTCAAACAGAGAGAAGGCCTCCTGAACACCTTGGACCCACGCTTGGACCTCAGGCCAGTCTTGTCTTTGCTTAAGAGAAAGGGCAGGCGGAGGATTCAACGAAATCGTGCCATTTAAGGCCTGGAGCTCCTGGCGCACCTGGGCGATCACACGGTCTTTGTTCCTCTTCGAGAAAACCAGATTGCACGCCAGAAGCGTCTTCTCCCCGGAGTGCACCAGCTCAAAGCGGGGCAGCCAGAATTGGCAGCAGCCGAAATCGTCCCAGTCACAATCGGTGTTTTCAGGATCAAAGCCAATCCCGCCGAAGTAACGGACATTCTTCTGACGGGGGGACAAACGCCGGCGAAGATACTGAAACAACTCATCGTACGCCGGATGCGGAAGCAGAATGCGGTCCGCGATCCCCACCCCGGCCGTCTGGAAACCGCCTTCGCGGTTGGCCCAGAACACACGCGTTTCGCTTTCCTGAGCGGCCAGCCAGCGCAGAATGTTCCAGAACTCGACACCCACTTCAATCCGAAAAACCTGCGGAGAATCGAAAAGGGGAGAAGGTTCTTCTCTAAGAGAATCAATCTTTCTTAAGAGGAACTCCGCTGCCTGAGGAAGCGAAAGTGTCCCTTGGGAAGCGGAGTTGATAAGAGCATCCATTTCTCTAACCACCTAATTGAGATTCGGTTCCTTTAACAATTCGGGAATGGTATAAAAACGGTATCCTCGAGTCTTGAAATATTTAATCTTGAGTTTGGCAAAATTTTCACGGTACGAGTTTAAATTTTACAATTGATTGAGCCGGGATTTGTTTTCGCAGGTTTTCTATTTTCCGATGAAAGCTTCGAGTGCCCGGCTTGCGA
>Ga0114945_10000739_pt1 | contig 20902 bp, 10 predicted proteins | sample OV2TP3_FD_87194 | JGI IMG/M metagenome (GOLD analysis project Ga0114945, IMG submission 87194) | Hot spring microbial communities from Beatty, Nevada to study Microbial Dark Matter (Phase II) - OV2 TP3 | ecosystem: Environmental > Aquatic > Thermal springs > Hot (42-90C) | place: USA: Beatty...
AGGTTGGCGATGGTGGGGTCTCCGGTCACCGTGAACATGTTCAGGATATGGAGTCCCTTCTCCACGCCGAACATCTCGATGATGTTCTGGATGGCTTCGGGGGACATTTTTTCCTCCTGGTCCGGTCAACTTCTTCCGCTTCAGGGGGTCCCGGCGAAAGACCTAAGCCCTCTTTTCTGTTGATCTGGCGCGGTTTTGGGGCCTTCGGGGACCCTGTCATCCCCTCTTTTTTGCAAGCGCCGTGCCAAACAGAGACAGGAGACAGGAGACAGGAGACAGGAGACAGAATACAGGAGAAAGCCCCTCACCCTCCCCCAAACCTGTGGATAAGGCCCTTGAAACCCCCTCCCTCTCCCAATCTTGGGAGAGGGAGGGGGCCTAGGGGGTGGGTGAGGGCCTCCTGCCTCCTGCCTCCTGCCTCCTGCCTCCTGTATTCTGTATTCTGTATTCTGTATTTTGTCACTATTATTCTACTTGACGGCGGTCTGAATCTGGGCGATATTTATAATGAATTTCATGTGGTTTTGGTTTTAATCCTATGGACGGCGGAGGGCGTCTAAAGGGTGATGGTATCTCCCCTCACGAGGGGCGATCAACCCGGTTTCAACAGCGGGCCCACAGGGTCCGCAGCAGGATGTGATTCCCCATGTCCAAGACCCATGTCGTCGTGGCCAAATCGGGCCTGCGGCTGACCCGGGGCATCGCGGGCCTGGAGCCGTTCGTCCCCACGGCGGAGCGTCCCTGGGACGCTAAGCTGGCGGGGCATCTCCTCCGGAGGGCCATGTTCGGCCCGCAGCCGGGGGAGATCGCGGCGACCACCGGGATGACGCCGGAGAAGGTGGTGGACCAGTTGCTGACCGATATGGCCCTCCCCGACCCTCCGGACGCCTGGGTGAGTGAGCCGCCGTTTCGCAACCCCACCCCCGAACAGCAGCAGACCTACCGGGACCGGATGAACGCGCTCCGCTTCTGGTGGGCCAACCAGATGCTGACGCAGGGCGTCTCGCTGAGGGAGCGGATGGTCCTGTTCTGGCATAACCATTTCGCCACCGAGGCGAAGGACGTGACAGTTCCGCAACTCATGTACAACCAGAACCAGACGCTGCGCCGGCACGCCCTCGGCAACGTCAAGGACCTGGTCAAGGCCGTCACGCGGGACCCGGCGATGCTCATCTACTTAGACGGCCGGCTCAACCGGGTGGGCAGCCCCAACGAGAACTACGCCCGCGAGCTGCTGGAGCTGTTCACGATGGGGGTCAACAATTACACGCAGAAGGACGTGGCGGAGGCGGCCCGTGCGCTGACGGGGTGGACGGTGAACGGCCTCCAGGCCGAGTTTCAGGTGCGGCGGTTCGACGCCGGGGTCAAGACCTTTTTGGGCAAGACGGGGGCGTTCAACGACACGGAGGTCGTGGATGTGGTGTTCGAGCAGTGGCAGACCGCCCTGTTCATCTGCCGGAAGCTCTACCGGGAGTTGGTGTATCAGGAGCCGGACGAGGGCGTGGTGGCCGAACTGGCCGACACCCTGCGCGAGAACAAGTATGAGCTCAAGCCTGTCCTCAAAAAACTCCTGTTGAGCGCCCACTTCTTCGACGAGACGACGATCGGGTCGCGGATCAAGTCCCCGATTGAGCTGATCATCGGCACGGCGCGGGCGCTGAACATCCCGCAGGTCTCGCCCGTGTATCTCGCCGGCTTTGCGGGCCTGCTGGAGCAGACCCTCCTGGACCCGCCCAACGTGGCGGGGTGGCCGGGCTATCGGACCTGGATCAGCACCTCCACCCTGCCCCAGCGCAACGCCTTTATCGACGAGCTGCTGGACGGGAAGCCGAGGTCGATGTACCGACAGCGGTTCACCCTCCCGGCCTTCGACGCCCTGGGATTTGCCAGGACCTTTCCGGCCCCGAACGACGCCGTGGCCCTGGTCAAGGACCTGGCGCAGACGCTCTTCGCCATCCCGACCGGCGACGGTCAGCGGGAGATGTACCTGAACGCCCTGCTCCAGGGGGCGGCGGTCTACGACTGGAGCATCGCCGACGCCCGCGCGGGGGATCGGTTGAAGGCCCTGCTCCGGATGATGCTGAAGCTGCCGGAATACCAGTTGACATGACGCGAAACGCGGAGACGCTTATGCAACGACGCGACTTTTTCAGGCGGATGTTTGCCGCAGGCACGGGGGTGTTCACGGTCTGGGGGTTCCCGATGCGGGCCTATGGCAGGGCCTCCAGCCTCGGCGTCCTGTCGGCGGCGGCGGACGCGCCCCCGACGGGCCGGGTCCTGGTCATGATCCAGCTTCAGGGGGGGAATGACGGGCTCAACACGCTCATCCCCTACGCGGACGACGCCTACTACAAGGCGCGCCCGACGCTCGGCGTCCCGAAGGCCGAGTTGCTCCCGGTCAGCGACACGCTCGGTTTTCACGCCTCCCTGGCCCCGCTCAGGCCCCTTTACGAGGAGGGGCGGCTGAGGATCATCCAGGGGGTGGGCTACGCCAATCCCGACCGGTCGCATTTCCGCTCCACGGACATCTGGCTGACCGGGTCCAACGCGGACGAATACCTTTCGACGGGCTGGCTGGGGCGCTACCTCGATTATCAGTTTCCGAATTTCCAGGACGACCAGGAGGGCGACCCCCTGGCCATCCACATCAGCCCGGTCCTCTCCCTGGCCCTCCAGGGAAAGACCGGCGGGACGGGCATCGCCCTTCAGGACCCCGTCCAGTTCTTCAACCTCGTCAACCAGGGGAACAAGATCATCGACACCGGCGCGCCGCCCACCCCGGCGGGCCACGAGCTGCAGTTCGTGCGGCAGATCAACGCCGAGTCCCTGCTCTACTCCAAGCAGGTGAAGGCCGCGGCGGACAGGGGGAAGAACTCGGTTCCGTATCCGGCCGGCTCCCTGGCCGGGCAGCTGGCGCTGGTGGCCCGGCTGATCGCCGGGGGGCTCCAGACGCGCATCTACATCGTGTCGCAGGGGGGCTACGACACCCACGCCACGCAGCCGGCCCGCCACGCGCAGCTGCTGGGCGAGCTGGCGAAGGACATCGCGGCGTTTGAGGAGGACCTGCGAAAGTTAGGCGTCTCCGACCGGGTGGTGGGGATGACGATCTCGGAGTTCGGGCGGCGGGTGAAGGAGAACGGGAGCCAGGGCACGGACCACGGGACCTCCGCCCCGCTGTTCGTGTTCGGGGAGCAGGTGCGGGGGGGCGTCTTAGGCCCGAACCCGGACTTCGGCAAGCTGGACGGGGCCGGGGATTTCGTCTACACCTACGACTTCCGACAGGTCTACGCCTCGCTGCTGCAGCAGTGGTTCGAGACGCCGAACGAGGGGCTGATGGCCGTGTTTCCGAAGGGGATGGCCGTGCTTCCGCTGATTCAGTTCGCTCAGGGCGCAGACCTGGTCGGGGACTTCGACAACAGCGGCGTCGTGGACTTCGACGACTTCTTCGCCTTCGCGCAGGCGTTCGGCTCGACCAGCCCGGCGTTCGACCTGGACCGGAGCGGGAAGGTGGACTTCAGCGACTTCTTCATCTTCGCGGACAATTTCGGGCGGAGGCGGAAGTAACAGTAATCCCTCAGAAAGGGTCAGGCGAAAGGCCGCAGGGTGTATGTCCTGCGGCCTTTTTCTGTTCTGCGCGATTTTGCTTGACGGGTTTGTGAGCGGGGTGTATAATACAGAAGCTTTCAGCCGTCAGCTTTCAGCCGTCAGCTAAAAGCAGAAACATTCCCGGTTTTGCTGAAAGCTGAAAGCTGAAAGCTGATTGCTGATGCTTACGAAAATGCCCGAACCCTGAAGGGGGTGATCCGGGAAATCGATGGAACGTCGAGTAGAGGCTGTGGGGGAGAGGGATGTATCCTTGTTGCGATCCCTGTTTCATCGCGTGGACCTCCGGCGTTTCAGCCGGAACGCGCGGCTCTATTTCGCCTTCAGCATCCTCTACTCCTCCGGGATGGCGCTGTTCTCGCTCCTCTACAACCTCTACCTGCTCCGCCTCGGCTACCGGGAGGACTTCATCGGGCTGCTGGCCGGGATGATGCCCCTGGCGTCGGGCCTGTGCGCCATTCCCATCGGGATGGGGAGCGACCGGTGGGGGCGGAAGCCGTTCATGATGGCCGCCTCTCTGCTGCTGGCCCTGTCGCAGGTGGGGCTCTGCCTCATCACCCGCTCCACGCCGCTCCTGGTCCTGGGCCTCCTGAGCGGCATCTCCCCGGCCATGGTCTACGTCAACCACGTGCCCTACCTGTCGGAGAACAGCCGGCCGGAGGACCGGGGGACGGTCATCTCGCTGGCGTTCTCCACCTACATCGTCACGTCCATGGCGATGAGCCTGGTGGGGGGCAACCTGCCCCGGTGGGTCGGCGACTGGATGGGCGGGGGCCTGGACCGGCCGGAGCCGTTTCGCTACGCGCTCCTGTTCGGGACGGCCCTCACGGCCTGTTCGATCCTGCCGGCCCTGAAGATGGGGGAGGCGAGGCCGTCCCGGGGGCCGCTCCCGAAAGGGGCGGGCTCCGCTCCCCCGGACCTCGTCCCCTGGTCGATCCTGCTCATCTTCGCGGCCACCAGCGCCCTGAGGGGGCTGGGCATGGGCCTCTCCTTCCCGTTCTTCAACGTCTTCTTCGAGGAGAGCCTGCACGCCTCCACGCGGGAGATCGGGCTGATCTTCTTCTGCTCGCGGCTCGTGAGCATGCCGAGCGCGGTGGTCAGCCCCGGCCTCTCGCGCCGGTTCGGGGCCGTGCCCGCCCTCTTCTCGCTCCGGCTGGTCTCGGGGGTCTCGCTGGCGGTCCTGGGGGTGACGGGGGGCCTGCTCCCGGCCTTCGGGGTATTCCTGGTCTACTCCATCGCCGAGAGCGTTGCCACGCCGCAGGAGATGACCTTCGCCACGAATCAGGTCTCCAGGGCCTACTGGGGGCGGGGGCAGAGCCTGCGGGTGACGGGGTTCCAGCTCTCCGCGGCCGCGGGGAGCGTGATGGCCGGGCGGATGATCGTGAGCGCGGGCTACGGGTTCACCTTTGGCCTGGCCGCCCTGGCGGTGTTCGGCAGCGCGATCCTCCTTCTGACCAAGTTCGGGTGGCATTATCAGGAATAAAAAGCATTCGAAAGGAGTCTATCATGGACCTTCGCATACAGCCTCCCCGGCGTCCGTCCAACGCGGGCGTGGCCGGGGTCGTGGGCGTGGCCCGAATGGCGGACAAGGCGCGGGCGCACGACCGGGGGACGCTCGGGGACTATCTCTACGGGGACGACTCGGGGCAGGACAAGGCCCTGCTCGAATACCTCCTCATCTCCGCGGAGGCGTTTGAAAAGGCGGCGACGGAGATGGACGACGAGGCGCTCGGCAGGTGGACGCTGGAGCAGTCGAAGAGGACGCCGGAGGAGGTCGCGGCATTCAACCGGGAGATGCTGGGCCGGGAGCCGGGGACGGAGCGGATGAAGGCCGTGTTGAAGGAGCGCGTGGCGAAGTTCGCGCCGGGGCGGACGGACATCCGGGCTGCGTTCCAGTCGCAGGAGCTGGACGACTGGGGGAACTTCCGGGAGAAGGACCTGACGTCCGGGCCGCCCCGCTCGGCCTACTGTCGCGACGTGGCCGGGGCCGTGGGGCTGGCGCGCGTGGCGGAGAAGGCGCGGGCCTGGAGGTGCGGCAAGCTGGGGGAGTACAACTACGGGGACGACGCCGGGCTGGACCCCAGGGTCCTCGGCTGGCTGGGGCTGTCGCAGGAGGAGTTCGCGGAGGCGGCGCACCAGAACCCGAACGACGTGGAGCTGGGGGCGTGGGTGCTGGAGCGGACGAAGAAGACGCCGGAGGAGGTCGCGGCGTTCAACCGGCAGGCGGTGAAGGCCGGGCCGGTGAACGACGGGCAGCGGGCCTATCTCAGGGACGCGGTGCAGAAGCTGGACCCCTCCCGAACGGACATCACCGGCTGGTTCAAGATGACGGATTTGGACGATGAGAAGACGTTCGGGGTCGTGGACCTGAGGCGGCGGCCTCCGCGCAGCGGCTACCGGACCGACGTGGCGGGCATCGCCGGCCTGGCCCGCCTGATCGACAAGGGGCGGGCCTCAAATGCCGGCATGCTGGGAGAATACCTGTACGGGGACGACTCCGGGATCGACCGGCGTGTCCTGCAGTTCATAGGCGTCACGGCGCAGGCGTTTGCTGAGGCCCTCAAGGCGTGTCCCACGGACGCGGAGGTGGCCGGGTGGGTGAGGGGGCAGGGCCCGAAGACGCCGGCGGAGGTCGTGACTTTCAACGATGAGATGGTCAGGCTCGGCCCGACGGCTGACCGGGGGCGGGAGTACCTCAGGAATACCGTGCGCAGACTCGACCCCTCGAAGACGGAGGCGATCCAGACCTGGTTCGAGGTGATGGACCTGGACGACCGGGTCACGTTCGAGCGGCTGTGGGCGGGGGAATGAATCCGCAAAGGAGGGATTGTCATGGTTTTAAACGGGAAGCTGTTCGCGGAGTCGCCGATCTACAGAGGGAACGCCCGCAAGACCCTCTTCACGCGGGACGGGGACGGGACGCAGCGGCTGGTCTCCCTGGCGGGGGAGATCGCGGGCACGGCCGAATCGCTGATGGACGCCTTTATCGGCAGGTCGCGCAACGGCAAAAACCTCGGCCTGCTCGACCGTCTCTGGTCGAGGCTCTACGACGCCCCCCTCCCGGAGGGCCTGGTGGAAAGGGTGGAGTGCCGTCTGCGGGAGGAGTGCTACCCCCGCGACCGTCTCTTCGACCTGCGCATGGGGATCAAGCTGGACGAGGACCGCTGGGCGGCGGAGGCCAACGCCAATTACAAGATGGAGACCCTGTACCGCAACTCCGTCTTCGACCTCACGATGTATGTCAATGACAGGGCGCTCCAGGACCGCGAGCATGCGGCGTGTCTCTACCACGTCCTTCAGGAGTTGAAGGAGGGGCGCTTCTGGTTCGGCGCCGCAAAGAGCAAGGGGCTGGGGCGATGCAGGCTTGAGATGGACATCCCGTTCGCGCCCCAGCAGACGCCGGCCCACCTCAACCGCAGGGCCAATCATCTGACGCTCTCGCTGCGCTTCAATGCCGCAAATCCCGTTCTGGTCGGGTGGAACTGGGGGAAGGTGGACCCCGACGTGCCCGCCTTCGCGGCCGTGGAGGGGCGTCTTCTGATCGAGGCCATGCGGGGTATCCCGGAGCCTGTCCGGAGGCGGCTGGAGATGGGGATGGCGGGGCCGATCCTCAGCCCTGAGGACTTCAAGAGGAGGCTGGCCGAATACCTGCCCAGGACCCTCGCGGCCTGGTTGATGGAGCGGTCTTCGCGGACGGGCGATGCCTGGACATTTCCGTCGGGGGCTATGGCCAGGCTGGGGAAGGGGAAATACGCCGTCCCCAAGAAGGCGATGGACCGGATACAGCCGCTGGTGGACCGGCCCTTCTCAAGCCGGGAGGCGGCCGAGGCCGCCTTTCAGGAGGCCCTCGGCCAGGACGCGAAGAAATACAGGCGCGTCCTCGATACCCTGGAGCAGAAGAGGCAACTCATCCAGGCGTTCGACCGGGAGGCGTGGGGCGAGGCGGCCAGCGGCCTGGGGCTGGACGCGGCCCTGGGGGAGCGTCTCGCCCCCCAGGTTCAGGATGAGAACGCCCTGGTCCAGACCCTCTCTCAGGCGTGCTCAGGGGCGCTGCCCCGGCTCCATCAACAGCTGGACCAGCAGATCGTCCTGCTTCAGAGCGACGCCTGGGTGGACGACGAGCTGGGGAAGCGCCAGGAGCACCTCCGCATCAAGACCATGTTGCTGGAGGGCAAGATCGGCGAACGACAGTGGGGGGACCCCGACCTGACGCCGGAGGGGGTGAGGGGCGCCACGTGGAGGGAGTTCATCGAGGCCCACCGCCGGGTGGACTACCGCCACATGTTGAGTCCCAGGAACCTGAAGAAGAGCATCGCCAACGACGAGAACTTCATCGCCTTTCTCAACGCCTACCGGGACCGGACCCGCCAGGAGCTCGCCCAGCCTTACAACGCCGACTTTCGCGGCGGAGGGGTCTCCAACCGGGAGGTCTCCCGCAGGTATGGGAAGCCTTACGACACGGTGTTCATGCGCATGCTGTCCTGGGCGCCCTCCTCGCAGGGGCAGGGGTTCTGGGAGGTCTACATCCCCGGCAGCACGGTCAAGGGGGCCTTTCGGAGGCGCGCCTCGCAGGTCCTGAAGACGGTCTGGGGGGAGACCCGTCGCACGGCGGAGGTCCTGGACCGGCTGTTCGGGACGCAGGGGCAGCGGGGGCTGGCCTTCTTCTCGGACGCCTATCTCGCGGACCCTCAGGCCCCGGATCGCGCGTGGTGCTCCATGGATGGGGTGAGGATGGACCCCGGCACGGGCCGACCGATCGAGGAGGCCAAGGCCGACTACCTCTTCGCCTATGGGGACAGGCTGGTCTTCCGCCTCCGTCTGGACGTGCAGGACGTGGGCGAGAGGGACGCGGAGGCGCTCTCCCTTCTGGCCCATCTGCTGCGGGACTTCCGGGGGGGGGACATCCCGCTGGGGGGTGAAAAGGGGGTCGGCTTCGGGTGGGTTCGGGCGGAGATCGAGCGGCTCACCTGGATGACGACGGACCCGAACGGCGTCGGCAAGAGGCTGTTCGGGGGGCGTCCGCTGACCCAGGAGGGGGTCTGGCGCCGGCTGGACCTGGAGGGGGAGGAGGCGGAGGGGGCGCTGAGGCCCGCCGATGCCCTGAAGGGCGGAGGGGGGACCTCTTCTCCGAATCCGCCCAGGGCGAGTCAGGGGTTCATCTCTCACAGGTCCTTCGGCGGATGCTGCGGGACCCTGAGCGTGGAGGGGGAGGCGCTGACCCCCCTGAGCGTGCAGGAGAGCGGAGAGCCGTCCTACAGGGCGACGCTGGAGGGGGGGCCGGTCAACGGGTGGGACTGCTTCTCCATGTCGCCGCCGGAGGCCGCGCTGCGTCCCGCGCAGAGGGTCTACGCCCTCCCCAGCAAGGGCATCCGGGGGGCAATCCGTCACCTCTATGCCATTGCCAGCGACTCCAGGGGGCCGAGCCCGGACATCGGCCGGCTGAACGCCGAGGACAGTCTGTTTGGCTGGGTCGGGAGGGGCCCCAACCAGGCGTTGATGGGGCGCGTCTCCTTCAGCTTCGGGGTCTTCGAGGGGCCGGAGCTGGGGTGGTTCCAGATCCCATATCCCTACGGGTGGTGGCAGCGCCTGGACGGTCGGTGGCAGAACGTCAGCGGAAGCAAGGCGTCCGCCCTGCTGGTCGGCCAGCGCTGGAGGCTGTTCCCCCACGCGCCGCTGGCGCCGTGCGTCAAGAGGCTGGACGATTTCCGGCCGGACCTGGTCCAGGCGAGCTACTTCAGGGCGATCCTGCCCGGCTCCCGGTGCCGTTTCACGGTCCGTTTCTGGAACCTGGAGAAGGAGGAGCTCCAGAGGCTGCTCTGGTGCGTGTGCCTGGAGGAGGGCCTGGCGCACAAGGTGGGCAAGGGGCGCTATCTCGGGTTTGGGAGCCTGCGGACGCGGCTTCTGGAGGAGAGCTTTTTGACGGAGTGGGGCGCGCGGTACGCGGGGGCTTCCGAACAGGGCTGGCGTCGGCCCATCGTCCCGGAGGAGTGGCGCGCCCCCGGTGTCATCCGTCACTACGAGGAGTTGAGGAAGGCGTTGCATGCTGAGCGCCTTTGACTGGCTTCGCCGGAGCCGGACCGGGTCCGAGCTGCTGGCCACCCTGACGTGTCTGGAGGAGGACCCGGGCTTCCCCGCCGGGGGGGACGAGATAGGGCCTCCCCACTCCGCCCTGGACGGCCCGTGTAAACGGTGCTGGATATACCCCCGGCAGGCGGGGGGGCAGCACTGCGGGCGCTGTGCGGCGATTCTGGCCCGCAGCCGCGCCCTCGCCCCGGCGTCGCGCCACGCGCTGGTCATCTGGGGCTTTGTCAACCGGCTGCCTGCGCCCCTCCGGGAGGGAGAGTCAGCCCGCATGGAGCACGCGCTGGGGGCCTACGCCCCAGACGGGAACCGTTTTCTCGTCGTGACGCCCCAACGGGAGATCAAGCCCTGGATACAGGGGCTGATCTTCCGGCACGGGCCTGACCTGAAGGGGAACCTTCAGATCTTTCCCACCCTGCAGTCCTTCAGAAGGGCGCCCGGCATGGGGGACCTCCTCTGTTACGCCGTCCACCACGAGGCGCACCTGCCGATGGATCAGATGCGCGTGCGCTTCTATTCCGCTCCTCTTCAGGTGCTCACCCCCCACGAGCGCGACCGCCGGAAGCTGCTGACCTTCGAGGTCTCGGAGTTCCTGGGCCTGCTGGATGCGGCGGAGGTGTTTCGCACGGTGCTCCGGCCGGAGGAACAGAAGGAGCTCTTTGAGCTGTTGACTCTCGACAACGCCAGAGAGGCGCCGTTTTACTGGGGCCGGTTTGTGGGGCGGCTGGAACGGCGCGCGAAGGATATGTTGACCGGGTGGAACATCCGGGCGTGGCCCCGGAACCGGGTCCAGTTGCTCTACAAGCTCGTCTACTATGTGGACCTGCCTCAGCTCCATTAAGCTCATTCGCTATCTCGTGGCGTTGAAGGTCAACGGACCCCTCGTCCGGCTGCCGGGGTGTGTCTCCGCGGATCTGTCCTCAACGCTCGGGACGCTCATCGCCGGGCGTCTTCCGACCCGGGAGGCGGGTCCCTGGCGAAAGGCCCTGGCGTTGTACCAGGAGGGCGATGGCGCGGACCCGGTTCAAACAGGGCCAAAGGGCTACCCTGAGTCGCTGTGGCCGATTGAGGCCGCGCTCCACGTCTATCCGGGCAAGCTGGCCTACGGACAGGGGGAGCTGGTCCTGTGGGAGCTCAAGCTTTTCGGGGAGAGCGCGGATCACGGGTTTTTTCTGGAGGTCGTCCTGCCGGCCCTGGAGGAGGCGGGGTACACCTCCGACCCCCGGTGGCGCTCCAGGAACCGGCTCTGGGGGCGGTTCGACATCCACGCCGTCTATGCGGCCCGGGGGGCGCAGTGGGAGCCCCTCGTGCAGGGCGGACGCCTCAACCTGCGCTACCGGCCAGGCCCGGGGCAGTGGGCCGAGGGGTTGAGCCTGAATCCCGTCTCCGACCGCACGTTCAACTGTCTGAGCTGGCTGTCGCCCTTTGACCTCCGGGAGGGTCGGTGGGAGGACGGCGTCCCCGCAGAGGAGACGGGGAGAGCGGCCTCCGGGCCGACGCTGTTGAGGATTCTGGAGGCGTTGATCTTTCGAGCCGAGACCTTGATCACCGGCAGGCGAGATGTCTCGTGGGACATCCAGGGCGTTTTGACCCCGGAGGAGCGCTCCCAGCTCCAGGAGGACGTGGAGCAGGCCCGTGGTGTCTCCCTGCGTTTCAAACGCCTGACGCCCCCTCCCAAAAACTGGCCGGGGCGGTGGACGGGGACACTGGTCTTCGACTTTATCCCGCCCTCGCTCACCCCTTACCTGCAGCTGGCGTCTGTCCTGCATGTCGGAAGGCAGACGCACTTCGGGTGCGGCACCTTTGCCCTGTCTGAGCGACGGCGGAAATATTTCTCGCGTCTCAAGACCGGACGCTCAAACGAGATGAGGAGACATTGATCCCCATGCGGATAACCCTGTTGATTCTGGCCACCGTGTTGCTGCCCCTGGTCTGGGGATGGGTGGTGCACCGGCTCGTGGCGAGGCTGTGGCCGGCAGGTCGGCCCGGGCGGGTCTATCGTGGAGTTGATACTCATCCGCCGATCCCTCCCATCACCTACTCTATCTGACTGAGGAGCCGCCGTTGATATCACCGGAATTGCAGGAGTTCTTTCGACTGGCTCCCATAGGGGTGCTGGTGGGGGCGTACGGCACCATGGTGGGGGCCGGGGGCGGGGCGGTCCTGGTGCCGATCCTGCTGATTCTCTTGCCTCAGGAGACGTCGGCGACGGTCACGGCGATCTCTCTGGCGGTCGTGTTCTTCAACGCCTACTCGGGCACTGTCGCCTACGTGCGGATGCGCCGCGTCGACTATCGCGCCGGGGTGATCTTCACCCTGGCTGGCGTGCCTGGCGCGGTCCTGGGCGCGCGGCTCGTTCACGAGATACCCCGGAGCCTGTTCGACCTGATCTTCGGCGTCCTGCTCCTGGCCCTGGGAGGGTTTCTGGTCGCCAGCCCGCTGGGGTCGGCGGGAGGGGACGAGCAGGCCTTTTCCGCCCCTGTCTCAGATCGTCGAATGCTGCTCGGTTCGGTCGGCAGCGCCTACATCGCCGTCCTGTCCAGCCTGCTGGGGATCGGGGGCGGGATCATTCACGTGCCGTTCCTGATCCGGGCCTTGCGGATACCGCCCCACATCGCGACGGGCACGTCCCACTTCGTCCTCACCTTCATGGCGCTCACGGCGACGGTGACGCACGTGGTGATGGGGGAGTTCGAGCGCGGGCTGACCCAGACGATGTGCCTCGGGGTCGGCGTCATGATGGGGGCGCCCCTGGGCGCGGCCCTTTCGTCCCGGCTTCGTGGATCGCTGATCGTGCGCCTGCTGGCGCTGGCCCTGTTCCTGGTCGGGCTGCGTCTCCTTGTCCGACTGGTATGATGGGCCGTCTGGGGGAAATTTGGAACTCAGGAAATCAAGAAAAAGCGTTCCCTTCTTCCTGAGTTCCTGAGTTCCAGATTCCTGACTGGAGGATACCTTATGACTGGCCGCCGGGGACCGGCGGCCGGGGAGGGCCTGAGCGATGAACGCAAGACCGAAAGTGTTGCTGGCCGGGGACTCCATCAGCTTCGGCTACGGGCCGCACGTCCGGGAGCGGCTGGAGGGGACGTGCGACGCGGTGAATCTTCCGGCCAACGGCGGGACGAGCGCCAACCTGCTCGCCCATCTGGACGACTGGCTGATCCGGCCGGGGTTCGACGCCATCCACCTCAACTGCGGTCTGCACGACATGGCCCGCGACCGGGACGCCTCCGGGCCGAGGGTGAGTCTGGGACAGTACGAGGCGAACCTGCGGGAGGTCTTCCGCCGGTTGAAGCGGGAGACCAGGGCGACGCTGGCCTGGGCCACGACCACGCCGGTGATCGACGAGCGGCACGCGGCGCGCAAGGGGTTCGACCGGCATGAAAAGGACGTGCTGGCCTACAACGCCGTGGCCCTCCGCGTCGCGAAAGAGGCGGGTCTGCCGGTGGACGACCTGCACCGCATCGTGGAGGCGGCGGGGCCGGAGGGGTGCGTCGGGCCGGACGGGGTGCATATGACCGACGCCGGGAACGCGGCCCTGGCGGACGCGGTGGCGGCGTTCATCACTGATCTTTTGAAGAGAGAAAAAAGCCATGGCTGACTCAGCGGCATCCACGCCCACAGCGCCGGTCTACGCGAAGCTGAAGGACCTGCACATCAGGACGGAGCTGGTGAAGGGGGGCCGGCCCGGCGTCACGATTGTGACGCCTGCCGGCGGCCTCTACGACGCGCAGGCGTCGAGGATTCAGGAGGCCATCGAGAGGCGGACGGGCGTCAAGGTCCCGGTGGCGAAGGACGACGCGCCGGAGGCGACGGTTCCGATCCGGGGGAACCTGATCGTCCTGGGGAACCGGTCTACGAATCGGACGATAGAGGAGCTCTACAACCGCTACTTCACGCTGCTGGACCTCTGGTATCCAGGGGCGGGGGGGTATGAGGTGCGGTCGCTGCACAACCCGTTCGGCGGGGGTCACAACGTGATCTTCGCGGGGGGGAGCGACGCGGCGGGGGTGGACCGGGCGGCGGATGCGCTGGCGGAGAAGATAGGGCAGGCGGAGGGGGAGCGGGGGTCGCTGTGGGTGGGCTGGCTGATGGAGGTTCAACTGGGCCGGGGGATGGCGCCGCAGAAGGACCTGAAGGCGTTTGAGATCTGGGACGCCAACGCCGGGCGGGGGTCAGTGGGCTACTTCGGGTGGAACAGCCTCAGCAAGCGGATGGCGATGTATTATGTGACGGGGGACGAGTTCCACGCGCGGGAGGCGCTGCGGCTGGCCTTTCCGGACGAGCGGGCGAAGCGGGAGATCACGGAGATCGACGGGGAGCTGGTGGAGAACAAGGACGATCCCCTGAGCGGCCCGTATCACTATGGCGCGCATCAGATGATCCTGTTCTGGGACCTGATCGAGGAGAGCCCGGCCTTTTCGGACGAGGAGCGGCTGCGGGTGACGAACGCCTTCTCCAAACAGTTCGCCCATCCGCAGGAGTGGGGCTGGCGAAGGACGCTCTACGAGAATGTCCAGAAAGGGGTCCGGCCCTACGATGAGCCGCCGCCCAGGGTGGGGACCCGGCACGGGAAGTGGTCGGCGGTGGTGCTCTACCTCCTGGGGCGGTATTTTCAGAGGGACTATGGCGATCCCCTCTGGCAGCACTGCCTCGACTGGGCCATGTGGTATTTTTCGCCGCTGCACCGGCACGCGTGGATGGACAGCGAGGACGACATCTACCCCTGGTACTGCACGGGCCTGGAGCCTGTCCTGACCTACATGCTGCTGACCGGGGATCGAAAGCTGCTGGAGAACGGGGTGCTGCGGACGTTCCTGCTCGGGCAGGAGGTCATGCTCTCCGGGCGGGAGCCGGACGGAGCGATCAGCCAGGCGTCCATCGGGTGCCTGCGCAAGGCGGCCTACGTGATGCAGGACGGGCGATGGCTGGAGTATCTGAGGCGCACGGGGATAGACCTGGGTGTCTTCCGCCTGGGGCAGTCGTTCGCGCCGGAGGCGCATCTCCGGCCGGCCCTGCCGACGGACCTGGTGGGGAGATGGAGCTTTCTCCCGATGCCGGAGCCGATGTGGCGGAGCCGGGCCAACGGCCTGCCGCTAAAGGAGTGTTTCCAGTTCGGGAGTTTCCGGAGCGCGCCGGATGCGTCGGGGGACTACGCCCTGATCAAGGGGTGGAACGGGGCGTGGCGCAACCCCTACCACGCGTTTGTGATTCTGGAGCTGCGCATAGACGGGCAGACGGTCCTGGAGGGGTTCCTGAACCAGGTGCTGGCGCGGGCGGACGGGATGGTGGAGCCGAAGGTGGCCATGGAGGGGGCCATGCGGCATCAGGACGTGATCGGGGGGACGGCTGTGGCCGTGGGGGAGGTCCCGGACGCGGCGTTCTGCTCCTGGCGTCGCACGCTGGTCCAGCGCGTCGGGCGCTACGTCCTGTTCGTGGACCGGCTGAAGTTCCGGGGGGACACGGGGGACATGGAGGCGGAGGTCCTGTGGCAGGGGAAGGGGGCGTGGCGGGCGCTGCCGGAGGGGGGCGCGGTCCGGGTGGAGACAGAGAGACCATTTGAGATCCGCCTGTCAGACCCGCTTGAGACGACGGTGGAGGAGGGCCGCGCAAAAATGGTCTGGCGCGGGGCTGTGCGAGACGGCGAAGAAAAGATTTTCTTTTCGCTCCTGGCAGAGGAGAGGGGCGCTCCTCTGACCTGCGCCCGGCTGGCGGAGAATGCCGCGGCGCTGTCGCTGCCGGGGCCGGCTGTGGCCGTGTCCGGTGAGTTCGAGGGGCTCTGCGGGGAGTTCGTCCTGCTGGCGCGGGACCACCTGCACGGGATCGGCCTGACGAGGGCCGGGCTGGGGGCGATGCTCCTGTCCGCGGACGCGCCGGTGGGCGTGGACTGGGACTTTGAAGAGGGCAAGTTGCACGTGGTGACGGTCAGAGACACGAAGGTTGAAGTTGCGCTTGAGGAGGGCGATCCCTCGATACGCCCCTTCGGGGCTACTCGGGATAAGCGGATTGCCGTATCCCCGAGTAGCGGCCAAAGGCCGCGTATCGAGGGGAAGGCGGAAGGGGAGGGGACTCAGGACTCAGGACTCAGGACTCAGGGAGGTGGGGGTGGGCAGGGGACCTTCGTTTTGCCCCCAGGCCGGCACTGCATAGAAGGGGCCAGGCCGGACCCGCAGGCGCTGCAACGGGTGCGAGAGCGCCTGGAGATGCTGCTGGGCCAGGGCCGGGAGAGGCGGCAGGTTGCTCATGGGGCGGGCGCTCCCGCCTGGCCTGCTGTTCCGGGCCTTTCGACGGTCTTTACCGCAGACATCGGCGGCAGGGCGGTGGAGCTCCTCCCCATTTCTTCTAAGGATGGGATCAGAATCTGCGTTGTGGAGGGGGAGCGGGTCCACGCGCTGACGCAGGAAGGCAGGGCGCTGCGGACGCTCAGGGCGGACGGCCTGATCCGGGCCCTGCGCTGGTGGGAGGAGCACGGGCTGCTGCTGGCCGGGTGCGTGGACGACAGGGTCATCGCCTTCGATCTGTCCACCGGCGAGCGGAGGTGGGTCTTCGCCTCGCAGGAGGACCCCGAGGTGTTCCGGGCGGCCAAGCCCTACTGGTTCAGGACCGCGCCGGGGCACGAGGGGGTGCACGGGGTGCACACGGGCGTGTTTCTGGATGGGAAGAGCCAGGCGTTCGTGGGGAGCGCTTGCACGCTGGAGATCATTGATGAAAACGGGGCGCTCGTCAGGCGGATGCCGGTGTTCTGGGGGGCGGGGTCGAGGTTCGCGCTGGTGGACGGGCCGGAGGGGAGCGTCAACCTGCTGGTCGCTCGCCACCCCACGGAGGTGCACACGGTAGCTGTGATCAACAACCGGACGCTGGACCCCAGACCGCGCAGCTTTCACGGCGTGCCGCCCGGCCAGACGTACATCCCGGGCTGGCAGAGCATGAGCCGGAGGCATCTCTTCTACGAGGATGTGGACGGGGATGGCCGGAGAGAGGTGATCAGCGAGGTCAACGGGTCCTGGAACCGTGCCTCGGTCTGGGCGGAGGACGGGACGCCGCTCCACAATGTCAACCTGGGGCCGGGGGAGAGGCACCCGGCGCTGAACGTGCGCGACCTGGACCTGGCCGACTTGGACGGGGATGGGAAGAAGGAGATTCTGGTTGCGACCTCCGGCGGACGGGTGATGGCCCTGGACTGTCAATGTCAAAAGGCGTGGGTCCGGCGGCTTCCCAGCCCGCCCACGGTCCTGACCTGCGTTTGCACGGACGGCAGGCCCTGGGTCGCCGTGGGGTGCGAGGACGGGTCGCTGGTCGCGCTGGACGGGAAGGGGGAGGTCTTCGGGAGGTCCTCCGTGAGGGGGAGGCCGACGTGCATCGGCGTGATGGATGGGGTTGCGGTGGTGGGGACGGACGCAGGAGAGGTGAAGGGATGGACTGTAGAGCGGAGCTGAGGAAACGGCCATGAACGACTCAGAACCATCTGCGCAGGTCCCGCCGGTTTACACGAAGCTGAAGGACCTGCATGTCAGGACGGAGCTGGTGAGGGCAGGGCAGGCGAACGCGGCCATTGTGGCCCCGGCCAGCGGCCTTTACGACGCGCAGGCGTCGCAGATTCAGGAGGCCGTCGAGAGGCGGTCGGGCGTCCGGGTTCCCATCGTGAAGGACGACGCGCCGGAGGCGGCCGTGCCCATCCGGGGGAACCTGATCGTCCTGGGGAACCGGTCTACGAATCGGACGGTAGAGGAGCTCTACAACCGGTATTTCACGCTGCTGGACCTCTGGTATCCGGGGCCGGGGGGGTATGAGGTGCGGTCGCTGCACAATCCGTTTGGCGGGGGACACAACGTGCTCTTTGTCGGGGGGAGCGACGGGGCTGGGGTGGAGCGGGCGACGGATGTTCTGGTAAAGAAGCTGGAGGAATCGGAGTGCGGAAAAGGCACTCTGTCGGTGGGGTGGCTGATGGAGATCGAGTTGGGCCGGGGGATGGAGCCGCAGAAGGACCTGAAGGATTTTCGAATCTGGGATGGGACCGTGACAGGCGGTCACGTCGGCTATTTCGGGTGGAACAGCCTCAGCAAGCGGATGGCGATGTATTACGTGACGGGGGACGAGTTCCACGCGCGGGAGGTCATCCGCCTGGCGTTCCCGGATGAAAAGGCCAGGCAGGAGTTCACGGAGATCGACGGGGAGCTGATCGAGAACAAGGACGACCCCATCGCCGGGCCGTACCACTACGGCGCGCACATGATGATCCTGTACTGGGACTTGATCGAGGAGAGCCCGGTCTTTTCGGACGAGGAGCGGTTGCGGGTCACGAACGCCTTCTCGCGGCAGTTCGCCCATCCGCAGGAGCAGGCGTGGCGGCGGCGAATCCCGGAGGAGGTCCCGAAGGGAGAGGCGGCCTACGCGGAGCCTCCGCCCCACGTGAGCAGCCGGCACGGGCAGTGGTCGGCCATCGCGCTCTATTGTCTGGGGAGGTATTTTGAGCGGGACTATGGGGACCCGCTCTGGCGGCAGTCCGTGGCGTCGGCGAAGTGGCAGTTCTCGCCGTTCCACCGGCACGCGTGGGTGATCGGGGAGATCGACAACCTGGGCTGGTACAGCACCGGGATGGCTCAGGGGCTGGTCTACATGCTGCTGACGGGGGACCGGAAGCCGCTCGAAAACGGGGTGACGCGCCGCCTGCTGCGGGGGCACGAGATTCTGGCGTCGGGGCGGGAGCAGGACCCCATGCACATGCCGTCCTCCATCGCGTTTCACCGGCAGGCGGCCTATCTGACGCAGGACGGGCGGTGGCTGGAGTACCTCCGGCGCACGGGGGCGGACCTGGACGCCTTCCACCTGGGGCAGTCGTTCGCGCCGGAGGCGCATCTCCGGCCGGCCCAGCCGACGGACCTGGTGGGCGCGTGGACCGTCCATCCGCTGCCGGAGCCGATGTGGCGGGCGCGGGGGAGCGGGCTGCCGTTTGAGGACTCGTTCATGTTCGGGAGCTTCCGGAGCGCGCCGGATGCTACCGGAGATCTCCTGCTGGTCAAGGGCATGAACTGGACGGGCCGGAACCCCTACCACACGTTTGCGGTCCTGAACCTGCGGCTGGACGGGCGGACGATCCTGGACGGCTATCTGAACCAGGTCGTGACGCGGGCGGACGGGGCGGTGGAGCCGAAGGTGGCGATGGATGCCGCGCTCAGGTACCGGGAGGTGGTCGGGGGGACGGCCGTGGCCGTGGGCGAGACGCCGGATGCCCCGTTTGCGAGCTGGCGGCGGACGATCGCCCAGCGGGTCGGGCGGTACGCGCTGATCGTGGACCGGCTGGCGTTCCGGGCGGACAGCGGGGACATGGAGGCGGAGATTCTGTGGCAGGGGAAGGGGGCGTGGGAGGCCAGGCCGGACGGGGGCGCGGTCCGCCTGGAGGAGAGCGGGTTTGAGATCGTCCTGTCGGACCCGGTGGAGACCCGCGCCGGGGAGGGCCGGGCGAGGATGGCGTGGCACGGCGCTGTCAGGAAGGGGGGGCAGAAGGTCTTCTTTTCGCTCATTGCGGAAGGGGAGCCGGTCTGCGCCCGGTTGACCGAAAACGCCGCAGCCCTGGAGTTGCCGGGGCCGGGGATCGTTGTCGCAGGGGAGTATGAAGGGCTTTCCGGTAAACTCGTCGTGCTGGCGCAGGATCACCTTCACGGCGTGGGCCTGAAGGATGCCTCGCTCGGGGCGGCGCTCTTTTCTTCGGATAGCCCTGTGCACGCGGACTGGGACTTTGAAAAGGGGGTCCTGAACGTGGTCGCGGCGAGGGAGACTCGGGTGGAGGTTGTGGTGGAGGAGACCCCTCCCCAGCAGGGGGAGGGGAGAGAGCAGGTTGTTCCCCCTTCCCCTTCAGGGAAGGGGGTTAGGGGGATAGGTCGGACCTTCATCCTGCCCCCAGGCCGGCACTGCTTTGAGGGGGTCTTCCCGGACGCGGAGGTCCTGAGACGCACGCAGGACCGGCTGAAGGCGCTCCTGAAAGAGGCGAGGAGGAACAGGGATGGACAGGCTTGTCCTGAGCACGGTCGAAGGGATGCACGGGATAGAAAGGGAGGGGTCGCTCAGGCCCCGGCGCTGAGCACGGTCTTCACCGCATCTGTGGGCGGCAGCCTCGTGGACCTTGTCTCATCGGAGAAGGGGGAGAAGATTTGGGCGGCTGAGGGGAACAGGATTCATGTCCTGGGGCGCGAGGGCAGGGCTGTCCGGACGCTTCAGACGGACGGCCCGGTCCGGGTTCTCCGGTGGTGGGAGGAACACGGCCTGCTGCTCACGGGCTGCGCGGACGAGAAGGTGATCGCGTTCGACGAGGCCGGGGGGAGGCGGTGGACGTTTGTGTCGGAGATGGACGTCGAGGTGTTCCGGGCGGCCAAGCAGTACTGGTTCAAGTCCGCGCCGGGGCACGAGGGGGTGCACGGGCTGCACACGGGCGTGTTCCTGAACGGGGAGAGCCAGGCGTTCGTGGGGAGCGCGTGCACGCTGGAGATTCTGAACGAAAACGGGGGGCTTGTCAGGCGCCTGCCGGTGTTCTGGGGGCCGGGCGTGGGGTTCGGGCTGGTGGACGGGCCGGAGGGGGGCGTCAACCTGCTGATCGCCCGCCACCCGACGGACATGCACACGCTGGCCGTGGTGAACAACCGGGGGCTGGACGCGACGCCCCGGGGCTTCTATGGGGTCCCGGAGGGGCACACGAATGTCAGCGTGTGGGGGTGCATGTATCGCCGGCACGTCTTCGTGGAGGACCTGGACGGGGACGGCCAGAAGGAGGTAGCGGGGGAGATCGACGGGACGTGGAACCGGGTCGGCGTGTGGGCCGGAGACGGGACGCCGCTTTACAACGTCCACCTGGGGCCGGGGGAGTTCAGGCCGCCGCCGAGGCCGTGCCCCCAGAAGAATGTGCGCGACCTCGACGTGGCGGACCTGGGTGGGGATGGGAGGCAGGAGATCGTCGCGGCGCTGTCGGGCGGTCTGGTCCTGGCCCTCAATCACCGGTGCGAGAGGGTCTGGGCCAGGCGGCTGCCCAGCCCTCCGACGGTCCTGGCGTGCGTCCGGTCGGACGCCGGGGCGTGGGTGGCCGCGGGCTGCGAGGATGGGACGCTGGTGGCGCTGGACGGCAGGGGCGAGGTCAGGGGGAGGGGGAGCGCGGGGGGGAGGCCGACGTGCATCGGGGTTCTGGCGGGAGGGGTGGTCACGGGGACGGAGGAGGGGGAGGTCAGGGGGTGGA
>Ga0114945_10000740_pt1 | contig 20878 bp, 22 predicted proteins | sample OV2TP3_FD_87194 | JGI IMG/M metagenome (GOLD analysis project Ga0114945, IMG submission 87194) | Hot spring microbial communities from Beatty, Nevada to study Microbial Dark Matter (Phase II) - OV2 TP3 | ecosystem: Environmental > Aquatic > Thermal springs > Hot (42-90C) | place: USA: Beatty...
TGGTCAAACTCCTCTACGCTCAGTCCGGTCAATGACCGAAACTCTTCTAACTTTTGGCGGACGGTTTTATAGGTAAGCATATCCAATGCTTACCCAAAAATCGCTTATTGCGCAACGACTCTATTATCTCCGACCTCCGCTGTAAAAGAGAAATCTATCCCTGTTGCAAACGGCGGGTCGATGTAAATGAGGTCAACCTTCCCGGCAAACTTCTCTAACAGCGACCCCATCACGAGAAGGTTATCGCCCCAGATGAGCTTGTTCCTCCAACCCTCCTCAAATGTATCCCCTTCTGAACCCTGGTAAGTATCAAAGAGAGAGAACCCCTTTACCTTGGTGACCTCTCGCGTGGCCCGGCTTTCATTGACCGTCTCGATGACCTGGAAGGGCAGGCTCACGCGGGGGACCTCCCGGCGCGTGCCGTCCTCGTTGTACTTGCCGGGCCAGACCAGCTCCGTCCTGGTGATTCGGAACATGCCCGGCGGAGGCTCCGGCAGGCGCTGGACAGGCTCCTGTGGGGCCGGTGAGGGGGTCTCATCGTTCATGGGCCTCGTCTCCTTTGCGGGGGTTCCTCGGTCGCGCTTCTGCGCCTGGCGTTCAGTCTTCAGGAGGGACTCGATGAGCGCAGTCCGCCGACCCGTGCTGGAAACGCCGTAGGCGTCGCAGACGGCCTTGACCTCTGCCTCGCTCAGATGCTCCAGCATCATCTCCGGCGTAGCCCGGTGAGCGCGGGAGAGGGCCGAGGCCATGTCTTCCACGCTGCGCCGGTCCACGTCCTCGATTTCAAGCACGTCCACGACGGCCCGGAGCGCGTCCCGGCCCAGGACGGAAAGGATGGTCTTCTTGAGGTTCATCGCGAACTCCTGCTTTTTCCCTTTGAGGCAGCGCTGCGTTTCTGACGACCCAATACCTCAAGCCCCGCCGCCGTCGTCCGGTAACGCTGCTTCGAACTTCGCGGTTTGTCGGGGATGGTCATCTCTATCAACCCCGCTTTGAGCGCGGGAACGAGATATGCCTCCCGGAAGTGGTCTTCGTGTCGGAGATGCAGCGCCTCCTGCATTTCACCACGGCTCATTTCATCCTTCATCGCCGTCAGCAGTCGAATAACTTCCCCGGCAACTTCCCCGGTAACTTCCCCGGTGCTTGGTCCCGGCATGGTCCCTGCCTGGCTCCGCACCTCAGGATTCGGGAAGAAGGTGGCGGTAAAAAAGCCCGTCTCCTCGAAGCGCGGTTCGGGGCAGCCCTGGGCGCGGGCCTCGTCCCGGATGCGCTTGATGCCCGTGCCCGCCTTCTCGATGAACTCGATGGTGCGTGGCCGGCCGGTGATGCCGCTGAGCCGGAGCCAGGCGTTGTATTTCTCCCGGTCGAAGTCCTGGGGATAGCGGAATTTGGGGCATATAGACAGATCAAAGCGAATGACGCCCTCGCTGCGGAAGAAGTCCCTGATCTCGTCCCGCGAGAGCTTCTGAGTGCTGGCCCCCTGACGCCAGAAAAACCCCTCGCTGCACTGGACGGGCTTGCCTTCGCTCTCCCGGACGGTGACCGCCAGGACCTTCCCCACCGGCTCCACGAGGACCTTCACGGGGGGATCGCAGTTTCGGGCCAAATCCTGAATTCGGGCGCGCAGTTCATTGGTATCGCGCACCCCGGCTACCGTCCCGTCGTCGCGCACCCCGAGCAGGATTTTGCCGCCGGCGCTGTTGGCGAAGGCGGCCAGATCTCGGGCGAATGAGGCCGGGAGGGACTCCTTGTACTCCAGCATAGAGCCCTCCCCCTCACGGAGAAGGATGTCAAGGTCTGTCTGGTTCATGGTGGCTTTCCATGTTTTCAGAACCCTCTAACAGGGCCGGCATCGGGGTCTTGAATAAGCCTGTCCTGGACACAGTAAGTTCTGAGGTCACATTCCTTACAGATTTTCCGCTCCGGGGGCTTGATCACACGAAAGTCTTTCTGCTGGATCTTTCGGACCACCGCATCGAAGTGTCGTCCGGCCTCCTCCAGGAGTTCAGGGCGGTAGACAAACTCCATCAGGGCGTCTTCTTTGCGGGGTTCGGCAGTCCAGTAGAGGAACAGGCGCTCCGGACGCTTTCCGTGGCGTCGTTCCAGGATATGCGCGTAGGTGCAAAGCTGGCGCTCATAAGCCGCGAGAAGCTCCGGGGAGTTCGTGGGACGCTCGGATGTCTTGAAGTCCAGGAGTTCCAGCTTGCCGTCCCCGCCCATCAACAGGTCGATCTTTCCGGCCAGGATGTAACCATCCTTTTCCACGGACACGTCCACCTCGGTCTCCACCACGCGCTTCATCTCCTCCTGGTTCTGGCGGAAGTAGTTCATCACCTGCTGAAAGGCGGATTCTTTAGCCGTCCGACCGATGGGGCGGACGTCGGCCAGGGTCAGGAAGAAGAAGGTCCGCTCGAACAGCTCACGAATCCTCCCTTCGTTGAGGGAAGGCAGTTTGCCGTCCATGACAAAGCGGTGGACCTCCTCGATGGTCTGATGCACCAGCAGGCCGAAGAAGATCACCGCAGACCGGGAGGGCGTGAAGTCGTATTCCCGGAAGAACTGGTACTGCCGGGGGCAGGTCTCGTAGACCTTGAGATCGCCGGTGAAGCTGAAGGAGCGTTTCACCGGCATACGGTTCTTCAGGGAGAAGCTCTGGGCCGTGAGCAGGTCCTTCTGGACATACGGCCACTGGGGAAGGCCCTGCCAGATGGGGGCGAAGTGGCCTTGAGGTTGGGCGTGGGCGGTGAGGATCAGGACCTTCTCGGGCCGGGAGAAGGCGACGTAGTGGAGCCGCATCCGGTCGAACAGGGTGATGCGGTTCTCCGGCTCGAAGGGGGGTCTGTGGTAGTAGGGCTGGAGGTCCCGGTCGATCTGCTTGGAGGTTGAGGTCCGTGTATCGAGAGAGCCGACTACCACGACCGGAAACTCCAGGCCCTTGACCTGGTGAATGGTCATCACCTGGACGTGTCCCTTCGGGAAGGGCTGGTCCGGGTCCTCGTACTCGTTGATCCCTCCCTCGTGGAGAAGCCGCAGGAAGCTGTTGAAGAAGTGGAAACGGAGGTATTCCCGGTTTCCGTATGTGACGACGGTGTAGTGGTAGTAGTTCTGGAAGGTGTTGAGAAGCTGCGACAGGATCGCGAGGTTGCGAGCCCGGTTCTCGTTCTTGACGAAGGTGGAAAAGGGCTCCAGGGCAAGCAGGCGGTAGAAATAGTCCGCCGGACGCAGGTCGAGGGATTCGCCGTCCTTGAGACCTGCGATGTCTGCGACAAAACCCTGGAGGGCTTTGGCCAGAGGGTGTTTTCCGCCGCACCGCCGGCCCAGCTCCACAATGCAGTCGTCCACGTATTTCGCCAGGTCCGCCAGCGAGCTTCCCACCAACTGTCCGCGACCTTCCCCGTAGTATCCCAGGAGGACCGCGAAACAGCCGACCATGAGCCGCACTTCCTCGTTCTCAAAATAGGCGCGCGCTCGCGGGCAGAAGGCCGGGATGCCTTTTTTCTCCAGGGCGTCCAGATAGGGACCGCTGTGCTCCGGGCGAACGCTGTGGAGGAGCAGCGCCACCTGGCTGTAGTCCTCGATGACTTCGTTGTCCTTCAGGAAAGTCACCAGGTCGGCGAAGCGCTCCCCTTCATCTCTTTCGGGCGGCGGCGGAGATCCGGTCGCGCAACTCAAATGCCGCCTTCTCGGTAAAAGTGCAGACCACGAGTTCGCGGGGGGAAGCCTTGCCGAGCAGGAGGAGGTTCATCGCGCGCAGGACCAGGCTGAAGGTCTTCCCGGAACCGGGTCCGGCGATCACGAGCAGAGGACCGTCCCCGTGGCCGACGATGGCCCGCTGGGCGTCATTCAGGTCAGGATATTCCTTCAGAAGGACCGGCGCGATGCTCACAGGAGGCCCTCCTTGCGGAAGCTGAAGACGTTGTCGGCGGAGACGATGAGGTGGTCGAGCACTTTGATCTGAACGGTCGTTGCAGCAAGCACGAGGGCGCGGGTGATGAGTTTGTCCTGTTCGGTCGGCTGGACATTGCCGTCGGGGTGGTTGTGAGCGAAGACGAGGGCCGCTGCGTTGCGGCGGAGGGCCGCCTCGATGACCCGTCGGGGATAGACAGCCGCCCGGTCCACCGTACCTTCCTCTAAGGTCTCGATGCCGTCCCGTAAGAGGCGATAAGCGGAGTCCAGGTAACCGACCTCGAAGACCTCATTGGGGAGCGCCCCGATCCTGGAGCGCCAGAAGCGGGATAAGGCGTTGGGATCGGCGAAAGAGTCCTTCTCCTCGGCGGATTGCTGGAGGTAGAGGCTGGCCGCCTCCCGGATGATCCGGAAGGCCACCGGGGTTACTTCACCGATGCCTTTGACTTCCCGCAGTTCTTCGAGGGGCGCATCCAGTATCCCTCGCAGGTTGCCGAAGCGGGCAATGAGGGCTTTTGCCGGCTGTTTTACGTCGGACCTCGGGATAGCCAGAGTCAGCAGTAACTCCACGACTTCATAGTCAGCGAATCCTTCAAGGCCGTTCTTGAGGAATCTGCTCCGAAGCCGCTGCCGGTGGCCGTAATAGTGGAGGCGCTCAACCATAGATAAAGGACCCCGAAACACGAAGGCCCACCTGTGCTCTGCTCCCCCTTTTATCCCCCCGTGAACGGGGGGAAGGAGGGCACGCAGATGGGCCTCACAACATCGCTTTAATCTGTTTATTGGCTCGGATGAACATCCTTCCCCTCCCGACGTAAAGAGACAGAATCGGGGCAAATAACGCGAACAATGTACGCCGGAGGGGGCCGGGCGTCAAGCCAAAAAAGAAGTCCCGGAAATAAACGGGAGCTTTCGTAAAGGGATTGCATATACCTACTACCGGTGCGGATACCACGAACGCCGGGGGGGATGCCATATGCGTCAACAGCGTCAACATCCACCATACCCGCCTGGAAAAGGCTGTTCTGGACCTCATGCAAAGAGAGGTCTTGACAAAGCAGACGGTAAAGATGTTTATTGAGGACATGATTGCGCCTGTGCAGAGACACGACCCCTACGCGGCGTTCCGCGTGCGCGGCTACCGGCTCTACGTGTGGGGCTGGCTCATCTCCGTGATGGGCGCGCAGGTCCAGGGCGTGGCCGTGGGCTGGGAGGTGTATCAGCGCACCGGGAAGGCGCTGGCCCTGGGCCTGGTCGGGCTGGCCCAGGCGCTCCCGATGATCGTCCTGGCCCTTCCGGCAGGCTACGTGGCGGACGCCTTCGACCGGCGCAGGGTGGTGATGTGGAGCCTGCTGGGGACGACAGCGTCGTCGCTGGGCCTGGCGGCGCTCTCGTTCACTCAGGGCCCCATCACCCTGATGTACGGCCTGTTGTTGATCGAGGCCACGGTCTCGGCGCTGACCCGCCCGGCCCGGATGGCGCTGGTGCCGCAGATCGTGCCCCGCGAGACGTTCCCCAGCGCCGTGGTGTGGAACAGCAGTCTCATGCAGGTCGGGTCGGTGGTCGGGCCTGCGATCGGGGGCTTCGTGGTGGTGATGAGCGTGCCCGCGGCCTACCTGCTCCACGCGGTCTGTGCGGTCGTCTTTGTCGTCCTGCTGGCGCGGGTGGAGCTGCACGAGGCTTCGAGGCAGGCGGAGCGGGCCTCGGCCGAGACGCTGCTGGCGGGGCTGCGGTTTCTCCGGCGGACCCGGCTGCTCCTGGCGCTCATGGCGCTGGACATGTTCGCGGTGCTGCTGGGGGGGGCCACCTATCTGCTGCCGGTCTACGCCCAGGACATCCTGCACGTGGGGCCCCAGGGGTTCGGGTGGCTGCGCGCGGCGCCGGGGGCCGGGGCGTTCTGCATGGCGTTGATCGTGGCGCATCTCCCCCCCATGCGGCGCGGGGGCCGGAACCTGCTGCTGGCCGTGGCGGGGTTCGGCGCGGCGACGATCGTGTTCGGCCTCTCCACGTCGTTCTGGCTGTCGCTGGCCATGCTGTTTCTGACCGGAGCCTTTGACAACGTCAGCATGGTGGTCCGGGGGACGCTCATCCAGCTGTTGACGCCGGACGCGATGCGGGGGCGGGTCTCGGCGGTGAACGGGGTGTTCATCGGGGCGTCGAACCAGTTAGGCGGGCTGGAGTCCGGGCTGGTGGCCCACTGGTTCGGGGCGGTGTTCTCCGTGGTGAGCGGGGGGATCGGGACGATCGTTGTGGTCCTGGTCACGGCCCTGGCCTCCCCCAGGCTGCGCGCCGTCGGGGCGCTGCACGAGGCCCGGCTGGAGGGGGACCCTTCGACCCATTCGACAAGCTCAGGGCAGGCAGGCCCTTCGACGATGCTCAGGACAAGCTCAGGGCAGGCGGCGGCGGGGGATTCATAAGAACCCAAAATTAACCGCAGAGAACGCTGAGAGCGCGGAGAAAGGACAGGATGGGAGAGCGGGAGAGGGGGAGAAGAGAAAAGCGAAAGGGAGAGTGGGAGAGTGGAAGAAAAAAAGCGAAAGGGAGAGTGGGAGAGTGGGAGAAAGGGTGAACCGGGGAGGGTCGGATGAGTCCTTCGGCAGGCGCTATCTTGACGCGCTGATTGCGGTGGTCGAAGGGACGCGGGAGAGGCTTCCGGAGATCACAGAGGCGGGGGAGGCGGTGGCGGAGCGGCTGGTGGCAGGCGGGGACCTCTTCATCGCCAGCGTGCGGCCGGACTTCGTGTCAGAGGGCATCGTCCGGTCCGGAGGGCTGATGATGCTCAGGGCTTACGGACCTGATACCACGCTGTCTCCAGGGGACACGGTGATTTTCGGCTGGTCGAACACCGCGCCGGGGCAGGACCTTGCTCTGCTGGGGCGGCTGCGGGAGTCCGGGGCGTTCGTGGTCGGCATAGGGCCGGCCCCTCCGGGGGAGAACTCCGGGGCGTTCCTGGCGCACGTGGACGCCTTCCTGGAGAGCGCGCCGCCGCTGCCGCCGCTGCCGCCGGGGGTGGTCGAACGGTTTGGCGGGGAGGCCTATCCGCTGGTCTCGCTCCAGAACCTCGCGCTGCTGTGGGCCTTTACAGGGGAGATGGTCGCGGCGCTGACGCGCCGGGGGCGCATGGCCACGATGTACCAGAGCGTCCTGGTGCCGGGGGCGCGGGAACGGAATGCGCGATACCGCTCTCATCGCTTCCACGAGGCGCACGAAGTTCCGCCCCTCCCCGCGGGGCAGGTCGGCGGGAGGTATCTGGAGGAGATCGGGGGATGTCTCCGGGCGCTGCGCGAGGAGGCGCCGGCCATTGAACGGGTGGCGCGGGCGTGCGCGGAGGTCCGGGGGCGGGGGAACCAGGTCCACGCTTTTCTGATCTCGCACTTCCCCGTGTACCAGTGGGGCGCTCCCGGAGACCCGAAGTTCATGCAACGCCTGGAGGTGATGTCGGGAGAGACGCCGCCTGCGGCGGAGCTGGAGGCGCGGATGAGGCCGGGGGACCTGTTTTTCTTCCTGGGGTATTATCGCCGCCCGGCGAAGGCCTACGAGGCGGTCCGGCGCGCAGGGGGGCTGATCGCGGAGGTCATCGCGGGCACGGACGCCGAACCGGACGGCCCGACGCCGGACTACGTGATCCGCCCCCGGTGGCCCTACAGGGATTCGCTGACGCCGGTACCTGGCTACGACGTCAAGATTCTGCCCAGCTCAGGAATCGTCCAGGCCGCCATCTACTGGGCCGTGGTGGGGACTGTGGCGGAGACAGCCTCCTGAGGATCACCCTTTCCCTTCCGTCTCGTACCCATCCTTCTTCCACCACTCGATCCCCCCCATCAGTTCTTTCACGCGGAACCCCAGCCTGCTCAGGTTGAGCGCGCCCTTCGTGGAGGCGTTGCAGCCGATGCCGTCGCAGTAGGTCACGTAGAGGGCGTCCCGGCTAAAGTCCCTGGTGGTCTCGGCGTTCATCTCCCGGTGCGGAAGGCTGATCGCCCCGCGGATGTGTTCCTCCTCGTACAAATCCCGCGACCGGGTGTCGATGACCACGATCTTCTCGCCCTTCTGGAGGTCTTCGCGCAGGTCGTAGGGATCTGTTTCGTAGGTTAATTTCTGAGTGAAGTGCCGGATGGCCTCGTCCATAGGGGTCTCCTTTGGCAGAATCATCGGGTCTTTTTGGCAGAGGGCGCGGCGTCCTCCAGCGCCCTTCTCTCCTCGTCCGTCAGATGGCGATACTTGCCCTTCGTCAGGTCCCCCAGCGTGAGCGGCCCGACGGCCACCCGGACCAGCCGGAGGACGTTTACGCTCAGCGCGGTCAGGAGCCGGCGAATGTGCCGGTGTTTCCCCTCGTCCAGCACGACCTCCAGCCAGGCGTTGCGACCTCCCCGGCGCAGCACGCTCACGCGCTTCGCCGCGAGGAAATCTCCTTCGTCTGTGACGCCCTCTGTCATCCGGCGCAGGAGCGATTCGTCCGCCGGACCCTCCACCTGCACGTGGTAGACCTTCGAGACGTGGGAATCGGGCGACAGGATGCGATCCGCCCAGCGGGTGTCGTTGGTGAACAGCAGGAGGCCCTCGCTGGCCCTGTCGAGCCGGCCCATGGGGGCCAGATAAGGCAGGCCTTCCGGCAGGCAGGCGTAGACTGTGGGGCGGCCTTCCTCGTCGGAGGCGGTCGTGACCAGGCCGCGCGGCTTGTTCAGCATCAGGTAGATTTTGTCCGCCGGGGAGAGACGCCGGCCGTCCACCTCGATGCGGTCGCGCTCCAGGTCCACGCGCAACGCCGCGTCCGTCCGCGCCCTGCCGTTGACCTGCACGCGCCCGGAGGCGATCAGGGCCTGCGCCTGCGTGCGGGAGCAGTGGCCGAGCTTGGACAGGGCGCGGGGAAGGCTGACCTTTGGCTGGCGGGGCCGGGGGGGCTGGCGAGAGGAGGATTTCAAAGCGGATGATCCTCAAATCCTTCTTGACAGGGCTTTGGGGTATGGTATATTGCAATACGCGGATCGGACACCCTTTCGCGTTTGACATCAGTCACCCGGTCGTGCCAAAAGGAGACGAGAGACCATGGAAGAGGCCATCGCCCCTGTGACCCCTCTGGTCGGAGACCCGACCCGGTTCCGCACCCTTGCAGACCTGGAGCGGATGCTGATGGCGCTGCCGCGTGTGCCCCCGGACAGGGGCCGGGTCGTCCTGATGGTCAGGAGGGTCCAGGAGGGGGAGCGGGAGGTTCTGGACCGGATGGTCCTGACGCCGGGTGAAGGCGTTCCGGGAGACCGATGGATCCGCAAGCCGCGACCGAACCCCGAGACGCAGCTTGCCGTCATGCAGAAAGACGTGGCCGAACTGATCGCCAACGGCCAGCCCCTGACGCTGTTCGGGGACAATCTGTTTCTGGACCTCGATCTCTCCGTCGCCAACCTGCCCCCCGGCAGCCGGCTGCGGGTCGGCAGCGCCCTCCTGGAGGTGACCCCGACAGCCCACACGCCCTGCAAGAAATTCCGGGTGCGGTTTGGCGAGGACGCGGTGCAATTCGTGTCCAGGCCGGAGCTGGGGCATCGAAAGCTGCGCGGCATCTACATGCGCCCCGCAGAGGCGGGCGAGATCAGGACGGGGGACCTGGCGGAGGTGATCTTCCGCGCGCCCGTCATTTCTGCATAGATTTTTTGAGACAGAACAGGTATTCCACCACGCCGTTGGCCTTATATTTCCGGTTCTCTCGATCTATATCTGCACGAAACCGCGCGTACTCCTTCTTTCTTAGCTCCACCCTCCCATATCGCGCCATCGTCCCGGTGATTTCCTCCCGGGACATCAATCCTTCGTTGTTATAGCTCAGAAAGACGTAGCGGGCCGGCGTGCGCTGAAGGATGTCCTCCAAAACTCTGAGGGCATCTTTTTTATTACAGAGGGCGGACTTCTGGCGGCTGTATTCGCGCAGGCCCGTGACGCCGTGGAGTCGCGGGTTGTCGTACCGGGCTATGGTCTCCAGGACGTGGTAGTTCGTGCAGTACTGGCGGTGGTTGTACGGGGGGTCCAGATAGAGGATATCGTAGGGGAACCTGTCCACCAGCGCGACGCCGTCTTCGTTGTAGACCCTCTGACGCCTTCGGGCGGGGACGATCTCCAGCCTTTCGAGGCGGAGCGGCTTGCGGGCGCTGGGCTTGATGTGCTTGAGGAATGCGCCGTAGACGGAGGCGGTGTTCGCCACTCTGTCGATGGCTTCGATCAGGCTGGCAAGGAGGTAAAAATACTCGTCATCCGAAATTCGCTCATGCCCATGCCATTCCTCAATTTGAAGGCGAATAGCATCGCACCGCTTTCCGTTTTCGTCCGTGAAATACTGGCGGGGATGTGCTGTGCCGGACATGCCGCCGGGGCAGTAGTGGCGATAGACGAACCCTTCGACGCCTTCGAGGCCATTCAGGTATTCCAGAACGACATCAGCGCTGTCGTAGACCAGAAGGCTGGCTGGCCGGGGGAGGTCCTTCACGAGGTCAGCAAACGCCGGTTCTCGATTGACGGCCACGTGCGCCCGGTTGAGGCAGAAGCTGTAATATTGAATGTCGTTGGCGATGATGCGGAAGCCGAGCCGCTTGAAGTGGTGGCTGACGACGCCGGTGCCGGCGAAGAGGTCGAGGAAGGTGTGGCCGTTTTTCGGGCCGGCGAACTCCAGGATGTTCTCTTCGAGGAAGGGGAGGAGGGAGTACTTGCTGCCGATGTAGTTCATGGGTTCAGGCTATCTGATCTGCGTGTTGCAGTACCGCCTCAGTTAGATTGCACAAGTCTTCTTTATCCAGGTATCGTTTTCACCAACTCTATAAAAACGAGCGCCCCACCCTCCGCCTCCAGAGCGACTACATTCTGCTCCCGATTATCCCAATTTACCATAGCTTCAAACATGTCCAAGTGGACTTCACTGCCGTCACCGAGCGTGACTCGGGTTGTCCCTGCGAATGGCAGTCGGAGTTGAGAAACCAGCGACACAGGTAACGTCAAAAAACCGTTGAATCCTGTGTCGAGAACAGCGTCCACCACTTCCTTTCCCCCATCAACGCCACGTACCTGCACACTCACTACGGCTTCTCGGTCGGATGTGACAATTCCGGTGATCATGGTCACCTCGTCCGAAATGTTCCTCCCAGGCGATAGGCCGTAGGATAGCCAACCCGCAAAATGTAGAGCGCGGCGTCAGGGCGCTTCGCCTTCGCGCGTTGCAGGGCGGCGAGTTCATCCTTGTCCAGTTCATATTCCCCGGTCTCGATGTCCAGCACCAGGAATTGCCCTTTGTAGGTCGCGTCCAGTTTGTCCTGAATCTGCGCCTCATACAGCGCCTGGCCGCGCCGGGCGATCTCCTCGCTGGTGTACTTCGGATGAGACATCACAAGCCTCCATTTCACCGCTTCCGGAACGGCACGACGTTTCCAAGCCGGACGCACATCTACACCTCATCACGCTGTCTGTCTGTCCCGGCCCTTCCGGCTTCGAACCACTTTTTCAACGATCCAGGACTCTCACCGGAACGACGGCCCTCCAGGATGCCGGTGACGCGCTATGCGCCTTTCGCCGCCGTGACATCAAACTCATACAACTCTTTCTTGGAATTCCGTTTCCGAAGGGTCTTTATGGCGACCTCTGTTAAGCCAAGAGCCTGTAGCATATCCTTGTATATTTTTTCGACCGGAAGGAGGATGTTGTAAAAGGTCGAGTTGCCAACGATGTAATGAACCCGGCCTCCCGGCGATATCACCCGGCAGACACTCTGCAGGTGAAGCCAGATATCTTCAAAATACTTCGCGATGTAATTGGAGAGCAACTTCCCATTTTTGTTGTCCGCGTGCGCAACTTTCCTCAACAGAGAGGAAAGATAGTCTGGATAAAAGCCGTCAGGACTTCTCTGCCAATCCGCCAGCCTGCTTGTGGCGGCCCCCCAGGTGCCGCCTATGGCCTGCCAGTCCAAATCCCCCGCTTCTCTGCCGTTCGTGAGGTATTCAAGCCAGTACATATACGGACGGAGTTCCCGTATGTAGGAGATCCGATTCGGATAGGGCGGTGAGGTGATCAGTAAGTCATAACGCTGATCCGTCACATTTTGAACGTTTCTTGCATCCCCCTGAATAATGTCGGGTTTTAAAGGCGGATTCTGCTGCGCGCCCTCAAGAACCCGGTCCAGTTCTTTAAGAAAAACCGAACTCAAATCCGGCTTAGACGGAATAAGTTCCAATTGTTGAGAACCGGTGGCCTCGTCCTTAAACGACATGGACTGGTGATTAAAAGCGGCGTTGGACAGCATAATGACAAGACGACAAAAACAGACCAGCAACAGTGTATTTGTCGGAGAAGGTTGGTGAAATTGATCTGTTATGCACGTCTTTAACCGGCATAGAAATTCCAGTTCTGCCGGGTTCCACCATCTTTCTATGTTATGAATCGGCGGGAGAGTGCAGGGAGATATTTTTTTCTTTGAAAGAATCTTTATGATCTGGCCTCCTGCCGTCGCAGTTTCTCTGATCGCTGTTTCGCTATAGAAATCGGTTTTGGCCTGGGCAAACCATACCAAAAAGGGGTTTAATTCAATTCCGACGGCAGGGAATCCACGGTAAGCTGCGCAGAGCGGTGTTGTGGCTGTACCGGTGAATGGGTCCAGGATGCGCGATCCATAAGGCGCATTCGCAAGTATCTCTTCGACAAGCTTGACGGAATATGCCGGTGTAAGTCTGAGCCAGCCGTGCCGTCCAGCATTGCGATTGTATTTAAATGTGTAATCTGCTCTTTGTTTAATAGCAGCATTTGAGGTCATGGCAGACCATTTTTACCGGGTTGCAAGCAGGTCTTCAAGAATGGATTTAACTTCTTTTTTCAATAGATTCGTATTTCTTTCGAAGAAACCCGCAAGGTCGTACCCAATAATATCCTTCATGAATGCATAAAACGAGTGGTGCGGCGATACGTCAGCAGTGACGCCAGTCAGTAATTTCCATTTTTCGACCGTATAGCGTAAAGCTATGTCCTGGTCGATCTGTTGAGAGAGAATGGCCGCACAGGGCAGATATCCCTTCGTGTATGCGGTGGCGGCGTTTGCAATGTCGGCATTCTGACGTTTTGAGTCCTTGCTTTTGTATCCCTGTCTGACTTCAAAAACAAGCCCTTTGAGCGAGATACGAATGCCCTCATCAATCTCCAATTCCTGGGCGACCTCATCCATCCAGTCGCGAACTCTTTTCTTGCAAGATGGGTCTGGAATAGCCTGGAGAGGAATTCGGCCATCCAGGTAGAGGACTCGACTTTTCCTTCCTGCTTGTGGGACCGTGTATGACCACTTCACATCTTCTTCTGATAGATTCAGTGTGTCTTGAAGCACTGTTCTAAAAAGTCTCTCACAGCCGATGCCGATCTGACGATAAATGCTTGTCATACCTCCTGCCGCTTTATGGGCGGCGTACATGAGAGGGTTATCGAGCCCCATCCAGTGATAAAAGGGGTCCTTTCTGTAAAACTGTTGGAATTCTCTCAGCGAGTACCCCTCTTTTCCTCCATGACCCAGTTTGGGCTTGTAGTGTTTACAGACCCGAATCGTCTCAAGCAGAATGTTCAAATACCGCTGATCCTGTTGGGGCGGCATAATGCCTCTCCCGATCTCCTGGTCACCGCTTGCGGAACGGCACGACGTTGCCCGGCCGGGCGGCGCCGACGGCCACCAGGTCGTCCACGGCCTCGCCGGCCTCGCCGAACAGGTCGGCGATGTCCTTCTTGGTCTTCTTCTTCCGCTCCTCGGGCGGGAGGCAGCCCATGTCCCGGTAGAATTTCTCGTCGTAGTCCCGCGTCTTGATCACGACGGGCATGGGCACGGCGTGGCCCAGGATGAGGGCCTGCTGTTTGGTGTCCAGGCTGGCCAGGACGCTGCGGAGCCCGGCGGCGTTGCTCACGCCGGTGAGGACGGCCTGGATGTCCTTCTCGTCGTTGAGGAGGGCGGTGATCTTGGTGCCGATCTGGGAGAGGACCTCCTCATCAATGCCGGAGGGGCGCTGGTCCACGATGAGGAGGGAGACGAAGTACTTCCGCATCTCGCGGGCGATGGTGCCGAAGATGGTCTGCTTGGCCGTGAAGGGGTTGAGGAACTTGTGGGCCTCCTCGATGGTGATGATGAGTTGCCGGGGCTGGTCCTTGACGTCCTGGGAGGCGTAGTAGTTCTCGCTCTTGTGGATGTAGTTCTCGTGGATGCGGCGGGCGATGATGTTGGCCACGAGGAGGTAGCAGAGGACGCTGGTCTCCTGGCCGAACTCCAGGACGATGTGGATGCCCCGGTCGATGTAGTCCATCATGGTGTCCACGGCGTCGGGGCCGGGGAGGCGGTCCACGAAGAAGGGGTAGCGCTCGAAGCGCTTCAGCTTCCGGTGGAGGGCCACGAGGGAGACGGGGTTCGCCCCGATCTCTCTGGCGAACTCCTCGATGTCTTTTCCGTCCTGGCTCAGCAGAGTGCGCAGCCATTTCTCCTTATAAATGGCGTAAACGAGGTAGGCGGACTCCGCGGCCGTGGGGTTGAGGCGCAACTCCTCCTGGAGGGGGATGACGTCCTCCACGGCGACCTGATCGTAGGTGATGGCGACTTCGTGGTCGGGCTGAATGCCCCGCGCCCGCGTGGACTTGGGGTCGAGGGAGAAGATGGCCACCTTCTCGCCGAAGAGCTGTTTGAGACCTTTGACGAACGCGCCCTTGCCGGCCCCGCACTCCTGCACGGCCTTCCAGCCGTACTCGTTGTGCATGTCGAAGATCAGGTTGACGGCCTTCTCGTTGTTGATCAGGCCGCTCAGGACCAGGCGGGTGAGGAAGCTCTTGCCCGTGCCGGTCTTGCCGAAGATGCCGTTGCTCCGCTCCGCGAACCGGCTCAGGTCGAGGCAGACAGGGGTCTCCATGTCGAGCGGCGTGCCGATGTTGAAGTAGCGGTCGCCCAGGGACTCGCTGCCGAAGACGCGGGCCACGTCGGCCTCCTCGGCCTCGCTGACGCGGGAGAAGTGGGGGGGGATGGTCTTGACCGGGCGGGTCTCGTCGTTGGCCAGGGACTGCCCCTTCTCCAGCATGAGCATAGGGCGGAGGCAGACGGAGATGTAGGTGCTGGTACCGTTGAGGACCTGGTGGAGGAGGGGGTTGTCCTCCTGGGGCGGGTGGATGAGGACCTCCGGGTTGGTGGCGTCGAGGCGGAGGTCGGTGATCATGGAGAAGAACTCGTTTTTTGCCCCCTCGATCACGACGAACTTGCCGGCCTTGACGTCCTCCACACCCTGCGAGGGGTCGAGCTTCATCTCCAGGCCCTCGATGAGGGACCCCTTTGTGATGACGCCGAGGGGGGTGCGCGTTTTCACTGGGCGATCCTCCGGATGATGGAGCTGAGGCGGTCGTAGTCGTCCCGGATGAGGCGGGACAGGTCCTTGCCCATGGTCACCAGATAGGCCGTGTCCCGGTTGTGGGCCATCCAGGCGCCCCGGACGGAGGCGATGAGCAGGTCGTCGGTGGGGAGGCGGGGGGCGTTCATGATGGCCCGGAGGTAGTCGCTGGTGTCCGTGAACAGGCGGACCTCGTCGGCGTCGCAGGGGTGGACGAAGCTGTGGATGCGCGGGGGCTGGGGCGGGAGGAAGGGGTGGGCGCCGGTGGTGTCGATGTAGCCCGTGATGAGGGCCCGGAACTCGGTCTTGAGCAGCTCGAAGATCTGGGGCTGTTCGAGACGCAGCTCCTCCTCGGTCTTGCCGTAGGCCGTGGGCCGGCGGTTGGGCTCGATGGAGTGGGTGGAGACGCTGAACACGAGGCCGATGGTGGGGGACCGGCCCGCCACCTTCACGAACGACCCGAAGGGGGGGGAGCTGTTCAGCTCCAGGCACTCGGCCAGGAAATCGCCGGTGCTGCTCTCGATCACCTCCCCGATGTAGTCCTTGTCCATGGCGATCTCCTTCTGGAAAGGGAGACGGCAGACGGCAGACGGCAGACGAAAAAGCGACTTTGCTTCTCACGTTTGCCGTTTGCCCTTTGCCGTCTCACGGTTCTTACACTGTCGCAGCCAGTTTCTTGAGGCTCTTGAGGGAGATCTCGGCCCGGATGTCGTTCTGGACGAAGGTATCCCTCAGGAATTTGTAGAAGAGGTCCCGGTCCGCGCCGCGCACGACGGCCTTCTCGTGGGCCTCGGACAGGACGATCGGGTAGCCCTTGCCCTTCTCGGCCTGGTCCACGACGCAGGCGTGCGTCAGGTCGAGCAGGTCCGGGTCGTCGGCCACCCACTGAGGGACCTCCACGCGGGCGATCTCGGCGCCGGTGTGGAGGTAGAAGAAGCAGATGCGGTGGGGGCCGTAGTCGTTCAGGATCCTGGACTGGCTGCGGAAGACGCCGCTCCGCTCTCCCGGCTTGAGCAGCCGCGCGAACAGGAGGTCGTCGGTGACGCCCTCGATGGGGCTGCACGGGAGGGGGGCCGGCCCCTGGTCGGTCTCCGGTCGCTCCACCCAACCAAACGCTCCTGGCCGTCCACCCCTCCAAACGCTCCCATGAGGTCGCGTTCCCTGCCCTGTTCCACCCCGCTGCTCCCGGCGGTCGGCCTTGTAGGGGCAGCGGTCGCAGTTCGTGGGCTCCTCCGGGCAGAGGCCGACGCGGAGGGCGTTGATCACGTCGGCGCTGCCGGGGCTGCTGATGTAGCCGGCCACGGGGGCGCGGGCCTGGCGCATCTTCTCGAAGGCGTCGAGGTAGGTCCTGAGCGTGGCCGCGCGGAGGTCGGGGGGGCGGCCCTCCAGGGACCAGAGGATGAGGGTACCGTCGGAGAGGCCCACGACGGATCGCCCCTCCTCCCGCGCCTGGACGGAGAGGTCGGCCAGGAAGGTGAACTCCAGGGCCCCTCTCCGGATGCCCACGGACTCCCGCGTGACGGCCGTGCGCCGGCCCTCCCACTCCTCGTAGAGGTCCTCCTCCCGGTAGTAGAGGAAGGGGCGGCTGCTGAGGGTGGGGCGCTCGCCGGTGCCGTAGTGGAGGACGACGTAGCCGATGTTCAGCAGGTAGCAGGAGGAGATCTCGTGCCGGTCGGGGAAGATCTGCGACCCGTCCGCCGCGATCACGGTGAGCTGCCTGGGGCGCGGGGGGGCCGGACAGGCGGCGCCGGGGGGGCCGGACAGGCGGGCGACCAGCCAGGAGGTCCGGCTCACGTCCACGTCGTAAGAGAGCTTCTTCCAGTTGTCAGACCACCCCTGCGCCTCCTGTACGGCCAGGTCGATGCGCTCGAAGAAGTCGTTCTGGATGCGCTTCTGGTCGGAGGCCATCCGGTCGATCTGCCGCTTCACTGCGCTGAGGTCGAGCATGGGAACACCTCCGTCAAACGTCAAATGGCAGACCACAGGACCACAGGACTACGGGACCACAGGACCAATGCAAAAGCCTTGTGGTCTTGTGGTCTTGTGGTCGGTTTTCACGTTTCACGTTTCACTGCCTTTAAACAATCGACTCGTAGTAGTACTGTCGCCCGCCGCCGGGGACGCTGCCGTCGCGGACGCGGCAGACCAGGCCCAGGCGCTGGAGGGCGTTCAGGCGGTTGCAGACGATGTTCACGTTCTTGTCCAGGGCGGTGGCCACGTCGGAGGAGGTGACCTGTCTCTTCTGGATGAGGACGTCGAGGGTCTCGCGCATGGGGCGCTTGAGGTCCCCCACCACGACGACCCGGAGGTCCTCCTTGAGCAGGGCCGTGAGGCCCCGGAGCCTGAGCACGGCCTCTATGGTCTCCCGGACCGAGGGGTTGGCGTTCTGGATGAAGACGAAGCGGGTGCCCAGCTCTCCGCTGCCGATGCGCATCAGCAGCCGGGCCAGGAACTCGTCGGCGCAGGAGATGTCGATGAACTCCACCTGCCCGAAGTCGAGGGGGACGACGGTCTCGAACTCGACGGCGCGGAGGTGGTCCATGGCCTGGTTCAGGACCTCTTCCCCCTTGTCGCGGCCGGTGAGGATGCCGTTGGGGGCGGTCAGGATGAAGGGCGAGGATTTGTGGAGCATGGCTGTTTGATCCCGAGATCGCGGGAGATGGTGACACTATTTAATTGAATTCCGTTAACCTGCTAAATATTAGGAAAACTTGTCGTTCATGTCAAGTGTTTTCTATGGGTTGCAACTCTTTTTAAGTATACTTATGGGCAGTATGACGCCGACAGAAAGGGCTATTTCTCGTAATGTCTCCGCCACCGCCAGTTGTCGCTCCCTGAAATCAGCCGTCGCATCTCCTCCGGCAGGGTCTGGATGAACTCCGGGCCGACCTCGTGGCCGGTCCACTCCCGCATCATGGGGGGGGTGTAGCCGTAGGGCAGGATGATCCGCTCCGTGTCACTCCGGATGGCCGTGCTGCTGTGGATGAGGGATTCGGGGAACAGGAGGACCGACCCGGCCTTCGCCTCGATCTGGCGGACCAGGGCGTCGTCCGACAGGGCCGCCTCCACCATCTCCTTCTGCAGCCAGGGGGTCCGATGGCTGCCCGGAATCATCGTCGTGCCCCCGTCGTCCGGCCCCACGTCGGTCAGGTAGGCCAGGGTCTTGACGAACAGGCAGTGGAACCGGTTCTGCTCGATGTAGGTCCCCCACCCGTGTTTCGTGCCCGAATGGAACCCCAGGACGTTGTAGCGCCGGCGGCGCAGGGTCTCCAGTTCCGCCTCCGGGTCCCTCCGGCTGAGGATGGCCACGGACTCCTCCAGACGCACGCCCCCGCCCACCACGTCCTCCACGAGGGGGATGAGCTTCGGGTGAACGGCGTATTCGAGGAGCGCGGGGTCGTACTCGATGATGTTCTCAAACACCGCGAAGTGGCTCTTGGGTCGCTTGACGATGACTCGCCTCGCGGCCAGGTCCGGGTCCGCGTTCATCCGGAGGACGGCGGCCTTCATGCGATTGACCTCGTCCGGGGTCAGGACCCCCTCCAGCAGCACGTAGCCGTAGATGTCGAAGTGGAGGCGCTGGGCGGGCGTGAGGCGCAATTTTTCCGCGACTTCCATGCAGGGCTCCTTGTTCAGCTTTTATTGAGGGCCGACGTCAGGCGGGCCAGGAGAGGCTCCGCGTCGTCGTAGCCGACGGTGATGGGCGTTTGCAGGTCGCCCTGCTCCAGGACGAGGCTGGGGAACTGCCGGATGCCGAGGCGCCGGCGCAGGGCGAAGTCCGCGTGGAGGCGTTGATCCATCTCCGGGGAGGCGAGGTCGGCGGCGAAGCGGGCCGTGTCCAGGCCGAGTTCGCCGGCCAGGGCCACCAGGGTGTCTGTGTCGGAGGGGTTCCGGGCCTGCTGGTAGTAGGCCCGCTGCACGGCCTCGAAGTAGGGGGGGCCGGCGTCCTTTTGCTGCGCGGCGGCGCAGAGCACGCCCCGGCAGGCCGGGTAGGTGGCGCGGCGGGGCCGGCAGCGGGTCCAGAAGTCATAGTTGAAGGCCGCGCCGGTGCGGGCGGCCACCTCCCGCCAGGCGTTCTGGACGTAGGCCCGCACCTCGTCGGGCATGGGCTCATCCGTGTCTTTCGCCAGGCCGCCCATGACGTAGCGCGGGCGCACGTCCGCCGGGAGGGAGGCTTTGACCTTCTGGAGGACGGGGTGGAAGCCCCAGCACCAGGAGCACATGGGGTCGGCTACATAGTAAAGGATAGCACTCATCGGGTATCACCTTAGATCAAAATTCCAGCAATCAAGGGGCATCCTCTCAGCGGCCCTTTTGCCACTTTCTTTAGAAGAAAGTGGCGCAAAGAATCGGCCCTCAAACGCCGGGCCGGGCTTGGCGCGCCGCAAGGGCATTGCTCCAGCAGACGGATCATCCAGAGGTTTCCACTGCCACCTAATGCTTCACCTGAACCCCGGTGGTTAGCCCTTCTGCGTCGCGCCCTTGTCGTTCTGACAAGGCTGTTCCCCCTTTCCCTCCAGGGGAGGGGGTTAGGGGGAGGGGTCTGAAAATCGGGACGGCGCGGCTTACTATTCTTTCGGCTTCCACTTTCTCACGTGCTTCCGCCAGAGCTTGTCCACCTCGTCGCGGATGGTCTGCACGTCCTTCCAGCGGTCCGGGAAGACGGAGAGGGCGTAGCTGGGCGGGCCCTGCTCCGGGCAGACGAACATCTCCCGGCCCGGCGTGGCGGCCCGGAGCCAGGCCTCGATCACCTTCTCCGCAAAGGGGAGCCAGTGGAGGAACTCCGGCGTGAAGTCGCCCCTGTGGTTGAGCGCGGGGATCTGGCAGTGGTGGCCGTTGAAGGGCCGGAAGTGGAACTGCTGGGCGAGCTGGATGAGGTCCACGCGCTCCGCGAGGCGGTCCCAGTAGGGCGGGGCGAGGTGTTTGACGATGGCCGGGTGGGAGAAGTCCCAGGTCATCTTGAGGGGGCGCTTCTCGGCCTTCTCAAAGCCCTCGGCCAGGGCATAGGCCTTCTCCGGGGTCTCGGTGCAGGTGTCCCGGTGGACCTCGATGGAGACGTTCATGTTGAGTCTTTCCGCGGCGGCCATCACCCGGCGGGCCAGGGCCACGGCGGTCTTCGTGGGGGTGTCGTGGTCGAGCATCTGGACGTTGACGCAGGCCGCGCCGACCTCTTTGATGGCCTTGAATTTGGGCATCACCTCGGCGGCGCTCCCCATGTCCGTGGTGGCCGCGAAGAGGAGGCCGTGGCGCTCCACGTGCTCCCGCGTCACGACCGGCACCCGGCCCAGGAAGCCGTGGAAGCCGGCGGCCTGGATGCGCTTCAGTTTTTCATCTATGGACCACTCCCCCTTTTTGCCGCCGTAGCCGGACAGGGTCCAGAGGCTGGCCATGTGGCGGATTTGAGGGGGATTCACTTTTGCGGGGTTTTTGCTCATCGCCTCCTCCTTTTTTATGAGGTTACTGATACCGTTCGGCCTGCGTGTTAAACATTTTCAGTAGATCACGAAAAGAGGGTTAAATAGATAGACAAAGACGCTTACTCATTGTAGATTATCCGCATAGGCAGATTTTCATTTCATTGCGGAGGTCTTCATAATGAGCAAGCGCCAGCCTAA
>Ga0114945_10000743_pt1 | contig 20834 bp, 19 predicted proteins | sample OV2TP3_FD_87194 | JGI IMG/M metagenome (GOLD analysis project Ga0114945, IMG submission 87194) | Hot spring microbial communities from Beatty, Nevada to study Microbial Dark Matter (Phase II) - OV2 TP3 | ecosystem: Environmental > Aquatic > Thermal springs > Hot (42-90C) | place: USA: Beatty...
CTCGTCTGTCAGGCGAACGATATACTTCTTATCCATGACGATCCTCCTTAGATGTGAAGTGCCATCAAGGGAGGTATCGACAGGTTTGACCAATTCCTAAAGTAAATTGTCAAGAGACACTAGAATGACCAGGTCCGACGGGGGAAAAGATTTGTTTGACAAGGTATTCCCGATGGCGTATTATTGTCTACTTGATCAGAAAGCCCACCCCGGCGCTGACCCGGAAGGAGGTGTCGGACTCTTCGTCCCCGAACACCAGCTTCAGCTCGCAGAACGCCTGGGCGCGACCCCTGGCGAGCTTTCGGCCGAGCCCGATGGGGACGACGTTGAGGGAGGAGCGGACGTCGGTCTTTCGAGACCAGACCACGGACGCCTGACCCTGCTGGCCAGCGGCCACGCCCTGAAAGAGGACGGCGCTGAAGACGTTCACCCCGACCTCTCCCGAAAAGTATCCGAAGACGCGCGTCTTCTCCTCTTCGAGGACGTATTTGAGCGCGAGGTTGAATGAATAGACGCGTTTCTCCTCTCCCCGCTCGTCCAGCCCCTTCCCGAACTCAAAATTCGGCTCCACGTGAAGGCTGGGGCTCAGGAGCGTCCCGATGTCGACCTGACCGCCCACGAGGAAGCGCGTGTCCTCCGACTGTACGACATCGAGGCCGACCCTTCCACCTGCGCCCCGAATCCCGATTTCGGCGTGAGACGGCAGGGCGAAGACGATGAGACAGGCCCCGGCAAGGGAGAGGATCTGACAGGCGCGGACCATAGGGAAAAGAGACGAAGAATGAGAAGAGAGTCCTGAGTCCTGAGTCCTGAGTCCTGAGTCCTGAGTCCTGAGTCCTGAGTCCTGAGTCCTGAGTCCTGAGTCCTGAGTCCTGAGTCCTGAGTCCTGAGTAAAGGCAAAACCCTGTTCTTGGCTTTTACTCAGCACTCAGCACTCAGCACTGTTTTCAAGGGGGAGTCTACGACTTTCGGCGGGATTTGTCAAGCAATAACTACAGGGAAGGATGAGGGGGGTGGAACACCAAAAAGAGCGAGGCATGCCTTGCCGTGCTCTGCGTGAAAGGGTATGAAGGGCGGGTTGTGAACCGCATCCCACCCTGAGCCCCCCTCGCCGTGCTCTCAAGAGAGATCAGAGAGTTCTGGAGGGCTCAGGACTACTGGAGGAGCGTGAGGGCGTTCTGCGGGATGGCGTTCGCCTGGGCCAGGAGCGCCGTGCTCGACTGAACCAGGATCTGCGCCCGCGTGAAGGCGGAGACCTCTTCGGCGATGTCCGCGTCCCGGATGGAGGACTCCGACGCCTGGACGTTTTCGATGGTGTTGTTGATCGACCGGATGGTGAAGCCGAGCCGGTTCTGGAACGCGCCCAGGTCGCCGCGCTGCTGCGACACGGTGGAGACGGCCAGGTCGAGGACGGCGAGGGCGGACCGGGCGCTGGTGATGGAGTTCACCGCGACGCCCGCCAGGTTGAGGTTGGGGCCGGTGGCGCGCAGGTCGCCGATGCTCAGTTCGATCCGGTCCGTGGACCTGTCGTTCGGGCCGATCTGGAAGGACCCCCCGGTCCCCTCCGAGATGAGCAGCGTCAGCCCATCCAGGTCGCCGTCGGTGTAGGCGTCGTCCAGGTTCAGGACGATTCCGAGGCGGTCGAAGTTGGCCAGGGCGGTGGTCCCCGTGGCCACCGTGTCGCCGTCCAGGATGGTGCCGATGTTGATGGTCTGCGTCACCGTGCCGTTGCCCAGCGTGAGGTCGTTGTCGCTGCCGGTGTCCACGAAGGTGTAGGTCCCGGCCTGCGCCCCCGAGATCTGGGTGCTCGTCAGGCCGGTGGTGGTCGAGTCCAGGGCCGTCGATATGGCCAGGGTTGTGCAGACCGTGTTCCCGAACCCGGTCAGGAGCGCCGTATTGTTGTAGCTCGTCGAGCTGGCAATCCTGTCGATTTCCGACACGAGCTGCGTGACCTCGGAGTTCAGGGCCAGGCGGTTTGTGTCGTTGATCGTGGAGGAGGCCGACTGCACGGCCAGCTCCCGCATCCGGATGAGGATGGCGCTGACCTCGTTGAGCGCGCCCTCTGCGGTCTGGATCAGGTTGACGCCGTGCTCCGCGTTCCGGACCGCCTGTTTCAGGCCGGAGATCTGGGCGCGCATGCTTTCTGAGACGGACAGCCCGGCGGCGTCATCCGCAGCCCGGTTGATCCGGAGGCCCGACGACAGGCGTTCGATCCGTTTACCTAACTCACCGTTGTTGATGAGCAACTGCCGCCGGGTATTCAGGGCCGTAATATTGGTGTTTACCCGAAGTGGCATTTCAGAACCTCCTTGTTATTCCCGCTTCAGCGTGCATTCAGCTTCCTTACCGAATGCATGGTGCAAGATCAAGGTACATACTTATACGGGCATAAGGGTCTCCTGGGGCAAGGGGTGCGGATCGTCTCGATGGTTTCTATATGTAATATAAATTGATATAAAATTAAATTAAGAAATATAATTTAGTATTATGTGTTATCCATAATATCGGCACGGTCTTTCATTGCCTTTAGCCTTTTTTGCAAGGACCTGCCCGGCATCAGGGCGTGCATCTATGGAAAACACCCTCCATCCCATCCGTCCTCAGGGCGCTGAGACGCTGGCGCGGCTCATCTCCGGCCTCCTGAATCCGATCTCCACCTCCACGCTCGTGTTCTGGGCGTTCGTGTCCCGCGCCTCTGCCCCTACAGGGTCCTGGACGGTCTGGCTCCTCCTGGCGTTCATCTTCAGCACGGCCCTCCCCCTGGCCTGTCTGTTCATCCTCCGCCGGAGGGGGGAGGTCTCCGCCCTGTTCATCCCGGACCGGCGGCAGCGCACACGCCCTCTCTTAGTGGGGGTCGGGAGCTATCTGCTGGGCGTGGTCGCCCTCTCCTTCGCCGAGGCCCCCGGCCTGCTCGTGGCCCTGATGGGGTGCTATGCGGCCAGCACGGCCGCGGCGGCGTTGATCAGCCTGCGGTGGAAGATCAGCCTCCACGCCGTGGGCGCCTGGGGGACCCTCGTGGCCCTCTGCTACGCGCTGGGGTACCGGGCGCTCTACATCAGCCCCCTGGCCTTCGGCGTGGTCTGGGCGAGGTTCAGGCTGGGCGCACACACCCCGGCACAGCTCATAGCGGGCGGCAGCCTGGGGGCGTGTATGACTTTTGTTCTGTTAAAATTATGGACTTAAACGAAGTTTCGCCTTCGCTTTCCCGTCGTGGGGCGCGCCTCCAGGTGGGCTTCCTGGCCCTTGGACACGCCGTCACGGACGCCTACGCCGCCTTTCTCTCCCCTCTCTGGCCGATCCTGGCGGCCAAACTGGGGATCTCCATGAGCCTGGTGGGGCTCTCCACCTCTGTGATGAATGTCTCCGCCTCTTTTATGCAGCCCCTGTACGGCTACTGGGCGGACCGGACCCGGCGGCGCATCTTCGTGGTGGCTGGGCCGGGGATCTCCGCCTTCTTCATGTGCCTGATCGGGGTTGTCCCCTCCTATGCCGCGCTCCTGGCCGCCATCGCCCTGGCCGGCGTGGGGGTGGCGGCCTTCCATCCTCAGGCCGCAGCTTCCGTAGGAACAGGGGGTTACAGGCGAAAGGGGCTTGCCCTTTCGGTGTTTATCACGGGCGGGGCCGTGGGCTACGCCGCCGGGCCCCTCATCGCCTCCTCCTTCTCGGCAAGATACGGCCTGGAGAATCTCTATCTTCTTGCTTTTCCCGGTGTTTTAACGTCTCTCACGCTCTATCTGTGCGTGGCTGCCCCGACCCCGCGTCCCGCGCCGGCCGGCCTGGCCGGGGTGTTTCGGGACCTCCGCCCCCGACTCAAGCCCCTGAGCGCCCTCTACGCCGTGTCCGCCCTGCGCTCCGCCTCCACCATCGGGCTGGTCACCTTCCTGCCCTTTCTGCTCCGGGAGCGGGGGCTGTCTCTGGTGGAGGGGGGGAGCATGGTGTCCCTCTTTCTCCTGGCCGGCTCCGTGGGGGGGATGGTGGGGGGGGCCCTGTCCGACCGCATCGACCGCCGGACGCTCCTCTCCGGCTCCCTGGCCGCGGCCACCCCCCTGCTGATGGCCATGAACGCCATAGACCACGTGGGGGTCTCCTTTGCGGTCTTCCTGGCCCTCGCCAGTTTCACGCTCGCCTTCTCCAACCCGGTCAACGTGATCCTGGCCCAGGAGCTCATCCCGAACAGCATCAACACGGCGTCCGCCCTGATGATCGGGTCCTCGTGGGGCACCGGAGGGCTCATCGCCGCCACGTTCGGGCTCTTCGCCGACGCCTACGGGGTCCCTGCCCTGTTGAGAGGGATCGCCTTCGTCCCCGCAGGGGCAGCCCTGCTGGGCCTGATCCTCTTCCGGCGGCAGGTGGCGCAGACGGTGGACAGCCAGACCTTCAAACGGGCGTGAAACCCGATGGCACAGGAATCGCGATGGAGGCGGTGGTTTGGGAGAGGGGAGGCTCCCCCGCCACCCGAGGACCCTTCCCCGCCGTCGGGGGAGATGGACCTGGTCTCCCTGCAGCAGGCCTATCTCAGCCAGCGCCGGCGGTGGGACTACGCCGTGGCCTTCTGTGCCCTGCTCACCGCGGCCGCGGCCATTCTGAGGCCCTGGGTGGCCCTTCTGCCCGGCGTGGCCACGGTCTTCGCCATTCTTCAGTATCGCAAATGCAACCGGCTCGTCCGGATGGTCTGGGAGGCGGATGCGCTTCAGCGATGGGTGGCCCGGTTGCAGGCCGAGGCCCAGCAGGAGGAGGAGGAGCGCCAGCGGGGGGAGGAGTAAAACAGTCGCGGGTCGTGAGTCCCGCGTCACGGGTCGCAGCTAACAGGAAAGGAGAAAATGAAGATACTCATCCCTGCCATGCGCGACGAGGCGCTCCGGCGTCTCCGTCGGGTTGCGCCCGGCGTTGAGTTTCTGACCGCCCGCAACGAGCAGGAGGCCCTGGGCCTGGCCGCAGAGGCCGACGCCGCGTACGCCTTCTGCACCCCGGCCGTCATCCAGGCCGCCCCCCGCCTCCGCTGGGTGCAGGTGGGGAGCGCGGGCGTGGAGCGCTATCCGTTCCGGGAGTTGAGGGAGAGGGGCATCACCTTCACGAACGCCAAGGAGATTTACGGCATCCAACTGGCCGATCATACGATGGCCCTCATCCTGGCCTTCAGCCGGCAGCTCCCGTTCCTGTTCCGGGCGCAGCAGAGGGGGGTCTGGGAGAGCCGGAAGAACTACCCTCCCGGCGAGCTGGCCGGAGAGACGCTCCTGGTCGTCGGCCTGGGCGGCACGGGGCTGGAGACCGCCCGCCGCGCGGCCGGGTTCGGGATGCGCATCACGGCCACGCGCCGGCGCACGGACCTCCCCAGGCCGGACTTCGTGGAGGCCGTGCATCCGCCGGAGCGCCTCCACGACCTGCTGCCGGAGGCGGACTGGGTCGCGGTCTGCCTGCCGCTGACGGTCCACACCCGCGACACGTTCCACGACGCCGAGTTCGACCTCATGAAGCGGACGGCCTACATCGTCTGCGTGACGCGCGGGGGGATCATCAACACGGAGGCGCTGGCGCGGGCGCTGGACGCGGGGAAGATCGCGGGCGCGGGCCTGGACGTGACCGACCCGGAGCCCCTGCCCGCCGGCCACACGCTCTGGACGAGGGAGAACGTCATCATCACCCCCCACGCCTCCGGCCACTCCCCGCACTCCGGGACGCGGATGTTCGACCTCTTCTGCGAGAACGTCCGGCGCTTCGCCGCCGGGGAGCCGCTGCTGAACGTGGTGGATATGGAGTTGCAGTACTGACCTCACCCACCCCCATTCCCCCTCCCTCTCCGTATACGGAGAGGGAGGGGGCACCAAGTGCCTTTCCGCCAGACTTGGGGGAGGGTGAGGTCTCTTTCAAGAGGTCTCCCATGCCCGCACGCCGACCCAACATCCTTGTCTTCATGACGGACCAGGAGCAGGCGGACGTGGTCCACCCGGATCACCCCTGCCTCACGCCAAATGCGGCGCGTTTCGCCAGGGAGGGGGTCCTGTTCCGTCGGGCGTTTTGTCCGACCGCGCACTGCTGCCCGTCGCGGGCCACGTTTCTGACCGGCGTGTACCCCAGCCGGCACGGCATCTACAACAACGTGAGCAACCCCACGGCCATTCACCACGCGCTCTACGAGGGGGTGGGGACGTTCTCCGAGGCGCTGAGACAGGCGGGCTACGCCCTGGCCTACGCGGGCAAGTGGCACGTCACGGACGCGGAGAATCCCTCGGACCGGGGGTGGGAGGAGTTGCTCGTCACCGCGGGCAAGGGGAGCACCATGCACCGCTCCCTCGACCAGTGGCGCAGGCAGGCGGAGACGCCGGAGCCGGAAGGACCCAGGCAGCGCGGTCAGGTCCTCCGCCCCGGCTGGGGGCACTACCAGCTCTATCGGTCCTACCCGACGGAGGGGCCGAAGGGCTACGAGGAGCACCGGGACTACAAGGTCGTCCAGTCCGCGATAGATGCCCTGCCCAGATTGGCAAATCAGGGCGCGCCCTGGTTCCTCTACGTGGGGCCGGTGGGGCCGCACGACCCCTTCGTAGTGCCCGAGCGCTTCGTGAGGATGTACGACCTTGAGAAGATCCCCCTGCCGGCCAGCTTCCGGGACACGCTGGAGGACAAGCCGCGCGTGTACCAGCGGATGCGCCGGCAGTACTGGGGGCAGCTCTCGGAGGAGGAGGTGCGGGAGTCCATCCAGCACTACTGGGCCTACTGCACGATGGAGGACGCCCTGTTCGGGGAGGTGCTAAAGGCCCTGGAGGCCACCGGGCAGGCGGAGGACACGCTGGTGCTGCGCCTGTCCGACCACGGGGACTACTGCGGGGCGCACGGGCTGTATCTCAAGGGAGTGCCTGCCTTTCGGGAGGCGTATCACATCGCGTGCATCGCGCGCTGGCCCGGCGGCATCCCGAAACCTGACCGGGAGGTGGACGAGTTCGTGACGCTGGCGGACTTCGCGCCGACGTTCATGGAGCTGGCCGGAGCGCCCGTGCCGGAGGGGCTGACCGGGCGAAGTATGGTCCCGTTCCTGCGCGGGGAGACACCCGCCGACTGGCCGGACGCCTTCCACAGCCAGTTCAACGGCGTGGAACTCTATTACACGCAACGGATCGTATCCACGAAGGACTTCAAGTACGTTTATAACGGATTTGACTTCGACGAGCTCTACGATCTGAGGAACGACCCCCACGAGATGGTCAACCTGAGCGAGCAGGAGGACTATCGAGAGGTCAAGCGGGACCTGGTGCGGAGGATGTGGCGGTTTGCGGGCGCGCAGGACGACATCATCTTCAACCCCTACGCCACCACGGCCCTGGCCCCCTGGGGGCCGGCGGAGGGGTGGAGGGAGTGAGGTGGAAATCCATGAAAATCGAATATGACCCTGCGAGGGATTTGCTCTACGTCTGGTTCGCCCCGGAGGGGACCAGAGCGGCGCAGACGGTCACGGTCGTTCCGGGGGTTCACGCCGATCTCGATGCGAACAACAAACTGATCGGTCTGGAGGTGCTGGACGCGACCGAGGTTTTAGGGGGTAAGGTGGAGTTTAAAGTGGCCCTACCTTCCGCAGAAGTGATCAAAGTCGCGTAAAAAGGTTGAGCCTCCGGTCACAAAAAGCGAAGGGGCATCCTATCCTATGACGGACGCCCCTTTTGTATAAACTCCGATAAATCTGACCCTCAAGCCTTCTCGGCATCCTTCAGGAAGAGCCCGTTGTAGAGCAGCGCGGCGATGGCCCCGCCCAGGAGCGGGCCGATCCAGTAGACGATGTGGTGGCCGGCCAGCGGCCCCCGGAACCCGCACGCCAGGGCCGGGCCGAAGGTGCGGGCGGGGTTCATCGAGGCCCCGGTCAGCGGCCCGCCCGCCAGGATGTCCACGCAGATGGTCAGGCCGATGCCGAACCCGCCGATGGTCTTGAACAGTCCCCTCGGATCGGCGGCGGTGGAGAACACGGCCCAGACCAGGAAGAAGGTCAGGATGGCCTCCAGCAGGATGCCGGTCCCGACGGTGACGTCAGGCGCCAGGTCGGGCGTGCCCAGGAGCACGGGACCCCAGGCCGATTCGGGGTACACGAGGCGCAGGGCCACCCCGGACAGGGTCCCGCCGACCAACTGGGCGATGATGTAGGCAATCCCCGTGCCGACCTTCATCTTCCCTGTCACCAGGAACCCGAAGGTGACGGCGGGGTTGACGTGTCCGCCGGAGATGTGTCCGATCTCGGAGACAACGATGGAGAGGATCAGCCCGTGCGCTATGGCGATCCCCACCAGTCCCACCTTCCCCCCGGAGTAGCTGTCGGCCACGATGGCCCCGGCCCCGATGAAGAAGAAGATAAACGTACCGATCAACTCTGCCAGTACCGGCTTCATACCTCCGTTCATCGCGTATCCCTCCCTGAATGCTGAGTTCGGACCCCTGTGAGACGGAATTGAATTGCAGGAAAATAGGACGTTTGGCCGGTTTTGTCAAGTCCAAAACGGCCCGGATGGGCATAAAAAGGCCTGCGCTGGAAGGCGCAGGCCGGGTCTCGACCCGCCAGAGCGGATGAAAGGGGAGACAGGTCGGCTCTACTTCGCGCTGTGGACGTACTTAAAGACATGCACGTCCTGCACCGTGACCAGCCCCTCCGTCACCATCTCGTCCAGGATGGGGAGGAGGCGCTCGATCCGCTCTTTGATGTCCACGATCTCGACCTTGACGGGGAGATCCTCCGACAGCCGCAGGATGTGCGTGGTATGGATGCGGGAGTTCGCCCCGAACCCCTCGATGCCCCGCGTGACGGTGACGCCGGCCATGCCCTCCTGCTTGCAGCGGTGGACGATGGCCTCGTAGAGCGGCTGATGATGCCACTGGTCTGACTCCCCGATGAACACCTGCACCAGCTTCGCCTCGCCTTCGATCTTCATCGGATACCCCCTCTCATAAGAACCGTCCCAGACGCGCGCCTATCCACACGGCGACGAACCCCGCGACCACGCTCAGGACGATGTTGAGCAGCGCCCTGAGCAGGCTGCCCGAACTCGCCAGGGCGAGGGTCTCGTACTCGAACGTGGAGAACGTGGTGTAGGCCCCCACGAACCCGATGGCCACGATCAGCCGCAGGCCTGGGGGCGCGATGTATCGCTCGGTGGTCAGCGCCATGAACAGGCCCAGGATGAATGACCCGGTGACGTTGATCACGAGTGTGGCGTAAGGAAAGGCTGCGCCATAGCGGTCGCTGATCCATCCCCCCAGCCAGTAGCGGGCGTTGGCCCCGGCGAATCCCCCGACGCCGACGTAGAAGACTTTCTCAATCAGAGAACGGCCCTCCTCTCCATCTTTGCAGAACACAAAAAAACTCCCACCCGCAATCGAGTAGGAGTCATCAACGGTCGCCGCCGTGTTTGATAGCGAACTCCATCGCTATGTTACGGTGAAAATATAAAATCTCGCCCGATGCATGTCAAACGGAAAATCTCGCGCCCGGACTCTGCTTAAAAAATTGCCTTGATTTCGGGCCGGGATCGCTTAGATTCAGTGAAAATCAGGTTTTGAAATCAGCGTTTGCGCGGTCCTTCAGAGAAAGGCCCTCCTCCAATGGACTCGACCCCTCGACGAAGCCATTGGATCATCGCGCCCGCCCTCGACCTCGCCTGCTTCACGGCCGGGTGGGCGGCCCTCTTCTTCATCCCCTATCTGTCTCCGCAGCACACGGACCCCATCCGCACCTTCGCCCTCGCCTTCTTCACGGCCCACCGCTACTTCACGTTCCTGCTCGTCTACCTCGACCGGGCGGAGTTCAACCGGCGGCGGGGGACGTACATCCTGACGCCGGTCGTCACCTTCTCCGGCGTGGGGCTCTGCTACTATTTCCGCGTGGACGAGCCGGAGATGTTCGCGTTCTGGTACCTGTTCAACTATTTTCACTTCGTGACGCAGAAGTACGGCATCCTGCGCATCTACTCGCGAAAGTCCGGGCGGGACCGTCGCACGCTGGAGCGATGGGCGGTCTACGCCTGGGGTCTGGCGGGCCTGCTCTACATGTTTTGCTACCGGGCCGAGGAGGGGACGCTCATGCACTACCTGGGGACCCTCCTGGACGGTCTGAGGCCCTCTCCCCTCGTGGCGCAGGGGACCTTCGCAGGGGCGGCGGTCCTGACCGGCATCTGGCTGGTCCGCACGGTGGAGCGTCCGGTATCCGTTCATTTGCCCAGGCTCCTCTTCTTCGGGTCCGTGCTCTTCATGTACGGGGTCTGCCCGGTCCTCTCCACGGAGGCGACGGCCATCGCGACGAGCTTCAGCCACGCGGTCGAGTACATCGCCCTCGTGAACCTGGCGGTGAAGAACAAGGTCAGGAACAGGGCCCTCGACTCCGCGATCCTGCGCAGGGCGGCGGACCGCGCGGTCCTCAACACCTGCCTGTTCATCGCCGTTGTGAGCGCCGCGCTGTACGGGGTCAGGGCCGTCTCCGCGACGGCGTTTTACGTCGTCGTCTACGGGTCCTCGTTCGCGCACTTCGTGTTCGACGGGATGATCTGGAAGCTGCGCCGGCCCGAGGTGGCGCGAGGGGTGGGCGCCGTGCCCGCAGGGTGAGGACGTTGAGATCGGGTTCCGGCTAAATGAGATTCTTCGCTCCCTTCGGTCGCTCAGAATGACAACGGTGTAGGTGTCACCCTGAGCGTAGCGAAGGGTCTCTGCGGGGTGAGGGGATTGAAACCTGGAAATTCGCAATTCGCAATTGGCGTGCTCTGCTGCCTGCTGGCCCTCCTGTCCTGGGGCTGCACGGAGCGCGAGGTACGCCAGCGCTTCGAGAGGGCGGAGGCCTACCGGCAGAAGGGCCTGGTGGACGAGGCCATCGCCGAATACCGGGCCATCCTGGCCCTGCGACCGAAGGCCGTCGACGCCCGCAACAACCTCGGCTTCCTCTACGCGCGGAAAGGGGAGTTCGACCGGGCCATCGCTGAGTACAAGGAGGCCCTACGGGTCAAGCCCGACTTTGCCGAGGCCCACTACAACCTGGGCGTGGCCTATGCCGTTAGAGGACTGCCCGACAGCGCCGTCGCCGCCTACAGACGGGCCGTTCGGATCCAACCGGGTCACGCGGAGGCGCGCAACAACCTGGGCGCCCTCCACGCGGCGCAGGGCCGCCTTCAGGAGGCCCTGGCGGAATATGAGCAGGCCGTGCGCCTGAAGCCCGACTTCGCCGAGGCGCGCAACAACCTGGGTCTCCTGTATGCGGCGCAGGGCCGCTTTCAGGAGGCCGTCGCAGCCTACGAGCAGGCCGTGCGCCTGAGGCCCGGCGACGCCGAGGTCCGGAACAACCTGGGGAGCGCCTGCGCCGAGATGGACCGGCTCGACGAGGCCATCCGGCACTACGAGGAGGCGCTCCGCCTCAGGCCCGACTACCCCCTGGCCCGGCAGAACCTGGCCAGGGCCAGGGCGATGCTGGAGGCGTCCCGGAGGGCGCGCGCGGCCGGGGAGATGCGGGCGAGACACATCCTGGTCAGGACGGAGGCGGAGGCCAGGGCCCTCCTGCGGGAGATCGAGGCGGGGGCGTCCTTCGAGGACCTGGCGCGGCGGCGGTCCCTCGACCCGTCCGCGCAGGCCGGGGGAGACCTGGGGGGGTTCCGGCCGGGGGACCTGCTTCCGGAGTTCGAGCAGGAGGTCCGGAGGCTGGCCCCCGGCCAGGTGGGCGGGCCGGTCAGGACGCGGGCCGGGTACCACGTCGTCAAGCGCGTCTACTGATTTGTAACCTAAATTTACGAAGAAAGTAGAAAAGAATTGACAATTCTCTGACTTTATATTATTTTGGGTATGCGATTATCTTATTGTAAGGGTTATGGGCACGGTCAGTGGAGTGGAGTTCTTCCTTGAGGCTCAGGTGTTGGCTTTCTGATCACGATCACACATAAGACGGGGTGATGCGGGGGAGGGCTTTCGCCGGGGAAGGGGATGGCCCATGCGATCCTGGATAGGACCTCCAAGTTCGAGCGGCTGACGAGTTCGAGCGGTTCATGAGGACCTGCCCAGGATTTTTTGTCTTTTTGTCTTCTTTGAGGAGATCGAACGTGAGCGCAGAGGATGTCATCGACCGGATCTTCGAGGCGTTTCAGCGGCGCGGCGGCCAGATGTACGGAGAGCAGGTCACTCAGACGGAGCACGCCCTGCAAGCGGCATTCGCCGCCGAGCAGGACGGCGCCAGCGAGACGCTGATCGCCGCCGCCCTGCTGCACGACTACGGCCACCTGATCCACGACCTGCCTGACGATGCCGCAGGGATAGACGCCCTTCACGAAAAGGTCGGCGCCGCGTTTTTAGAGCCTTTCTTCGTGGCGGGGGTCACGGAGCCGGCCCGCCTCCACGTGGCCGCCAAGCGCTATCTCTGCGCGGTGGACCCGGCCTACTTCCATGCTCTGTCCCCCGCCTCGGTTCGCAGCCTCCAACTGCAGGGCGGGCCTTTCAACCACGCAGAGGTCAAGGCGTTCGAGGCGTCGCCTTACTTCATCGATGCGGTCCGGCTGCGCCGGTACGACGAGATGGGCAAGGTCCCCGGCGCTCAGACGCCGGACCTGGAGCACTATCGCCCCTGCCTAAAAGCGGGGCTTAAAAGATAAGGAGGAGACCTATGCGCATATTGCTTCGTCTTTGGGTCATCGGATGGGTCCTCGTTGGCATCGCCCTGCTGGCCTGGCCGGCTGACCTCCCGGCCCAGGCCATCACGGGGAAGATCGCCGGCCGGGTGACGGACGCGCGAACCGGCGACCCCCTGCCGGGGGCCAACGTCGCTCTCACAGGCACCCCTCGCGGGGCCACGTCCGACGTGAACGGCGAGTACTTCATTCTCAATGTGACGCCGGGGGTCTACGCGCTGCGCGTCTCCATAGTAGGCTATCAGGCCGTGTCCAAGACCGGCGTGGCGGTGAGCGTGGACCGGACCACGTCAGTGGACTTCGCCCTGAAGGAGACGGCCGTGGAGCTGGCGGAGATCAAGGTGGTGGCCGAGCGCCCGCCGGTGGAGATGGACGTCTCCAACACGCAGACCATCCTGTCCGCCCAGAACGTGCAGGAGGCGCCGGTGGGGCCCCGGCTGCGGGACGCCTTTGCCACGCGGGTGGGCCTGGACACGGACGACTGGGGCCTCACCATCCGGGGCGGAAACGAGGAGGAGATCCTTTACATGGTGGACGGGGTGGGGCTGAAGGACAACCGGCACAACCGGCCCTACTCCTCCTACAGCAAGACGGCCCTGCAGGAGGTGCAGGTCCTGACCGGGGGGTTCAACGCCGAGTACGGCGATGTCCGGTCGGGCGTGGTGAACGTCGTGAACCGGGAGCCGAGGAGGTGGACGATCTCGGCGGAGGGGCGCTACGGCGGGCCGGGCAACAAGCACTTCGGGCCTGCGATCTACAGCCCGGACAACTGGTGGGACGTGGGCCGCTTCCAGTCGATGGGCCCGGCGGAGGATCGGGACCGGGACGGCAAGCCCGACTTCGACGGGTGGCAGAAGACCTGGGAGAGCCGGGGGGGCCTGCCAAGCGGTTCAAGGCGGGGATCTTCGAGGACCCGATCACCACCCCGCAGCAGGCCAAGGCCATCTGGGACTGGCAGCATCGGACGATCCCGGAGAACTTCCAGCAGAACCTCAACCCGAAGGAGCGGGACTCCGACTACACCTACGATGTGACCGCGGGCGGGCCGCTGATAGGGGACAAGATCTCGTTTCTTCTCTCCAACCGGAGGGAGCGGACCGCCTACACCTGGGGCCTGGCCGTGCCCAACTACCGGGACGACACGGTGCAGGGCAGGCTGATCTACGCCCCCACGTCCACGGCCAAGCTGACCCTCGGCTACCTCCGGGGGTGGTCCCAGGGGGCCAAGTTCGACAATTTCCTGGGGGAGTTCGCCCGCTCCCCGCAGGCGGAGGCGAATAACCTCCGGACTCGAAACATCTTCGCGATGGGGTCCGGCAGCAACATCGAGACGATCACCCGGAACTACGGGACCCTGACCTGGACGCACACGCTCAGCCCGAAGACCTTCTACAACATCACGGCCCGGTCGGGCAAGGTGGACTGGACGGCCTCGTGGCAGCCGCCTCAAAAGCGAGGGGTGGCCGCCGCGGCGGTCTTCCCCGACGGCAGGACCGAGAAGATCACCGAGGGCCAGGCGGCCGCGGCGCGGGCGCAGGGCGCGGTCATCCTGGATGAGGCGCCCCTCGGCTTTGTCTACAGGCCGCCCGCGCGGGACATCCTGGGTCTCTACAATGTGCGCGGCAGCGACGGCAACCTCTCCCGGTCGTCGGACTGGTCCTACATCTACGAGAACGACTTCACCGCCGACGTCACCAGCCAGGTCACTCGCAACCACCAGCTCAAGGGGGGTGTGCAGGTCCACCACTTCTACCTCCGGGAGTTCCGGGGCTTCGTCTCGACCATCGAGGACCCGACGAAGGCGGCGTCCGGGTATAGACCGGAAGGCCTGGAGGACGACCCGGCCAAAGTGGGCTACACGGACGCGGCGGACGTGCACAATTACTGGGTGAAGACGCCCCTCTACGGCGGGGCCTTCCTCCAGGACCGGATGGAGTACCGGCAGATCGTGGTCAACGCGGGCGTGCGGGTGGACTTCCACCGGCCGGACAAGTACTTTGACATCCCCAGCGAGCAGCACGCGGACTGGATGGGGAGCAACGCGGCGCTGCTCTACCAGAAGACGCGCGCGGTCCGGCCGCCCACCAAGTGGGCGGTCAGCCCCCGGTTCGGCGTGTCTCACCCGATCACGGCGGAGAGCAAGCTCTTCTTCAACTACGGGCACTTCGCGCAGCTCCCCACCTCGGACCAGCTCTACCGGACGCAGAGCGGGCTGGGGGAGCCCTTAGAGACCTTCGGCAACCCCTGGATGGACCTGCCGCGCACGGTCGCCTACGAGCTGGGCTACGAGCGGAACCTCGGGAGGAGCTACCTCTTCAACGGCACGGCCTACTTCAAGGACATCGACAGGGAGGTGGATGAGGACACCCGACTCTACCTCCACGACGCCACCGACAGGAGCACCCGATTCAGCACCAACGGCGTGGTCAAGGACGTGCGGGGGGTGGAGGTGAGCGTGCGGAAGGCGCAGGGCAGGTTTATCACCGGGTTCGCCTCCTACGAGTTCCGGCAGGAGCGGAGGCGGCGGGTGGGGTGGGACCAGCTCTTCGACGCGAAGACGGTGACGGCGGCGCCCACCCGGTTGATCGAGAACAACCCGAGCGCGGCCAACCCCCGGTTCAGGGCCAGGCCGCTCTGGAAGGCCGGGCTGAACCTCCGCACGCCCATAGACTACGGGGGGGACGCGCGCCTCTTGAAGGGGGGGTGGGAGGTCAACGTCTTCTACCGCCGCCAGGCCGGGAACTGGTTCAACTACAACCCGGCCAACGACCTGTCGCTGCGGGACATCGACAACGTGCAGTGGATGGACGATAACCGGTTGGACTTACGGCTCTCCAAGACCTTTCACGTGGCCGCCTCTCCCACGTTCTACCTGGAGGTCGCCAACCTCTTCAACTTCAAGAACCCCAACACGAACACCACCCGCGTGTTCGAGCACCTGGGCGACAACACGACCGCCAACTTCAGGAGATACATGGAGGCCCTGGGCTGGAAGCTGGACACCGGGGGCAAGCTCCAGAAGGGGGACCGGCCCGGCAAGGAGCTGGGCCCCGACGTGATGCCCAAACGGGACTATCTCTTCTACGTCGGCAGACGGGACATCACCTTCGGGCTGCGGTTTGCGTATTAGACCCCTCCCCCGGCCCCTCCCCGACACGGGGAGGGGAAAAGCCTGCTCCCCCTTCCCCTGTGGGGAAGGGGGGTGGGGGGTTGGGTCGTTTGACGGAGGAGAAACATGACAAGAAAATGGATACCGCTAATTGTCCTGGGGCTGCTGGTCTGCGCCGGGGACGCCTCCGCGCAGCGGCCGGGCCACTTCATCGGAAGCCTCTGGTACGGCACGGACTCCGACGGCATTCAGCTCTACTGGCCGGGGGGGCTGAATGAGACCCGCACGAACCCGGACATCAGCTACCACGCCGGGCGCAGTGAGATGGACCCTGTCACCGCCTTCAGCAACTTCAATGTCCCCTCCTACTTTGCCAAGCCGGGGATGGCCAACACCACCATCCCGAAGTGGGTCAACGACCGGACGGACGACCTGGCGGACTTTTCGAGCTCCTTCTTCCTGGGGGCGCCCGACATCCCCTCTCCGAAGACCTTCCGCGTTCCTCCCCCCCAGCTCATCCAGGACGGGAGGGTGGTGCTGCGCGACAAGTGGCGGATATTCCAGCAGGCCAATGTCAAAGACCAGGTCCGGCCCGACCTGACCGCCGACCTGATGGTCGAGGGCCAGTCCACGGACTCCGGAGGCATCCTGGTGCGGACGCAGACCTTCTCCTACGCCACCCCGGCCTACGACGACTTTGTGTTCGAGGTCCTGACCATCACCTACCCCAAGACCCCCTTCGTGCCCGACCTGCGGGTGGGGGAGCGGGGGTCCGCGCCCAACCCCGAGACAGCGCAGAAGAACCCGGCGCTGAAGGACTTCTACTTCGGGCTGCACTGGTTCATGCAGAACGCGGCCCGCGGGCCTGCGGGGGGGGCGCACATCACCGTGGTCCCCGGCGATCCCTCGCGGTCCTTCACGGCGGGGCTGGCCGCGCTGGGCATCTTTGACGAGGTCAACTACTGGGACGACAAGCAGAAGATCATGTACTCGCACGACGGGGACGCCTCGGACAGGGCCGGCTACCGGCCGGATGGGGACGACCGGGGGGAGCCTGCGCCGGGGCCGGGCGCGGCCCTGGACCGGGTGCGGGAGGCGCTGGTCGACCCCGGGGAGTTCCTGGAGTCCTACTACAAGGGGCGGATCTTTCTGCACGTGGACAAGACGCCCGTGACCGACCTGAACACCCTGAGCGCGAACTGGCTGGAGGACGCCAACGAGCCCGACCCGGAGCGGAGGCAGCCCCGCCTGGCGCGGTGGGTGCTGGACGCCAACTGGACCAGCACGGCGAACTCGGACCGGGCGCGGGTCTACGACTTCTACACGCAACTGGGGACGAGCCGGGCGGAGCGCATCGAGGTCTCGGACCCGCTCAAGCCGGGCTTCACCAAGCCGAAGGAGCAGTTCTACGAGTGGCTGACCGTGTGGGGGCCGTGGGACCTCAAGCTGGGGGAGAGCATCCACATCGTCTCGGCGCTGGCGGTGAACGGCCCTTCGCTCGACGAGAACAAGCGGGTGGGAAAGCTCTATCTGGAGGGGAAGATCTCGGCTGCGGAGAAGGAGAAGTTCCTGGACAGCGGGTTCGATTCGATGATGGTGTCCATCAACGCGGCCAGGCAGGCGTGGGCGAACCGCAAGGTTCTGACCGGCATCGGCCTGGCGCCCAGCCTGCCCCTGGGGCCGGCCTATCCGGCCAGGTTCGAGGTGAAGTCGGGGCCGGATCAGAACGAGCTGAGCTGGGACGCGGTCACGGGAGCGGTCAAGTACCGGGTCTACCGGACGCTCGGTTTTGAGACCCGGCCGCGCGGCCAGGTCGCGGAGGTGACGACGACCAGCTACACCGACAAGACCGTTATCCGGGGGACGCGGTATTTCTACGCGGTGACGGCCGTGGACAAAGACGGCCGGGAGAGCAGTTTCTTCGCCACCCGCACGGAGGGGGGGGGGATCAGCCCCTTCCGGTCGCCCGCCAAGCGCATCTCGGACGTGCGGGTGGTGCCCAACCCCTTCCAGATCCGGGGCGGGGAGGTCACCACGGGCGGGTTCAACTTCCCCGGCCAGCCCAACAAGCTGCTGTTCGTGAACCTGCCGGCAAAGGCGATCATCCGGGTCTTCACGATCGGGGGGGACCTGGTGCAGGAGATCCAGCACACGTCCGGGTCGGGGGACGAGTCGTGGAACCTGATGGTCAGCGACAACAACCAGTTCCTCGTCAGCGGGATCTACTTCGCCCACATCCAGAGCCTGGACCCCAGCGTGCCGGGGACGCACGTCGAGAGGTTCATTGTGGTCAGATAAGAAAAGAGCAGTCAGCGGTCAGCTTTCAGCGGTCAGCAAAGAGAACTACAAAGCTGATCGCTGACGGCTGAGTGCTGATCGCTTAGGATGAGGAGGACAACCGTGAGACGATATCACCTGACTGCGTGGCTCTGCCTGCTGTGCGCGGGGCTGATGTCTTCGGAGGCCGGGGCGCAGGAGGACTTCAACTTCCCGGGGAAGGAGCGGAAGCTGGACCCGGTGGTGCCGAAGTTTGAGGAGCCGGCGCCCACGTTCATCAAGTCGGCGCAGGCGGGGTTCGCCTTCCTGGCGCTGCCGACCGACGCGCGCTCCGCGGCCCTGTCGGGCGCGGGCGTGGGGATGACCGGGAGCGCGTCGGGGATCTTCACGAACCCGGCCACGCTCGCCTTTTTCACCGGGCGGGAGGCGTTCTTCACCCACGTGAGCTGGATCGTGGAGACGAAGAACGACGCGGGGGGGGTGGCGCTGAAGATCCCGGGGCACGGGACCGTCGGCGTGGGGTTCCAGACCTTTGACGCGGGGACCTTCAACCGGACGGCGGTCGACCCGAACCCGGCCAGCCCCGGCTACAGGGACCTGGGGACGTTCAAGACGAGCAACTATGCGCTGTCGTTCGCCTACGGGTTCAAGATCACGGACCGGTTTGCAGTGGGGGGCGTGGCCAAGCTGGCCCATCAGGACCTGGGGGCAGGGGATGTGTTCGTCGGGGGGCAGAAGCAGACGGTGAACAACCGCAAGAACGCGCTGGGGGTGGACCTGGGGACGTATTTCAACACGGGCTTCCGGAACACGGTGATGGCCATGAGCGTGCAGAACTTCAGCGCGGAGTTGCGCTACCAGCAGGAGCAGTTCGAGCTGCCCCGGAACATCCGGCTGGGGATTCTGTTCGACCTGGTGTCGCTGTGGGGGCGCACGCCAGCGCCGCACCACCTGGACCTGGCCGTGGACGTGAGCAATCCGATCGACTTTGACGAGCGGGCGCTGCTGGGTCTGGAGTACACCTTTCAGAGGGCCGGAAGTCCGTTCGGGGTCTCGCTGCGGGGCGGCTACAAGACCAACCACGACACGGAGGATTTTTCCGGCGGGGGCGGGATCAGGTTCCGCACGGAGTCGGGGAAGGGCGTGAAGCTGGACTATGCCTTCAAGCACTTCGACCGCAAGTTCTTCGACTCCGTGCACGTCCTCACCGGGGCGGTCGATTTCTGAATACGAGTTGCGCATGTGGCCGCTTATGGCCCAGAATCAGGCGATGTGCCCATGTTGTAGGGCGCGATCGGTGATCGCGCCTCGGTCCTATGTGACGAGATCGCCGGGGGGATCACCGATCCCCCCTACAACGCATGTTCAAACCGACCTGTCCTGGGCCTTCAGGGGCCATCTGCGTAACTCGTATCTGAATGAGGAGAAGGTCATGGAGAACAGGTACGTGATGTCCGATGACGAGAAGTATTTCTTCGACCTGACAGGATACTTAGTCGTGCGGGGGGCGCTGACGCCCTCGGAGGTGGCCGAGTGCAACGAGGCCATCGACCACTTTGCGGGCCAGATCGCCGCTCGAGAAAAGGACAGTCTGTCGCGCGGCTCGTCCGCGCTCCAGGGGAACATCGGCCGGCTGGAGCTGAAGGGGATGCTCGGCTGGCCCTCCCCCTACCGGGAGCCGTTTCGCAGACTCCTGGTCCACCCGGTGGTGGTGTCCCGCCTGAACGAGATGTGCGGAAAGGGGTTTCGCCTGGACCACGGGCCGCTGCTGATCGGCGCGGAGGTGGGGACGGAGGGGCATCGGCTGCACGGGGGCGGGGAGCCACTCAACCCCGCGAACTGGTACCACCAGCAGAACGGCAAGATCTCCTGCCGGGGGGTGACGGTGGCTTGGCAGTTTTACGACGTCCACGCGGGCGACGGGGGCTTCGCCATTGTGCCTGGGAGCCACAAGAGCCGGTTCCGCACACCGGAGGGCGTGAGGACTGTGGAAGAAGATATGGGCCTGGTGGCGCAGCCCGCGATGAAGGCCGGGGACGTCCTCTTTTTTGCGGAGGCGGCCACGCACGGCGCCCTGCCGTGGAAGGGGAAGGGCCGGCGGCGGTCTGTCCTCTACAAGTATGCCTCTCGCGCCGCGGCGCGCGCGGTCGGGCGGCTTTACACCCCTGAGGAGCGCTACGGGGAATGGACGAAGGAGCTGACGCCCGAGCAGCACTCCCTCCTCTACGGCCCGGGCTACCATACCGGAGACAAAAAGCGACTCAACCTGGAGTCGGACGGAGAGAAGGTCTGGGTCGTGGAGTAAAAGGAGACGGAGATGGACGAACGTGAGCTCTATTTCTGGGACCTGACGGGTCACCTGATCGTCAGGGATGTGCTGACGCCCGACGAGGTCGCGGCGGCCAACGAGGCCATCGACTATTGTCAGAGTAAGATTCCGGAAAGGGAGGCGGGCCTGGGCGCGAAGGGCTCCAGGGCCCTGGCGGGCACGGGCAGGCTGGAGGTTCACGGGTTGATGGAGCTCCCCCGGCCCTTCTGTGAGCCGTTTCGGAAGATGCTGACGCACCCGGCCGTGGTCTCGCGTCTGAACGTGATGTGCGGAAAGGGGTTCCGCCTGGACCACGGCCCGCTGCTGATCGCGGGCGTGAAGGGCACCGAAGGGCTGACCCTGCACGGCTCAGGGGAGCCCCACAAACCCTACGTGGCGTATCATCACCAGAACGGCGTGCCTTACTGCGGAGGGGTGACGGTGACCTGGCAGTTGACCGACGTGAACGAGGGGGACGGGGGGTTTGTCTGCGTGCCGGGGAGCCACAAGTCGA
>Ga0114945_10000745_pt1 | contig 20816 bp, 20 predicted proteins | sample OV2TP3_FD_87194 | JGI IMG/M metagenome (GOLD analysis project Ga0114945, IMG submission 87194) | Hot spring microbial communities from Beatty, Nevada to study Microbial Dark Matter (Phase II) - OV2 TP3 | ecosystem: Environmental > Aquatic > Thermal springs > Hot (42-90C) | place: USA: Beatty...
CGAAGTCCGCGACATAGAGCCTTCCTTCATGGTCCAGGAGCAGGTTGGCGGGTTTGAGGTCCCGATGGAGGATGCCCGCCGCGTGAGCGGCCTGGACGGCGCGTGCGGCCTCCGCGACGAGGCGGACTCCGCGCGCGCGATCGAGGGAGGCGTCCTGAAGCGACGGTCCGTCGATGAGACTCATCGCCAAGTAGCATCGTCCGCGGGATTCCCCGACTTCGAAGACGGGGACGATGTTCGGATGGCGGAGCGAAGCCAGAAGCGTCGCCTCGCGCCGGAATCGAGCCCGGTCCTCCGGGCCGTCCGCATGCATCACCTTGAGGGCCACCTCGCGCCGGAGTTCCGGATCCCATGCACGATACACCGAACCCATTCCGCCGGAGCCGAGGGAGGCCAATACGACGAAGCGGCCGATCCGCTCGTCCGGTCGGGCGAGCGTCTCGCGGGCCGAATTCAGGAAGGCGTCGGTGGAACTCATCGTCCGAAGAGCCTTCGGACTTCGTCTTCGTAATCCTCCGCGGTCTCGACGGTCTCGCGGATCTCGTCGAGGCAGGCCTGCTTGAAGGCCCCCCGAGCCCAGTGAAGGCCGTTGGTCACCTGGAATACCGTGAGTCCCGCCTCCAGGGCGAGTCGATCGTACGTGGGACGCTCCCCCGGCTCGAGATCGTAGCGCACGAGGAGATCGACGAGCGCTTCCTTGCCTTCGCTCCGGGCCCCCGCGCGCATCCGTTCGACCGCCGCCTCGACGAGCGCCCTCTTCCAGTCGGCGTCGAAATCCGGGTCGGGCGCGGGAACCGGCGTTCGTTTGATTGCGCCGGCGCGCCTCCTCTCGTTCAGGATGAAATGGCGGAGGGCGGCGCAGACGAACGATCGGAACTTGCCCCGCTCCGCATCGACGGATTTCAGGAAATCCTTCTCGAGGAATCGGAGGAAGAACGCCTGAGCGAGGTCCTTCGCCTCCTCGACGTCGGCGTTCCAAGTGCGGCGAAGCGCGAAGTAGACGGGGCTCCAGTATTTCCGGCAGAGCTCTTCGAGGGCGGCCCGATCGGAGTCGCCGCGGGCGCCCCGAACGAGACTCCACCTGGTGGTAGGGAAGGGGCGAGGCCCTCCGAGGATGTCCGTCTCTCCGCGCATCGTATCCCTCATGGATCCAGCGTCCGTAGGTCTTGACGGGTTCGCCCTTTCCGGTTCAGATCTCTCTATGCGCTGGCTGGCGCTTCCTTACTGGATATGTCTCGCCGCTCCGCAAGAATCGTGGCGGGCGGTCGTCGAGACGGATCACTACGTCGTGCGTACGACCGGCGAGCGGGCCCATGCCGAAGCCCTCGCGCGACACATGGAGCTGGTATATCGTACGTATGCCGCGCTCCTGAATTACTCCAAGGCGCCTCCCCAGAAGTTTACGATTCGACTCTACCGGGACCACGAGGAGTACCGCCGGCACGGCGCAGGGGGGCTGGCCCTGGCCCATTATTCGCCCAAGACCAGGGAACTCGTCGGCTCGTACGACCCCGACGGGATGTGGGCCATCTTCGCTCACGAAGGGATGCATCAGTTCACGGACCTCGTCCTGCCCGACTTTCAAAAGGGGGTCTCCAGTGGGCAGGTTCCCGCGTGGTACTGCGAGGGCTTGGCCGATTGCGTCGGAAACTCCGAGGCGCGCGAGAACCGGCTCTTCCTGGCGACCATGCGGGGATACATCGCGCACATGCGGACGACCGTGATCCGTACGGCCGTCCGCGAGGGTCGAACGCGTCCGTTCCGAGAACTCCTGTACTTGGATCAACGCGGATTCGTTTCGGAGAACGGTCGGCTGAATTATGCGACGGCCTGGTCGTTCGTTCACTTCTTAATGACGGCTCCCAAGATCGAGGATCCCGCGAAGCAGATTCCCTCCGGCAAGCACAAGGGGAAGCTCGTCCTCTTCCATAATCTTCTCGCCGCCGGTCGTAAACGAGAAGAAGCCTACGCTCAAGCGTTCGGGGTGGCCCGTCCCGCCGATTGGGATGGGTGGGAAAAGGAATGGCGCGTTTATGTGCGGAGCTGGCCCGATCCCCTCGCGGGGACACCCATGGAGGGGCTTTCGGCCGATCTCGAGAATCTCGACAAGACGGACGGCGTCTACGTGGGCGCAATCGAGGAGGGGACCCCGTGCGCAAAGGCGGGCGTACGGCCCTCCGATGTGATCGTCGCGCTCGAGGGCCGTGAGGTGCGTCACTTCGGACACTTGATCCCGCCTCTCCTGCGGCGGAAGCGCGGGGAGAACGCCGTCCTCACGGTTCGGCGGGGCCAGGCGAGCGTGGAATTGACTCTGTCCTACTGACGACAACTCTTCAAGGAATCCCGAAGGTCCCTCTCGAGCAGATTCCGCCCGATGAAGACGATGCGGCAGGTCCGATCTTCCCCGGACTCCCATTCGCGGTCGGGTCGGCCCTCGAACATCATGTGGACCCCCTGGAAAACCACGCGCCTCGATTCGCCGGAGACCTCCACGATGCCTTTCATTCGGAAAATGTCCTGACCCCGAGACTTGAGAAGGCCCCCGAGCCACGCGTTCAGACGTTTGCCGTCGAGCGGTCCCGGTTCGCGAAGGGCGACCGAGGTGATGGAGTCGTCGTGGGCGTGGATTTCCCCATGAATCTCGGGTTTCTTCGACAGGTCGAAGGCGCCGATGTCGAGGACGCTCGAGAGATCGACGATCCCCCGGGTCGTGCGGTGGATTCGGGCGAAGGGATTGAGTCGGCGGATCCGATCCTCCAGGAGGTCGAGTTCGGCCGAATCGACCAGGTCGATCTTGTTCAGAAGGACCACATCGGCGAAGGCGATCTGCTCCCGGGCCGCCTCCTCGGAATCGAGATGGAGGAGAATGTGACGCGCATCCACGACCGTGACGATGGCATCTAGCGCGAGTTTCGCGCGTAGTTCCTCATCGACGAAAAACGTCTGGGCGACCGGCCCGGGATCGGCGAGCCCGGTGGTTTCGATGAGGACGGCGTCATACGAGGCATCGTGCAACAAGGATTGAAGCGTGCGGACCAAGTCTCCTCGAATCTTGCAGCACACGCATCCGTTGTTGAGAACGATCATCTCCTCGTCGGCCCGTACCACGAGATCTTGATCCACGCCGATCTCGCCGAACTCGTTCTCGATCACGGCGACGCGCCACCCTCGACGGTTCGAGAGGATGTGGTTGAGAAGGGTCGTCTTCCCTGCTCCGAGATACCCCGTGAGTACGGTGACGGGGATCATGCCCACCGCCCCCCGTCGAGCTGGTCGATGTCGATCCGGGGTCCGTGGCCTTCGGGATTCGGACGCAGATGCGGAATGTCCTCCTTACGAACCTCCTTCATGGGACGGGGGGACTTGTATTGACGTCGGCCCGCAGGATCCAAGATCGCGATGATGGTCTCCACGGGAGCGCATCCGGGCTGATCGCAGCGAATCTCGGTTACCAGAACCGGGATTTCCGCCCGAACGTTGAAGTGCGACCGGACCCACTCCTTGATCTGGCCCTGCCAGGAGGTGTCCTTCTTACCTTCCCCGAAGAGGTCGAATTCGAATCCCATCCGAGGGGCACCCTATCAAAAGCGCATCCTTGAGTACAGAGGGCCGGGCCGATAAGATCGCCCTCGTGCTTCGAATCGGGAATCGCAGCTTCGAACTCCGCGCGGTGCAGGCCGCTCTCTCCGGCTATTCGGATCGTCCGATGCGCCTCGTGGCGCGGAAGCACGGCGGCGCCGAGTTGACCATGAACGAAGTGGTCCTCGATCAGACGGTGCTCCGAAAGGGAAAACTCCGAACCGAGATCCTCGATCTGGGCGACGACGACCATCCTACCGGCGGACAGCTTATGGGAAGCCAAGCCGCCCAATTCGCCGAGGCCGCGAACGACCTCGTGGAGGCAGGCTACGACCTCATCGACATCAACTTCGGATGCCCGGTGAAGAAGGTCCTCGGGCGATGCCGCGGGGGCTACCTTCTCACCGAACCCGAACGAGCCCTGGAGATCGTGGACGCCGTCCTCCGATCGGTCGGCGGCCGGCGGCCCGTCATGCTCAAAATGCGCCGGGGATACGACGACTCCGCCGAGAGCGAGTTGAACTTCCTCCGCATCCTCGATGGCGCGATCGCCCTGGGAATCGCCGCAGTCACGGTGCACGGTCGTACCGTCGTCCAGCGTTATGTAGGGCCGGCCGATTGGGCCGCGCTCGCCCGCGCAAAGCGCCGCGTGGGCGATTTCCCGGTTCTGGGGAGCGGCGACCTCTTCTCCGCCGAGGCCGTCCGACGCATGATGGAGGAGACGGGCGTCGACGGAGTCACCGTCGCTCGCGGGGCCATCGGGAATCCGTTCATCTTTCGCGAGTGCCGGGCGCTCCTCGCGGGCGAACCCCTGCCGCCGCCTCCGACCGTCGCGGAGCAACGTCGCGCGATCGAGGACCATCTGGCGCTCGCATCCGTGGCCTATGGCCCGGAGAAGGCCGGGATCCTCATGCGGAAGTATTGGATCCGCTACTCCGACCTCCATCCGTTCGCCTCCGAGGTTCGCCGCGGTCTTATCGAGGCGGAGACGAATCAAGATCGAATGGAGACGCTCCGTCGCTGGTACGATCCCGAGCGCGAGTGGCCCCCCGTCGTGCGGCGCAACGTTCCAACCGATCTGGTGGCGGCAGGAGCCACGCTCGAATAGCGAGTGTCCCGCCCGAGGCGTCTCGCCGACGATGGCCGGTCAGGAAAGAAAATGGGCTTCGGCCTCGTCAGCCGAAGCCCGGGCAAGCGCAGCGGAGCTGCGCCCGGCCTAACAAGCTTATCTCGATCATAGGCGCTTCCTGTCGCAGGATCCATGGCGCGGAGGGTAGAGGAATCGAACCCCATCCCCTCTCGGGGACTCCGTGCTTGTCAGGCCGGAGCCACGCCTCGTGGCCTTACCCTCTGGCGCTTTTGGAAGGGGAGCAAGGCTCGTGCCGTGTCGTGAGAGGAAAAGAACGAGGGGGCGTGTTACGAAAGGTAACCCAGGTGGGTAATTTCGTAACCAAAGACCCGGGAGGAGACGAGTCTCGGAAGGAGATAGCAATCCTCCCGCTTCGGTCTACCAATCGGTAGGGTTCATTCGAAGAGGTGTGCCATGCTGCGAGGCCTTATCGCCCTTGGTCTTCTGGAGCCGACCCCTGCGACCGCTCAGGATGATGCGGACGTCAGAATCGTTCAGCGATTCGAGGGAACGGACACGCGGTTGACCGATCCCATGTTTCGGCAGTTCGACAGCCGGGAGCGATTTGTCGAGTTTTGGAAAAACCACAAGGGAGCCGATTCCAAAGCGCCTCCGGTCGACTTCTCCCGCCACACGGTAGTGGTTCATTCGTGCCCGGGGCCCGCGGAAGTGCACCTTTCGATGGCGGTGCGGAAGGGAGCGCGAGGGGTCGAGCTCATATTCCGATCCAACGGAGAATCGATTGTCGGCAAGAGCATTCACTACTTCATTGCCGTGATCGAGCGCGCCGGACAAGGACTCGAGATCCACCATCGCCGAGCGATCGACGGCCCGTTCGGAGATTGGCCCTACTACGAAACGGCCCGCCCCTCGCCCGCGGGAAACGGGTATTTCGTCTACGGCCAGGTCGCATCCGGAACGAGGTATGCCTTTGATTGGGCCGACGGCCGGAAACGAGTCGGCTTCCACTGGGAAGACGTTTTGACCAAGGACCAGCTCGGAGATGATCCCCAACAAGAATCTGCCGAGTTTTCCGGCGACGGAAGTGTATTCACGGCCAAGATCGGCGGGCATCCAGTCCATTTCATCCTGCCGATCGGTCGTCTGCTCGACCGCACGGTGCGGGAGCAGATACGAATGGTGGACAATCCTCCTACGGTCGACGTCGACAGACTGATCGCCGGTCTTGAGGCAGACGATATCGGACTCCGCTCGAAGGCCGAGAAAGAACTCAAGAGCAAGGCCCTCTCTCATCTACGACGACTCCGGGAGAAGAGAGCGAAGGCGACGGGAGAGCTCCGCGCCAGACTGGAAGAGATCGTGAGCGAGCTCGCCGATCTGGAGCCGCTCTTGACCCTGACGAAATCGCCCGAGTTTCGTCGCCTCATCGGCGAATGATGGAAAACGACCTCTCGGATGCCTGGCGATCGCGCAGTCGGGATCGAGTCTCAACCTCACGATCAGCGGCTTCAGCCTGACGCTGGTGAACTACCCCCACATCCCCCACCAGGTCCGCATCGTCCTCACGAATCTGTGGAAGACCTACGAACTGGAGACCTACTCCTTCACGGCGCTTCCGGCCGTTCAGACCCGGACGGTGACGATTCCCTCGACGGTTCCGACCGGAACCTACGCGATCAGCGTGGTGGTCGATCCGGACGATCGCATTCCGGAGTCGAACGAGAACAACAACGGCGATTCCGTCTTCGTGGATGTGCAGAAGATGATCGTGGTGGGACCGATCGGCCCCATCGTCACCGGGACGAACAGCGACTAGCGAGGTGCCCGCCGTACATCTCCGTGCGGGGCCGGACCGCGGCCGACCCCGCACGGACGCGGCCATGGTCCCGCGTCACCGCAAGTAGATCCTCATGATCGTCCGTCCTCCCTTGCGACGCTGCACGATTCTCTGGAATCCGGCCGATTCGAACATCGAGATCACGCCGGTGTAGGCAGAGATCTCGGCGAGCCGCCGCTTCGTCCCGGGATCGCTCGGATAGCCTTCTACGACTTTCGCGCCGTGCGCCTTGGCGTAACGAACCGCAGCCTTCAGGAGCGCCGTCGCGACGCCGCGCCCGCGATCTTCGGGACGGACTACGAAACAGACGATCGACCAAACAGGCGTGTCGTCCACGGGATAGAGCGCCTTCGAGACCTGAAGGTACGGATACTCTCCCCGGGGCGCGACCGAACACCACCCGACGGGCTCGCCGTCCAGATACGCGACTAAGCCGGGCTCGCGGCCCGCGTCGACGAGGGCGCGGAACCGTTCGCGGTTTCCCGCCCCGCGGAATTCCTTGGTCGTCCTGCGGAAGTACATGCACCAGCAACCGCTGGCCGGGGCGGTCTTGAAGAGGAGGGCTACATCGTTCCATCGTTCCCGGGTCAACGGGAGGATTCTCATGCCGGCTCCGAGTGCACCGGGTTGACCTCAGCAATTGTTCGCGCCTATTCCCGGACTCGTTGTACCATTCCGGCATGATCTCGCTTGCGGTTTTCTCGCTCGTCCTTCTCCTCGGGAAGCAGGAGACTCCCGCCGGTCGAGCGATGGATTCGGCCATCCTCGAAGCGCTGCGATGGCTGGCCCGTCATCAGGAGCCGGACGGATCGTGGGCGGGAGCCGGCTTCGCCTCGCGATGTTCCGGCGGAGAGGCGTGTACTACGGGAATCCACCCGCGACTCGGCGAAGAATCCGGAGGTGCCGGCGTGACCGCGCTTTCTCTCCTGGCTTTCTTCGCCGCCGGGTTCGAGATCGGATGCTCCGATGAGTACGGAGGGATCGACTTCGGGAAGACGATGCGTCGGGGCCTAAAGGCGTTGCTGGCCCTGCAGCAGAAGGACGGGAGTTTCGCGGAGGCCAGGAGCAGCAAGCCCACGTATTCCCACAGCATCGCGGTGGCCGTCTTGGCTCAGGCCATTCGGTCCTCCGCCACGCGACCCTCCGACGAGCTCCCCGTGGAATCGCTTCGAGCGTCGCTCCAACGGGCCGTAGAGCTCCTCGTCCGCGGGAGGAAAATCGGCTGCGGCGATTGCGAGAAGTTGGGCGCGTCCACCGTCAGGTGCGGCCGTTGCCAGGGGGGCGGGAAGTGTCCCAACTGCAAAGGCACGGGACACTTGCACATCAAGGACTGCCGGATTTGTTCGGGCAAGGCGCTCATTGGGGATCATACGCGCTACTGTCTCGAATGTACGGAGAAGGCCACCGGCAGGTGCGGCGGGTGCTCCGGTTCGGGGATCCTGAACAAGAACCCGTGCCCTGCCTGCAAGACCAAGGCGGGAGTCTGCGCGGCCTGTGGGGGGCTTGGACGGAGGGGGGCGGCGGCATGTTCGAGTTGTTTCCGCGTCCGTCCCAAGGGACTCTGTCTGAAGTGCGAGGGCAAGGGATCCCTACCATGTCCGAGTTGTCGCGGAACCAAGAAGCTCGGCAAGCAGATCCGGAACGGCTGGCGCTACTCGTTCGACTTCGGGGAGTCGGACGGATCCGTTACGGCGTGGTGCCTCGAGGCCTTGATTGCCGCCCGCGACGCGGGCATCCCCGTCGATCCGAATGTCATCGACGGGGCCTTGGGATGGGTGGACGACATCACGATGGGCGGACGTGTCGGATACACCTACGCCGGTACCTTGAAGGTGTACATCCCCGACGGAAACGATAACTTTCAGGACAATCCTGCTCTCACCGCGGCGACGCTGGCGGCCCGATTGAAGTACGGACAGAAGCCGGCTCCGATGCATCAGGCGGGGATCGACATGGTCCTTCAGGAGGTCCCCTCGGGCGATGCGATGAAGCGGGACTACTACTATTGGTATCATGGCGCCGCGATGGCGTCGCAAGTCAAGAAGGCCGATGTCTGGAAGAAGGCGCTGCTCCAACTTCTGGGGAGTTCCCAAGAGAAGGCCGGGTGTGCCCGCGGTTCCTGGCTCCCCGACGATCGGTGGTCGTGCGTGGGAGGTCGAGTCTACGCCACGGCGATCAACACCGTGTCGCTCGTTCGGCTCAAACTTCCTTCCGCGTTTCGATTCGAAGGGAAGTAACTACCCCCCGGCTCGTTTGGATCGGAATCCGCGTTGCAGGAGCGCCGCCGCGATGCCGTCGCGGTGATCGCCTTGGATCTCGATGGCGCGACCCTTCACGGTTCCGCCGGTTCCGCACCGGCGCTTGATTTCGCGAGCCAAAGACTCGAGATCCGCGTGTGGAGGAAAACCTTCGACGACGATGATCTCGCGTCCGCCCGTGCGCTTCTCTCGACGGAGTTTGATGATTTCCGGGCGGCGCGGCGGCGGAGCGGCGGGCCCCGGAGGGAGGCATCGGCAGGAGCTCGAGGCGCCGCAGACGGGGCAAGGAATGTCGAGGGGCACGGCTACTTGATCGCCCCGGTACGAAGCGTACTTAGGGAAATCTTCCGCTGGATCGCGATGTCGCCCTCTTCGTCGCGGATTTGGAGGCGAATCCGCGGATCCTTCGACTCCCAGTCGATCTCGATCGCTCCGAAATTGTCTCCCCAATTGAGGGTTCCGACCCGGTGTCGGTTCTTCTCGAACTTCCTCCACTTTTTCGCGCTGCGATTGATCGCGCTTGCGGTCAGATCGTACACGGGATAACCGATCCCTCCGTCCATCATGGAGAGTTCCGCGAGATGGCGGTCCCCGCTCACGAAAATCACCCCCTGGGCCTTCGTGGATCGAACGAGTTCGAAGAGTTTCTCGCGCTCCTTCGGAAGGTTGGTCCACTTTTCGTAGGGATGGTCCTCCGCCACCACCTGGATGCTGGAGACCACGATCCGGAGCTCGGCGGGAGTCCGAAGTTGTTCCTCAAGCCAGCGCCACTGGGCGTCCCCCAACATCGCGGCTCCGGGATCGGCGTTGGGAACGTATCCGTGTTCTCCCCGCTTCAGGCGGCTTCGGTGATACCGCGTATCGAGGAGAAGGACCTGAACGCGCCTTCCCTCGGGCCCGAACACCTTGGCGTCGTAAATGCCTTCGCGCTTCCGGCGGGGCGAATCCTGGGGCTCCTCCCAGAAATCGAGGAAGATCTTCTGCGACTCGACCTTCTTGGGATAGTCGCCCCCCGCGTCGTTCATCCCGAAATCGTGATCGTCCCATGTCGCCAGAAGAGGGCAGGTCTTCTTCAACTTCTGGAAGGCGGGGAGCGCCCCGAACTTGGCGTACTTCGCCCTGAGGACGTCCATGTCGGTCGTATCGCCGTAGATGTTGTCGCCCAGGAAGACGAAGAGGTCCGGCTTGGAGGCGAGGATGGGATCCCAGATCGGCTGCGGCCAATCCTCCTTCGCGCACGAGCCCAAGCAGATCCGCCGCAGGGGTTCCTGAGGGCCCGTCTGGAAGAGCGCCAGGAGGAGAAGGGCGTTCACTGCGAGACCACCTCGACCTTCGCGATCTTGTCCCCGGCGATGATCTTGTCGACGATGTCCTGTCCCTCCACGACTTGTCCGAAGACCGAATGGACGCCGTCGAGATGGGGCGTGGGCAAATGGGTGATGAAAAACTGGGAACCATTGGTGCACTTGCCCGAGATCTTCGCGCCGGTCTGCTTGTCGTGCCGGCATTGTCCCGTGTGGGCCATCGAGAGGGCGCCTTTGGCGTGCTTCCGGGCGGGAACGATCTCGCAGTCGATCTCGTATCCGGGACCTCCGATGCCCGTTCCCATCGGGCATCCTCCTTGGATCATGAAATTGGCGATGACGCGATGGAACTTGAGACCGTTGTAGTACCCCTGCCCGACCAGCTTTTCGAAGTTTCCGACGATGCGGGGACAATCCTGATCGAAGAGCTCGAGCTTGATCGTGCCCTTGCCGGTCTCGAGGAGGGCGAATTTGGGCATGGCGGCTTCTCCTAATGTTCGCGCCGGTCTATCCGATTGCCGGGTAAATCGCAATCTTCTTGTGAGGGGCGCACCGCTCCGGGGACAGCGAGGGGACGATTCGAGCGTCGAAGGCCTGGCTTCCAACTTCCTCTGGCCCCTGAGAATGGGGACTGGTATAGTCCGCGCGTTCCGGGGGGGGTGAGGGATAGTTAGGAGAGGAGAGTCGATGAACGCTCGACAGGAAGCGATTCGCCGGATCGCCGAGTCCCAGCCGCTGCCGCCCGCGGCGGACTACGCCCAGAAGCCGCTGACGGAGCTCTTCGGCGAGAACGTATTCGGTCTCTCGGTCATGCGGGAGACTCTTCCGAAGAAGGTTTACCAGGCGCTCGTGCGTACCATCGAGCAGGGCGAACGACTGGATCCGACCTTCGCGGACACGATCGCCACGGCGATGAAGGACTGGGCGATCTCGAAGGGAGCGACGCACTATACGCACTGGTTCCAACCGATGACGGGACTTACGGCGGAGAAGCACGATACCTTTCTGAACTATACGGACGACGGCCGCGCCATCACCGAATTCCCGGGCAAGCTCTTGGTCCAGGGCGAGCCGGATGCATCGAGCTTCCCCTCGGGAGGGATCCGCGCGACGTTCGAGGCGCGAGGCTACACGGCGTGGGATCCCACCAGCCCGGCGTTTCTTATGGACGGAGTCCGGGGCCGGACGCTCGTGATTCCGACGGCGTTTTGCAGTTGGACGGGCGAGGCGCTCGACAAGAAGACGCCGCTCCTGCGTTCTCTCGAGGCCTTGAGCAAGCAGGCGGTGCGTCTCCTGCGGCTTCTCGGAAACAGCCACGTTCGACGGGTGACCTCGACCGTCGGTCCCGAGCAGGAGTATTTCCTGGTGGACCGGCGCTTCTACTGGCTCCGGCCCGATCTCATCAATGCGGGTCGAACCCTGTTCGGGGCGCGTCCGCCGAAGGGGCAGGAGATGGAGGACCACTATTTCGGATCCATCCGTCCTCGCGTTCTGGCCTTCATGATGGATTTCGAACAGGAGGCCTACAAGCTGGGGATTCCGATCAAGACGAGGCACAACGAGGTGTCGCCCGCGCAGTTCGAGGTCGCGCCGATCTTCGAGCGGGGCAACGTCGCGGCCGATCACAACATGCTTCTCATGGAGCTGATGAGGCGCGTCGCGCAGCGCCACGGGTTCGAGTGCCTACTTCACGAGAAGCCGTTCGCAGGCGTCAACGGGAGCGGGAAACACAACAACTGGTCCATGATGGACGAGCAGGGCAACAACCTGCTCGAGCCCGGTCAGACTCCGGAGGAAAACGCTCAGTTCCTGGTGTTCCTGAGCGGGGTGATCCACGCCGTCAACAAGTGGGGCCACGTCTTGCGCGCGTCGATCGCCGGCGCCGGCAACGACCATCGGCTCGGCGCCAACGAAGCGCCTCCGGCCATCCTGAGCGTCTATCTCGGCGAGCGGCTGACGGAGATCGTGCAGGGTCTCATTGCCGGGACCAAGGGACAGAAGAAGCCGGGGACCTTCATCGACATCGGAGTGCAAGTCCTCCCGGCGATTCCGAAGGACGAGTCGGACCGCAACCGCACGTCGCCCTTCGCGTTCACGGGGAACAAGTTCGAGTTCCGCGCCGTGGGCGCCTCCATGTCCATCACGCGGCCGAATACGTATCTCAACACGATCGTCGCGGATTCGCTGGAACTTCTGGGGAACGAGATCGAGAAGGCGTTGAAGTCGGGGAAGGACTTGCACGGGGCCGTCCAGAAGGTCGTCACGGAGACCTTGGCGGAGAATCAGCGGATCGTCTACAACGGGGACAACTACACCAAGGAGTGGCACGCCGAGGCGGAGAAGCGCGGGCTTCCGAACCTCAAGAACACCGTCGACGCTCTCGAAGTCTTGGCCGAGCCCGAGACGCGCGAGCTCTTCCGGCGCCACGGCGTCTATAGCGAGCAGGAGCTCGCCAGCCGCCGGACGGTGATGCTGGAGCAGTACGTAAAGACGCTCCACGTCGAATCCACGCTGACGGCGTCGATCGCGCAGACGCAGCTTCTCCCGTCGGTGATGCGATATCAGCGCGAGCTTTCGGAGACCATTCGGGACGTCCGCGGGGCGCTGGCGCCGAATGCATCGGGAAGCCTGGTTCGACTTCTCCAACAAGTGACCGAAGGGGCGGATCGGCTCCAGGAATCGCTGGTGAAGCTGGAAAAGATTCGTGCCGAGGAGGAGAACAGCCACGGCGATCCGGCCGCGCACGCGCGCCACTATCGCGAGAAAGTGCTGCCGGCCATGGACGCGGTTCGCGGAGCCGCGGACCAGCTCGAGCTCTTGGTGGGGGACGAACTCTGGCCGCTGCCGAAGTACCGCGAAATGCTGTTCATCTACTAAGCGACACCGGGTCCGGGAGGCGCCGCTTCCCGGACCCTTTTTCTTCGGAGAGTCGCGATGAAGGCGATGCGGTGGCTCGTCAAAAAGGTCTTACCGAAGGAGTGGGCAGAGAAGCTGGAGCGGGAGTCTCGGACTTGGTTTCTCCTGTGCGAGTGCGGGTTCGAGCAGTCGGTTTGGGATGCCGGGGGGATTCGCACCAAGGCCACGAGCAAGGGCAAGCGCATCTTGGGGAAGTGTCCGAAGTGCGATGCGCTCAAATGGCTGAAGGTCCATCAGAGGAAGAAGTAGCGAGAGCGATCACTCCGGCCCCGCGCTTTCTTCCTTTTCCTCCTCCTCCTCGTCGTCCTCGTCGTCCTCGTCGTCGGCTTCTTCTTCCGCCGCCGCGGGAGCGGCCGCCTCTTCGCCCGGTTCGGCCTCTGCGGGTTCCTCCTCGGGAATCTGGATGGCCTTCTTCCGGCCCCCCCTCGCCTGCTTCGCCACCGGCTTCGCTTTCGGCTTTCCTTGACCGAGGATTCCTCCCCCGAAGGCCGCGAATCCCTTGTCGCGTCCTTCCGGGGTCGGATCGAACTTGACCACCGACTGGTCCAAGTCGACGGGGACGAGGTACCAGCCGTCCTCGCCGCGATACGTCATCTGCTGGAGACGCACTCCGCTGGTGTGAATGAAAAGCTTGTCGTTCTCCGCCTGCCATCCGGCCGGTGGCCTGTAGCTCATGGTTCGGTCTCTCCTTGGTGGCGAGCTATTATGTACCGGAAATCCGCGAAAATGTCTCGAATTCGAGAAGATCCGCCGCCCGATTCCGACCAAAGATGGCGGAGAAAGAACCTGGGTGCGGCTCTGGACGCCCCGGGATGGATACCAAAGAAGGAGATCCACGGATTTCGCGCCGCGTCCTGACGGATGGATCGTCGAGCACGAGGGAGGATCTTCCCGTGCGAGATTCGAGTCCCCAGGAACGAGCGGTGCAAGATCGGCCGAGGGGAACTACTTCAGGTAGCGCTGGAAGAACTGCAGTTGGGAATCGACGCCATTCCGACCCACCTTCACCTCGCATGCGATTCCGAACTTCTTCATTTCCTCGTGGAGCAGATGACCGAATTTCTCGCTGTGGATTCCCGCGCCGGGCTTGTCGGACGGCTGGTCGCGACCGGTGTACGAGAGATAGACGGGCGGATCGTCCTTGGTGAGAAAGGTGATGGGCGAGCATTCCTCGTAAATCTTGTAGGCCTTCTCCGTCTCGAATTCCTCGGGCTTCAGTCCCCAGAAGGGGGGCAGGGCCGGGTGCTCGTGGGCCTTGCCTCCGATATTCTTCTGGATGTATCGGCGGTCGTACGACGTCTGCGCTTGGAGGCCGACGACGCAGGAGAGCCGGGTGGATTGTCGCGCCACGGGATCCTCGCTCTTCGGATCCGCGAGGTCGTCGTGAAACGCAAGCCAGAGAGAAATGCCCGCGCCCGCGGAGCCCCCCGTCGCGGCGAATCTGTCGGGATTCAGGTTCCAGTCCTTGGCCCGGTGTCGAAGATGCTGGACGGCTCGTGCCGAGTCGTGCATGGCGGCCGGAAAGGGCGCCGTTTGCGTAAGTCGATAGTGGATCGCGGCGACGGAGATTCCCGAGGCCAGGCATTTCTCGAGGAGGGGTTTGGAGAGTCCGCTCTTGTCCCCTCCCCGAAATCCGCCGCCGTGAATGAAAATCACGAGGGGAGTCGGCGCATCCGACTTCGCTTTCCACAGATCGAGCACGTTGCGCTCGTGGGGGCCGTACTTTTCGTTCTTGACGTCCTGGGCGGCTAGGGCGGCGAGGAGGAGAAGCTTCACGATCATGGAACCCGGGCGGGAAGGGGCGAGTTGCTCTCGGCCTGCCGCGGGGACTCCGAGGAGGAGACCTCGGTTCCTCGCAAGAAGCGATCGATCCGCTCGGCCACGTGTTCCACTTCTTTGGGGCCGGCCAGGAGATCGAGATGGCCGAAGGGGCGTCCACCGGGGGGATCGACGGACTCCACCTGGGCGGCGGGAAACCACTCGGGGAGTCGCACGACGCTCCGAGCGGGGGCCATGTAATCGCGGCCTCCGTAGAGCGCGAGAAGCCCGCCGGGAGGGGCGGGGTAGGGAGGCGGCTCGGAAGTAACCTTCTCGAAGATCGCTCCCGAAGCCGCCTGTCGTTCGAAGAAGTCTTGAAAGAGTTTCGAGGAGGTCCTCTGAACTCCCCACGTCATGAGCCCCATCGCGAAGCGGCGGTCCATTTCCTTCACGTGGATGAATTGCTCGACCCACGGGGCGCCTCCCCAGAGGAGGGTGGGGGCGGTCACTCGGCAGAGTCGGGAGAGATCCAGAGATCGAATCCACCGAAGAAAATTCGCGGCGATGGAGGGGGCCAGGAGCCGATTGAAGGCTCGGCCCAAGAGGATGGGCGAACCGAGGGTCACCATTTTCCGGATCGAACCGGGGCCGTGACGGGCCAGGTGGGCATATCCGACCAATCCGCCCATGGAATGGCCGACCCAATCGACGGAGGAGGCGCCGGTGCGCCGCATCACTTCTCCGGCGATCGCGGCGACATCGTGGTCGGCATACTCCAGGAACCCGTACCCCCATCGATCGACGTCGCGGCTGGTGGGATGACTGAGGCCGGAGCCCCGCAGTTCGACGATCCACAAGTGATGCCCTCGGCGGCGGAGGGCTTCGGCGACCGAGGGGACGCCGTCCGGCGGGAGCCAGCACGCCCGGCTCATCAGGATTCCGTGGCAGAGGATGACCGGGCGCGGAGAGGGGGAGGGGCCGGGGGCCGGACGGATCTCGTGGAGCGCGAGATTCCACCCGTCCGCGGTGCGGGCGAAATGGACGACATCGGCCTTCGGATGCCACCAGCTCCAGACGCTGAGCGCGGTCGCCGCCAGGAGCCAGGTCAGCGCCAGCGCGGCCAGCGCGATCAGGATCGTCGTCACCGAGCGGAAGAATATCGCCGGTGCCGTCGCAAGTAAAGGCCCCCGTTCTCCCCGCGACCGACTACAGCAGGATCGCCGTGAGCGGGGCGACGTTGCCGGACTTCAGGCCGCTCGCCGTTTTCATCGGTTCGTCTCCTTTCTCAGAGGGATGACGGAAACGATGCAGGAGTTGCATAAATTATTTGCCCGGGGCCGCGCCGGTTATTTGGACCCCGCGAACCGCAGGGCGAGGGAGTTGATTCAGTATCGTTTGCCCGTGGGGGGCGGACCGTCGTCGAAGATGTGGCCGAGGTGGGAGTCGCACCTGGCGCAGACGGCCTCGGGGGCGCCTCCGTCGGGCTTGGCGCCGACGGCGCCGGCCAGGGCGTCCGAGAACGAGGGCCATCCGCAGGATTCGTACTTCGTCTTCGAGCTGAAGAGGGGAAGCCCGCAAGCGACGCAGTGGTAGGTTCCCTCCGCGACGTGATGCAGGTATTGGCCGCTTCCGGACCGCTCCGTGCCGCGATCCCGGCAAATCCGGTACTGCTCCGGGGTGAGTTTCCTCTTCCACTCCTCCTCGCTCAGAGTCACCCGATTCGCAGCGGGTTCCGTCTTGGCCGGAGGAGGCTTGTGACAGGCGGCGATCGCAAGAAGTACCGACCCCAGCGCGCGCTTCATCCTAAATCATACGCAGGTTGCCCGAGGGTCGTTTGTGTTCCTTCGCTTTCCTGAAGCCGCGCCTCGCCTCGGGTCGCGGTAAGAAGATCATCCTCGGAGAGCGATTCACCGTATATCATAGGTGCCCCGTTCGAAGGTCGTCATGACGAGAGGACTGCTTCTTCCGGCGCTCTTTCTCGCGGCGTGCGGCCGGGGGGATTCCGAAAGGGTGGAAGGGAGCATGCAAACGGAACTCGCCACGTTCGGATCGGGCTGCTTCTGGTGCGTCGACGCGGTCTTCCGAGAACTGCGGGGAGTGACCTCCGTCGAGTGCGGATACGCCGGCGGCACCGTAGAGAGTCCGACGTACGAGCAGGTCTGCACCGGCCGCACGGGCCACGCGGAGGTGTGTCAGATTCGATTCGACCCGTCCAAGATCTCCTACGCCGACCTTCTCGAAGTCTTCTGGAAGACCCACGATCCCACCACGCCGAATCGACAGGGGAACGACGTGGGAACGCAGTACCGTTCCGCGATTTTCCACCACTCGGAGAAACAGAAGGAAGCGGCCGAGCACTACAAGAAGAAGCTCGGGGAATCCGGAGCCTGGGACGCCCCCGTCGTCACGGAAATCGTCCCCTTCACGAAGTTCTTCCGCGCAGAAGAGTATCACCAGGACTATTTCCGCCGGAATCCCGAGAAGGGATACTGCCAGATCGTGATTCGGCCGAAGGTGGACAAGTTTCGGGCGGTCTTCCAAGACCGGCTCGCGAAGTAGCCTGCGAAGGAGGCGGTTCGCCCCCCATCTCGAAAAGGAACCGCGACGGCTGGCAGGGCTCGCGCCGTCCGTACTTCGCTCGGGACCGGACGTAGGTGATCGTGAGGCGGCGCCGCGCGCGCGTGATGCCGACGTACATGAGACGGCGCTCCTCCTCGACCCCGTTTTCGGCGATCGATTTTTCGTGGGGGAGAATGCGCTCTTCGACTCCGACGAGGTAGACGCGCGGGAACTCCAGCCCCTTGGAGGAATGGAGGGTCATCAGCATGACTCGATCGCGGGAGCGCTCCTCGTCTTCCTCCTCCGGTTCCTCGGCGGCCAACGTCAGCTCTTCGAGAAATCCCAGAAGGGTGGGACTTTTCGTTCGGCGGCCGTAGTTCTCGGCCAGGTTGAGGATCTCCTCGACCGCGGCCCATCGAGCCTGTCGCGCGATCGCATCCGGATAGCAACGGTCGAGCTCGTCGGCATAGCGCACGGCCACGAGGAGCTCCCGGATCGCCTGCGGGGACGGAAGCCGCGGAGCGAGGTCGGCGAGGATCCGGCGAAAGTCGCGCGCGATCTCCTCCCGCTCGAAGATCCGAGCCACCGAAACGCCCTCCTTGGCCGCGGCTTCCAGCGCGCGCTCGACCTTGGTTTTTCCTACGCCGCGCGGAGGCACGTTGACGACTCGAAGAAGCGAGGCTTCGTCCTCCGGGTTGGAGGCCGAGCGCAGATACGCCAGGACGTCGCGGACCTCCTTGCGGTCGAAGAAGGACATCCCCCCGACGACTTCGTAGGGAAGACGGGCGGCCCGCAACCGGCCCTCGAAGGTCCTGGGCTGGACGGCGGTCCGGAAGAGGATCGCGAAGTCCCCCAAGGAGGCGCGACCGGCGCGGACCTCCTCGGCAATCTCGTCCACGACGCACACGGCCTCGTGCTCCTCGTCTTCGAGGGGAAGGACGCGGACCGGGGGGCCCGGACCGCACGAGGCCCGGAGCGTCTTTTCGTGCCGCGACCGGTTGCGGAGGATGAGGGCGTTCGCGGCATCGAGGATCGGCTGGGTCGAGCGGTAGTTCGTCTCGAGCCGGACCACCGTGGTCCCGGGGAAGTCCCGTTCGAATCCTAGGATCTTGCGGACGTCCGCGCCGCGCCATCCGTAGATGGACTGGTCGTCGTCGCCGACCACGCACAAGTTGCGGTGCTTTTCGGCCAGCCGCCGGAGGATCTCGTACTGCGGACCGTTGGTGTCCTGATACTCGTCGACGAGGATGTAGCGATATCGATCTTGAAGTTTCTTTCGAACGGACGTGTTGCTCGAGAGAAGGGCGTCGGTCAGGAGGAGGAGGTCGTCGAAATCGACCGTCCGGGAACGGCGCAGATGATCGTTATAGGCTCGGTACGTCCGCGCGACGAGCTCCTCGAAGTCGTCCGTCGCCTCGGCGAGGGCCTGGGCGGGGGAGACGAGACGGTTCTTGAAGAGCGAGATCTTCGCGAGCGCGGCCTTGGGGTGGACGCTGGCCTCGGGGATGCGCTGCTCGCGGAGGGCGTTCTTGGCGGCCGTGAGCTGGTCGGATTCGTCGCAGATCCCGAAGCCTCGGGGCAGATCGATCTTCTCGCCGTGCTCCCGGAGGATGCGAACGCAGAAAGAGTGGAAGGTCGAGACGGTCAGTTCCTTGGCGCGCGCGGCCCCGACCAGAGCGGCGACCCGCTCGCGCATCTCGCGTGCGGCCTTGTTCGTGAAGGTGACGGCGAGGAGATTCTTTGCGGCGACGCCCTCGGCGAGGAGGTGCGCGATGCGGCAGGTGATGACGCGGGTCTTCCCCGTTCCCGCTCCGGCCAGAACGAGCAGCGGACCCTTCGTGTGAAGGACGGCGCGGCGCTGTTCGTCGTTGAGATCGGACAGGATGTCGGACACTCTCTCCCCCGGCTTCGAAGGAGGGGGATTCTATCGACGAGACGGGAGAGAGGGAAGAGGAAAGCGGGCTCCGGGTAGATTCCGCGATGATCGACGCCGGGACGTTCCGGCTACCTTCGTTCCCTCCTCGAAGCCCGCTTCCTTCCTTGGAGCCAGCGTCTCAAGATCGCGACGTCTTGGGCATCCGCCGCGGAACGGCGATCGGAATAGGCGAGCTCCTTGAGGCGGAGGAGGTACTACAACTTCGGCAAGACCTGCCATTGGTACGAGCTCAGGGTCACCTTCGCGTTCAGGACATAGATGGCGAAGGGACGCAGGGGAACCGAGATGCCCGCGCCGGGGACGATTTCGGTCACCCTCAACCGCGCAAGCGTGTTCGACGGGAAGGCCCACCACGCGCCCGTGAGCGCCACCGAATAGCCCTCGGTTTCGCGTTTCCCCAGGAAGATCGCCACGACGGTTTGTTTCGAAAAGTCGACCGACGGCGGCTGCGTATAGGGACTGTGCTTGGCCCACATCGTGAGCCAATCCTCCTGAGTGGTAAGGACCAGAACGAGGTTCGTTCCGGTGACCAGGGGGTAGCTGGAGTAGTTCCCGTTCGCGAGCTTCTTCGAGGGGATCGGTCCGATCTTGTAGCCGTTCACGTTTCCTGCGGCGAGCAAACTTGTTATCGGGCCGTAGATCGAGCCCTCGGTCCAGCGGACAAGGCCCCAACCCTTGCTGAATACATATTCCGTTACGAAGTCTCTCGAGGAGAAGTTGGAAATGGAGGGAGAGGAAAAAGCGAATTGGTATGCCGGCCCGAGGTTGGCGCCGAGGTGCGCGTCGTAGATCAGAACGGACTTGCTCTTGAGCGTCACCTGGGTGTTGTTCCAATAGGGGGTGTCGATCGTCACCGCATAGGTCGTCCCGGTCGCAACGCCGAACTTGAGAAACGCGACCCAGGCACTCTTCGACGAGCTCCAGACGTAGAGTGTCGAGCCGGACCAAGCCAACCAGGCACCCTTGGGGAAACCAGGGAACGAGTTGACATGGAAGATGGTCTGGCCCTTACCGTCGACCTTCGCGGTATAGCGCGCGAACGAACGGTAGTACGTCCACTCGTTTCCCAACTTGAGGGGAAGAGACTGCTGATAGTGGTCGGCGTGGACGGTGCCGGCCGCGGCCAGAACGGCTGCGAGGACGGACGGAATGGCGAATCGGTTCATAGGCTCTCCTCAGAGTGGAAAATCGGGGATTCCACGACCAGGCGAGGAGAGGCAAGTCGCGTGCCACGCGGAAGGCCGAGTCAGAACGCTTCGGGGTCGCGGGCCATCGACGGAGGCGGGGCGCGGCATCGACGGGATCGTTACAATACTACCGAGAACGCGCCGAGTTCCTAAGAGCACATCCCGGTAGGCTCGTGAGCCGCGGCGGGCTGAGAAGCGAGCAGCGCCGCGATGCGACGCTTGTCGACCCGTCCCCTCCTTGATGTCGGCATGGCGGAGCAACCCGGTTGCCGATCCACCTCTTGGCCGAGGTCATGGGTGGAACAGGACGACCTGCAGAACCATTCGGAGGCGATTAGCCTGCCCTCGTCCTCCCAAGAGGTGGATCGGCGATTCGATCGCTCCGCCAAGCC
>Ga0114945_10000746_pt1 | contig 20806 bp, 18 predicted proteins | sample OV2TP3_FD_87194 | JGI IMG/M metagenome (GOLD analysis project Ga0114945, IMG submission 87194) | Hot spring microbial communities from Beatty, Nevada to study Microbial Dark Matter (Phase II) - OV2 TP3 | ecosystem: Environmental > Aquatic > Thermal springs > Hot (42-90C) | place: USA: Beatty...
AGCGGCGTGATGAACTCACAGGCCTCCTTGGTCATGAGACACGTCACGCTCAAGCCCTCGTCCTTGAGTCGCCGGACCAAATCCGCCGCCTTGTAGGCTCCGATCGAGCCCGTGACGCCCAAGATGATTTCTTTAGCGCCCATTTAGCCAGATTGTTTTTGGTGAATAGAGTATATTGCCTCCCATTACCAACACTCCACTACGATTTTTTCTTCTTGGCCGCTGCCCGCTCGGCAGGCTCCCCTTTCGCCGCGCGCTTTTTGGCCTTGCCTGCCCCGCCAGCGGCGGGACGCTCGCCCTCGGCTCCCTCGGGCTCCTGGGATTTGTAGAGGACCTTCCCCTGGCGGATTTCCTCAAGGGCAATGCTGGTGATTTTCTTGAGGTCTGCCTTGATGAGCTTCGGAGATCCTTCGGAAAGCTCCTTGGCCCGTTTTGCCGCGATGACCACCAGTTTGTAGATGCTGTTGCACCGTTTGAGGAGCTCATCAATCGGAACCTGTGCCATGCGCAAACTCCTTGGGTTACATGAAACGTGTTAACTTGTGATGATTACAGTTTTCCCAATCACTGAGAGCGCCGCCATATTCCGCTCGTTGTTTGATTCGGATGGACGCGTAGGTGCTCAGCAGTCACGATCGCCTCAAGCTGTCCGATCGCCTGCTCGAGCCGTCGGTTGACCACCACATAATCATACCACCGAACGCACGCAAGCTCACGTCGTGCCGCTGCAAGCCGCCTGCGGATCGCCTCGGGCGACTCCGTGCGCCGCTTGATCAGGCGCGCCTCAAGATCCTTCAGCGACGGAGGCGCCAGGAACATGAGGACCGCCCGTGATCCGCACCGTCGACGAACTTGCCTGGCCCCCTGCACATCAATGCAAAGGATACAATCGTGTCCCTTCGCCAGCGCACGCTCGACCGGGGCGTTGGGCGTCCCGTAGTACGCCTGGTGCACCTTGGCCCACTCAAGGAGCCTGCCTTGCTGCCGGAGGCGCCGGAACGCCCCAACCGAGATGAACCGGTAGTCTGCGCCGCCCCGCTCGGTCGGACGGGGCGGGCGCGTGGTCACAGAGACCGACCGCGAAAGTTCCGGCAGCCGTTTCAGCAACGCGCGCACGACCGTCGTCTTCCCGCCGCCCGATGGGCTGGACAGCACGAAAACCAGTCCGGCCTTGCGGGGTTGCCTCATCCCGTGGGGCCGCCCAACAGCTCAGTTAAGCGCTGCACCACGGTCTGCGGCTGTAAGCTCGACAGAATCACGTGGTCCGAGTCGGTGATGATGACGGTGCGCGTGCGGCGGCCATTGGTCGCGTCGATGAGCTTGTGGTGGCGCAGCGCCGCCTCCCGCAGTCGCTTGATGGGGGACGGATCCGCCGCCACGACCGCGACGATCCGCGGGGCCATGACCGCGTTATCAAATCCCACGTTCAGGACCGGCGCGCCCATCACTCGAGGTTCTGGGCCTGCTCGCGAATCTTCTCAATCGCCCCTTTGATGTCGATGACGTGATGCGCGATCGCCGCGTCGTTGGTCTTCGCCCCGACGGTGTTGGCCTCGCGCATGAGCTCCTGGGCGATGAAATCAAGTTTCTTGCCGACGGAGTCCCGGCGCTCCAACGCCTGCCGGATGTGTGTCAGGTGGCTCTCGAGGCGCACGAGTTCTTCGTGGATGTCCACATCCTTGATGAGCGCCAGCGCCTCCTGGATCTGCGCAGAGGTCACCGGTGGAGCGGCCCCGAACAGCAACTTGAGGCGCTCCTGCAGTCGGCGCTTCTGTTGCGACAGGCTGCGTGGCAGGCGCGCCCGGATCGCCACAAGCCGTGTGTGGATCAGCCGCACGTGCGCCCGAATGTCCCTGAGGAGCCGGTGGCCCTCAGCCCGTCGCATCGCCAGGAGCCCTTGCAGGGCCGACGCGATCGCCTGGCGGATCGACGGCCACAGCGCCTGGCGCGCAAGCGCGGGCTCGTCCGCCACGCTGAGGATGGGAAGGGAAAGCAACTGGTCAAGCGTGACGGCCCCTTTCAGCCCAAACCGGCTTTTTAGCTCGAGGAGCGAGGTATGGTACGCCTGGGCAAGCACCTCGTCGACCACGACGCGTCTCGACGCGGCCCGCGGGGTCTGAACCGTGACCGTGACGTCAATCCGTCCTCGTCTGATGTGGCGCTTGATGAGCTGGGCCACCTCGGACTCAAATCCCACGAGCCACTCCGGCAGTCGCTGTCCGATTTCAAGATACCGGTGGTTGGTGCTCCGAAGCTCTACCGTCACCGCACCAAACGGCGCGTGCCGGCTGTGCCGACCGTACCCTGTCATGCTTTGGATCATCATGCCCACACCTCAGTACTACAGTTTGCGGAGACAACCCGTTTTGTCGGATAGAGCGAAACGAGCAGCTCCTCGGGCCGAAACCACAGTTTGATTTCCCGCTCCGCCTCGTGCTCGTCGGAGGACGCGTGCAAGACGTTTTCCATGAGCCCGCTGGTCGTGAGCCGGCCAAAGGCGCCGCGGATCGAGGTGGGCTCAGCCTGTTCCGGATTCGTCGCGCCGGCAAGCTGCCGGACCCTGGCAATCGCATCCGGACCACAATAGACCAGGGCTAAGATCGACTCGACTCCGTGCAGCTCACCGCAGATGTAGCGAATCAGCTCGTCGTAAAACGGTTTGCCGCGTAGAGGCTTGTAGTGTTCCTCGGCAAATCCCTGGCTGACCTTGACGGCCTTTGCCCCGATCACCTGAAGCCGCAGCTCATCCAGCCGCGACAACACGTCGCCTGTCAGCCCTCGTTTGATCGCATCCGGTTTGATGAGCACGAGCGTCGCCCGATCTGGCATTTACGCTGGCACGCCCAACGTATGCAAGATCCTGGTGAGGTCCTCCGGCGAGAAATACTCGATCACGATCCTCCCGCCTCGCTTGCGGCTCGTGAGCGTCACTTTCGTTCCCAGATGCTGACGCAGCTGATCCTCAATCGCCGCAAGCTGGGGATCCAGACGCCGGCGCTTTTGCCGGACCTTCGGCTGCCACCGACCAATCAAGCCCTCAAGTTCCCTCACCGAGAGGCCCTGGGCGATCGTGTGCTCCAACAGCTCAAGCTGTTTGTGTCTCGGCTCAACTCCCGCAAGCGCCTTGGCATGGCCCGCGCTGATCTTCCCCTCGCTCAAGGCGCGCTGGATTTCTTCGGGCAGCTTCAACAGCCTCAAGCTGTTGGCGATGGTGCTTCGGTCTCTTCCAATGGTCTGGGCAAGCTGCTCTTGCGTATAGCCAAACTCTTCGACCAATTTGGTAAACGCCCTCGCTTCCTCGACCGGGGTTAAATTGTCCCGCTGGAGGTTTTCAATCAGGGAAACCTCAAGGCACTCCTCATCGGAAATTGCTCTGATGATCGCTGGAACTTCTTGTATACCAAGAGCTTGTGCAGCTTTCCATCTTCGTTCCCCTGCGACAAGTTCATAAGTCCCGTGGGCAATTGGCCTGACGATGATCGGCTGGATGATTCCTCTGCGCTTGATCGACGCTTTGAGCTCATCGAGCGTTTTCTCGTCGATCTTCTGACGAGGCTGGTGTCGAAACGGCCTGATCTGGTCTGTCTGCAACAGCACAAAGCTGGGGCTTGCCTGAATCGAGGTTTCGATAATTTGGGGCAGTCCCTTTCCGAGTCGCTTTGCCATGCGGATGTTCCTCCGTGTTGGAATTACACTAGCCCGGTTTTGACCGCCAGTTCCTTAGCAAGGAGCTTGTACGCCTGGGCCCCTGTCGAGTCGGGATCGTATAAACAGACCGGTTTTCCAAAGCTTGGAGACTCGGCCAGGCGCACGTTCCGCGGAATCGACGTGTTACACACCAGATCCTTGAAGAACCGCTTGAGCTCCTCGGCGACCTCTCTCGCCAGATTGGCCCGAAAGTCCGCCATCGTCAGCACGATCCCGCCGATTGCCAGCGTTGGATTGAGCGTCTGTTTCACTCGTTCGATCGTCTTAAGCAGCGTGTTGAGTCCCTCGAGGGCGAGGTATTCGCACTGGACCGGGATGAGCGCGCAGTCTGCCGCGACAAGCGCGTTGACCGTCAACAAACCAAGCGAGGGCGGGCAGTCAAACAGGATCGCGTCGTAGCGGGATCGAAGCGGCTCGCACAGCCTTTTGAGCGCGGTGTCTCGATCCTGGGCCTGGGCAAGTTTTTGATCGATCCAGACAAGCTCACTGCTCGACGGCATCAGGTCCATCCGCCCTGCCTGTCCGGTGTCCATCAGGGCAGACAGGTCAACCGCTGAGGCAATCAGCGCCTCCTCGACGGAAAGGCCATCAACGAGCGCCTCGTAGAGCGTGTTGGTTGTGCGGCTTCGGCTTACTCCGCACGAGACCGTCGCGTTTCCCTGTGGATCAAGATCGACGAGCAAGATTCGTTTGCCAGAGAGGGCCAAATACGATCCCACGTTCACCGCGGTTGTCGACTTGCCAACTCCGCCCTTTTGGTTGCAGACAGCTATGGCCTTTGCCATCGAGTTACGATTTTGCAAGCTTATACCCCAGAAGCGACATGACGCTGTTGGTCAACCAGTATAGCACAAGGCCTGAAGGAACCTGGTAAAACATCACGCCAAACAAGACTGACATCAGTGGTCCGGAAAACAGGCTCGTGGCCCCTGAAGGCCTGGCGCCCACTTGAGACGTTTTCGACTGCAAATACATCGCAATCGCCATGAGGATCGGGAGGATATTCAGGTCAAGACCAAACGGCAGCCTGGCCAGTCTGTCAGGAAGCGAGAGGTCCTTGATCCATAAAAACGTTTTTCCGCGAAGCTCAATCACGTGAGAGATGGCCGACCACAGGGCAAAGAAGACCGGAAGCTGAAGGAACATGGGGAGGCACCCGCTTAATGGGCTGACCCGGTGCTCCTTGAACAGTGCCATGAGCTCCTGGTTCACGCGCTTAGGGTCCTTGTCATGGCGCTTCTTGATCTGCTCGATCTTCGGCTGAAGTTCCTGGAGCTTCTTCATCGAGCGAAAGCTGATCAGCGTAAATGGCGAGAGCGTCACCGTCACAAGCCCGGCCAGAATGATGATGGCCGTGCCGTAGTTGTGCGTCATCCCTGCGATCCCCTTGAGAAGCAGCATGAGCGCAAGGCCGATTTGGCCAAGAAACCCGAGCGGAAACGCCTGGGCAAACCCAGCATCCTGAAGCCTGAAGAAGTCCCGTGGCCCGGCATACACAACAAAAGAAGCGCTGGCCGTCGAATTTGGCTCAACGGTGATGGACGTCTCGATGGCCGCTGCAATCGTTCCGCTTGGAGCTGGAAGCAGGATCGCGCGCTCTTTCCGGCCAGGCGCTGGCTTGATAGATTGGCAAAAGTACCGCTCAGAAAGCGTCGCCATCGATGTTCCACGTGGAACAGTCCTTGGCTGCTTGAGCCCTTCAAGATAGCGAAGATGGGTCTTTTGCCAGGGCCGCTGTTTTTCTGTCAGAAACACCGCCTCAAGCAAGTTATAACGGCTTGACAGCTTGTCGCTTCTGTTCCATGAGGCTACAATTCTCACAGGAACGATTTTTTTCTCTCCCAGCCTGTCTGCGAATTGAAGCGTGACCCTGAACGTGGGCTTCTCTTGGTCAAGTTCGAGTGAAAGTTCGTGCAGGATCCCTGTTTCTCCTTGGCCTCTCCAGGCCGCCTTAAGGTCGCTTTGCTCAACGAGCTCAAGCGCAGGCCCCTCGGCATTCCCGGCTCCAACAAAAAGCACAGGAAAGGTTTCTCCAAGCTTCAGGGGGCTTTTTGTCTGCACGTTACGGAAGTCTTTGAGAACAACGGAGCGGACTGCAACAGAAGATTTGCCGACTTCAAGTCGAAGCGCTTTTGATTCAAGCACAATAACCTCTTCATCCAATTTGAGTTGCGGAGGGCTTGTACCGGGGTCTTTTTTCACAATCTCCTGTGGTCTTGGCGTGACGGCGGTTGGCTGCTCCTGACGGCTGGCACGGCTGAGTAGCTGGGCATAGATGACCAGCACAACGGCAGACAAGATTGACGCAAGCCAGACCCGGTTCTCTGGATTCATGGCACAGGATCAAATCCGCCTTGACAGAATGGGCGGCACCGAATGAGCCGTTTTACGATAAGCGTCGTGCCGACAGCAAAGCCGTGTTTTTTGAGCGCGCCCTCAGCATAGGTTGAGCATGATGGGATGAATCGGCATGATTGCATCTTAAACTGAGAGAGTAAATTACGATAAACTCCTATTAGAAATATGGCAATCTTTATCATTGGGCTCTTTGGCTTGACAACAAGTTGAGCCGCTTGCACGTTTTCAAAAACCCCTCTTCGAGCTTGGAGATGGTCGCGGGGTCTTTGGGATGGAGTTCAACAAGAAGGTCGTATCCAGACACGAGCTCGCGTTTGTGGCGTCGATAGACCTCTCGCAACAGCCGCTTGGCTCGGTTCCTCTCCACGGCCCCCTTGATCCCTCTAGAGACCCGAAGACCGAGCCGGTTTGTGGACAGGTCGTTTGGGAGCGCCCCGATGGAAAGAAGCCCCGCGCGCGCCCACGAGCCGATCCTTCGGATCGCGCGGAACTGTTTGGTGCGGCGCAGCCGCTCGCCCCGCACCAATTTGCTAAGACGGTTCGGCGTCGGCGAGGCGAGTTGTTTCGGGGATGTGGTCCGCCTGGCGCTCATCGATTCGCCGCTGAATTGGTGCGGGGCTCGCAGGATCTGAGGGCGGTGTTCGCAATCAGACGGTGCTCAGGCGCCAGCGGCCTTTTCGTCGACGGCGATTCAGGGTCTTGCGCCCCCCGCGCGTGCCCATACGCACGAGGAATCCGTGGGCGCGCTTCTGCTTGATGTTCGAAACCGGCCGAAGGTGTTTTTTCATCCTGATTTCAGCGTGGCGCGCGTTCCATGAACAGGGTATTATAACACAACCCACGCGAGTCGAATCAAGCATCGCTGAAGGGCGCTGATGTCAACGCTGATTTACGCCGATATCCGCGTTGATCGGCGTTTCGATCAGCGTGAATCAGCGATGATTAGTCTTGAGCGTTTCGAATTCCCTTGGTATAATGCCATTGTTTCCCCTGTGCAAAACCCTGTGTAAAAGGTATTGCGCCTGTGCAAAACACGCCGTTTGAGTGGCCTAAAGCTGTGGAAAGTCTCAAAGCGCGCATCGGCCAAGAGGCGGCCGACCGCTGGATCGCCCCGCTAAAGCTCGCCTCAGCCTCTGATCTGGCGATCGTCCTCGAGGCCCCGAATCCGTTCTTCAGGGACTGGGTCGTCGCGCACTACCAAGGCGCGCTTCAGGAGGTCGTCGGCGGCGGAAGGGAGGTCCGGGTCGTCGTGGCTCCCTCAAGGCCCGAGGAGCGCCCCGCCCAAATCCGCCAAGACCTCGTCGAGCGCGTGGTGGGACCGCTGAATCCAAAGTTTACGTTCGAGCGCTTCGTCGTCGGGCCGAGCAACCGATTCGCGCACGCCGCCTCGCTGGCCGTCGCCGAGTCGCCGGCCAAGGCGTATAACCCGCTGTTTATCTACGGGGGGGTTGGGCTTGGCAAGACGCACCTCATGCAGGCGATCGGCCACGCGATCCTCCGGCGCGCGCCGTCGCTCCGCGTCTGCTACATCTCGAGCGAGCAGTTCACCAACGAACTGATTTCGGCGATTCAAACGAAGACGACGGCGCAGTTCAGGGACCGCTACCGCGGCGCTGACATCCTGTTGATCGACGACATCCACTTCATTGCCGGCAAGGAATCGACACAGGAGGCGTTCTTCCACACCTTCAATGCGCTCTACGACGCACATAAGCAGATCGTCGTCTCGAGCGACCGGCCCCCAAAAGAGATCACCAGCCTCGAGGAGCGTCTGGTCTCCAGGTTTGAGTGGGGGCTCGTGACCGACATCCAGCCGCCGGACCTCGAAACACGGATCGCGATTCTCCGCAAGAAGGCTGAAGAGGCTGCCGTGGAGATCCCGAGTGCCCTGACGGAGTTCATCGCCAGGCAGATCACCTCGAACATCCGAGAGCTTGAGGGCGCGCTCATCCGCGTGGTCGCGTACTGTCGGTTTTTTGGAAAGCCGCTTTCGGTCGACGTCGCCCAAGAGGTGCTCAGAGATACGGTCCGTGAGGTGGGGGCTCGCCTCACCGTCGAGTTGATCCAGCAACGGGTCAGTGGGCATTTCCAGGTCCCGCTTGATGACCTGCGGGGTTTAAGGCGTCACCGGACGGTGATGTACCCAAGACAGGTGGCGATGTACCTCTGCCGGACCCTGACCGATTCGTCGCTTCCTGAGATCGGCCGGGCGTTTGGGGGGAGGAACCACTCAACGGTCCTGCGTGCCATCGAGAAAGTTGAACGAGAAATTGCACAGGATGGACACAAGAAGCGCTTGGTTGATCGGTTAGCGCAGCTTGTCACAACGGCTGGGTCGCAAGAGGGATAGAATAAAGCTTGGGGGGTTTGGGGGGTCTGCACAGAGCTTGTTATTGTGGTTAGTTGTTAAATGAATAAGGAGATAACAACAATGCGAATCATTATTCCACAACCACAGCTTCTCAAAAGCCTCCAAATTGTTGAGCGCGCGGTCAACGACCGAAGCGCCATTCCGGTTTTGGGCAACGTCTTACTTGAGGTCCACGACAACGAGCTGATCTTGACCGCAACAGACCTCGACGTCGGCGTTCGGTATCGACTTCCCCTCGTTGAGCAAGCCGATCGAGGCGCCATTACCCTCCCAGCCAGAAGGCTTTCGACGATCGTTCGGGAGCTTCCAGAAGAGCCTCTGACCATTGAGGCAAGGAAAAACCACACCATCGCCCTCACGTGCGGGGCAAGCCAGTTTAGAATTCCCGGGCTTCCTCCTGAAGACTTTCCAACTTTTCCTCCAATTGAGCGCACCACCACCCTCGCCGTTTCTCAATCTACCTTGAAGGCGCTGATTGCCAAGACAATCTTTGCGATGTCGCTCGAAGAGACCCGGTTTGTCCTGAACGGTGCGCTCCTGAGGACACACAACCACATCCTCACGCTCGTGGCAACGGATGGACGGCGCCTGGCCGTCGCAAGCGCCAAGACGCTGGCCGAGCCATCGCAGCAGATCTCCGTCGTGGTTCCAGCCAAGACGATCCGGGAGCTCGGGCGGCTTCTTCAGGAAGACCAGGAAGCCGAAACGCCGGTCACCATCGCCATGCTCAAGGACAACCAGCTGGCGTTCCAGTTCTCCGCCGAAGGCGGATCCGCCATTGGCGGAGGCGATGTGACTGTGATGACGAGGCTCATCGAGGGGCAATTCCCCCAGTACGAGGGCGTGGTTCCGGCGCCGTCAAAGGCTGTCCTCACCTGCAGCCGGCAGCCCCTGTTTGGCGCGATCCGCAGAGTGAGTCTCATGACGACCGCAACCTCACAAGCCGTCGTGTTTGAGCTCGCCAAGGACCGCCTCGTGATCTCCAAGGAGTCTGCGGAGTTTGGAAGCGCACGGGAGGAGCTCGCAGTGACCTACGCCGGGGAGCCGATGACGATTGCGTTCAACCCCGAATTCTGGCTCGACGCGCTGAAGGCCCTCGAGGCCGAGGAAATCCCCATCGAGGTGACCGCGCCGGACAAGCCGGCTGTCGTTCGCTTGCCAGGATTTCTCTACGTCGTGCTGCCCATGAAGCTTGCGTAGAAAGTTTGCGCAGCAAACTTTCTTAGCGTGGGGGCATTCGCCCATGAATAAACTTCGCTCCGCGAAATTTATGCCGAAGGCGATCGGGGAGCTGATCCCGACCGTGATCCAGCAGGCCACGCACAAGCACCGAGCGATCCACGAGCTCCAGCGCAAGTGGCCCAGGATCGTGGGCAAGGAACTCGCCAGGCACACAAGGCCAGTCAGCCTGCGGAAAGGGACGCTCTGCGTGCATGCGGACGATCCAGGAGCCAACTTTGCCTTGAGCCTGGAGAAACCAAAAGCCATCGAGCGGCTCAATGCCTCAGGAGGGCTCCAGATCGAAGAGATGGTGATCAGGGCCGGGGAATAAAACATGTGTGTGGATGCCGTACATCATTGATCGACAGCAGGCGTTCAGGGACGCGGAGCTTGTCGCGATCATGAACGTCCGGCGGCGCGGCGCCAGGAGCCGCCTGCTCTTGCGGGACGGAAGCCTCGCCAACACCCTGACGCGTCCTGTGACGCTCAAGAGCCGATGCGGCTCGCCATGGGAAGGACTTGAGGGAATCGTATGGCAAAAGATAAGGGAAGCCCCAAACGCGTAAAGCCAACCACTAAACCAGCCGCGTCCTACGACGCGAGCGCCATCCAGGTCCTCGAGGGCCTCGAGGCCGTCCGCCGGCGTCCGGCCATGTACATCGGGGACACCGGGGCCCGAGGGCTCCACCACTTGGTCGAGGAAGTCGTCGACAACTCGATCGATGAGGCCATGGCGGGCTTCTGCAAGTCAATCCAGGCGATCGTTCATCAGGACAACTCGGTTACCGTGATCGATGACGGTCGCGGGATTCCGGTGGATCTGCACAAGACAGAGAAAAAGCCGGCTCTGGAGGTCGTGCTGACGAAGCTCCACGCCGGCGGGAAATTTGACCGGCGCACGTACAAGGTCGCAGGAGGCTTGCACGGCGTCGGGGTCTCTGTCGTCAACGGTCTGTCGGAGTGGCTGGAGGCCGAGGTGCGTCGGGAGGGGAAGGTCTTTCGGCAGCGGTTTGCGCGCGGAAAGCCCGTTTCGAAACTTACCGCAATCGGTAAAGCCGCCGGGACAGGGACCCAAATCACCTTCAAGCCCGACCGGGAGATCTTCAAAAGCGGCATCAACTTCAGCTACGAGATCCTCGCCAACCGCCTCCGGGAGCTGGCGTTCCTGAACAAAGGGCTGTTGATCAGCCTGAAGGACGAGCGCAGCGACAAGGAAACGAAGTTCCAGTTCGAAGGCGGGATCGCCCAGTTCGTGGAGTACCTCAATAAGAACAAAACTCCACTCCACCCCGTCATCGCGTTCTCCGGCGAGCGCGACGAGGTCGTCGTCGAAGTTGCGCTGCAGCACAACGACGGCTTCGCCGAACATCTGTTCGCCTTCGCCAACACGATCAACACCGTCGACGGCGGAACCCACCTCTCAGGGTTCAAGTCGGCCCTCACCAGGACGATCAACCAGCACTGCAAGAGCAAGAACCTCTTCAAGGGCGACGCCATCACCCTGGAAGGCGAGGACGTCCGGGCCGGCTTGACCGCGGTCGTCAGCGTCAAGGTCCCCAATCCTCAGTTTGAGGGCCAGACCAAGGCCAAGCTCGGCAACTCCGAGGTCGAGGGGATCGTCGCCTCGATGACGAACGAGAAACTCTCGGCCTACTTCGAGGAACACCCCTCAGTGGCCAACAAGATCGCTGAGAAGTGCGTCGTGGAGGCCCGGGCGCGGGAGCGGGCGCGGCATGAGCGGGAGCTCGTCCGCCGCAAAGGCTTGCTGGAATCCAGCGCCCTGCCGGGCAAGCTGGCAGACTGCTCCGAGCGCGATGCGGCGCTGTGCGAGTTGTACGTGGTGGAAGGCGATAGCGCCGGAGGCTCGGCCAAGATGGGGCGCGACCGGCGCTTCCAGGCGATCTTGCCGCTCAAGGGAAAAATCCTCAATGTGGAAAAGGCGCGGCTGGATAAGGTGCTCACCAACGAAGAAATTCGAACACTGATTACCGCGCTGGGCTGCGGCATCGGGAGCGAGTTTGATCTGGAGAAGCTGCGCTACCACAAAGTCATCATGATGTGCGATGCGGACACGGATGGCTCGCACATCCGGACGCTCCTGCTGACGTTCTTCTACCGGCAGATGCCCAAGCTCATCGAGGACGGCTACGTCTACATCGCCCAGCCGCCGCTGTACAAGATCAAGCGGGGCAAGCGCGAGGAGTACATCGAGACCGAGGAGCGGATGTCCAACCTCCTCCTTGAACTCGGCACCGAAGGCCAGACGCTCATCCACCTCAAGACGAAACGCCCCTACAAGGACAAAGCGCTGCTTGACCTCCTGCGCTTGCTCGTTGAGCTTGAGCGGCTGTCCAAGGGCATCCACCGCTACCGCCTGGACCTTCCAGGCTACTTCCGTCGGTTCGACAAGAAGAAGGGGCTTCCGCTCTACCTGATCCGGATGGACGGGAAAGAGCACTTCTTCTACGACGACGAGGAGCTGGCCGACTTTGCGAAGGACCACGAGCTGAATCTCGAGGAACTCGAAAAGCCCACCGCCGACGCGAACGCTCAGTTCTCAGAACTCTTCGAGGCGGCGGAGCTGGGGGAGCTTTCCAAGAAGCTGGCGAAGCTTGAGCTATCGCTTGAGGAGTATTTCCCAACCGATGCCAAACCCAGCTTCAAGCTCGTCCAGGAGAAACAGGAACGCCTCTTTGGCGGGCTGCGAGACGTGTTGTTGGCCATCGAGGAGGAGGGGCGCAAGGGCCTCGTCATCCAGCGCTACAAGGGGCTCGGTGAGATGAACCCGCAACAGCTGTGGGAGACGACGATGGAGCCTGCCAAACGTACACTCCTCAACGTGGCCCTCGAAGATGCGGTTGAGGCCGACCGGACGTTCACGATCCTCATGGGCGAGGCGGTTGAGCCAAGAAAAGAGTTTATTGAGGAACACGCGCTTGAGGTGAAGAACCTCGACATCTGACATGTACGCCCAGGGCGAAAAGATCATCCCGAGAGACGTCGAAGAGGAGGTCAAGACCTCCTACCTCTCCTATGCAATGAGCGTCATCGTGGGTCGGGCGCTTCCCGATGCCCGCGATGGCCTGAAGCCAGTCCACCGGCGGATCCTCTACGCGATGCGGGAGCTTGGGCTTGATCCAGGCAAGCCGTACAAGAAATGCGCACGTATCGTGGGCGATACGCTCGGCCGCTATCATCCGCATGGCGACATCGCGGTGTACGACGCTCTTGTTCGAATGGCGCAAGACTTCTCGATGCGCTATCCCCTCATCGATGGCCAGGGCAACTTCGGATGCTTCACGGGCGAGACGAAGGTCACGTTAGCTGACGGCACAACAAAAACATTCGTGGAGCTTTCCGCCCTCCAGCCAGATCACGCGTTCCATGTGTACTCCGTGAACCGGGAAGGCCGGATCGTCATTGGCGAAGGGCGCTACGCTCGCGTCACGCGGCGCCACGCGAAGCTCGTCGAAGTCGTCTTGGACAATGGCCGACGGATCCGCTGCACGCCGGATCACCGCTTCCTCTTGCGTGATGGGACGTACAAGCCGGCGAAAGCCCTCGCTGCTTCCGACAGGCTCATGGCCGGATACTTTGATGTCGCCCGTGTTCGCGAGGAGCGGTCAAACGAGTATCTTAGAATTCGACAACCGAACGGGCAATGGACCTTCGTCCATTGGCTGGCGGACGCCTTCAATCTTGCGCGGGGGCGTTACCTGCGCAAGGCTGGCCGAATCCGGCACCACAAGGACTTCAATCGGTTCAATAATTCTCCGGATAACATCGAACGGCTTTCATTTCGTGAGCATAACCGAAAGCACGCCGAGCACGCTAAGACGCTTTGGCAACAGGACGCCTTCCGCGCCAAGCAACGCGGCGGCATCCGAGCGTATTACGAGGCCCACCCAGAAGCAAAAGAGGCCCGCCGACAGCGCTTCATCGAAGCGAACCGGTCGAACCGTTACCGCACAGCGGAAAGCGAGGCGCGTCGTGTGCGGTCTCTCGCGCGGTTCTATGCGAAGCACCCGGAGCTGCTCCAGGCGTCTTCGCGACGCATGAGGGCGAGGTGGCAAGATGCGGCGTTCAAGGCGCTCATGTCGCGGGTGCTTACGGGTCTAAAGAAAACGCCGCTTGAGCCAGCGACCAAAGCGCGGGTCGCCGAACAGATTGCCGCGAAGAATCACCGGATGTGGGCTGATCCCGACAAGCGGGCGCGTCTCGTTCGTGCGATCAGGGAAGCGCTGCAACACCCCATGGTCCGCCAGAGAATATCGGAGAACTCGAAGACGCTCTGGAAGGACTCAGTATATCGAGCGAAGTATCAACCCGGCCACCACCGCGCCATGGCCAAAGCGCTGTGGGCTCTGCCAACGACCGTTGCGCGCCATCGTCAAAAGATCAAAGCGCAGTGGAGCGACGCAGAGTTTCAGCGTGCCCATCACCTGGGAGTATTGCGAAGCAACCGACGTCGGCTTGCGGCCGATCCAGCGATGATGCAGCGGCTCGCTAAGCGTGCGGCGAAGGCGCTGACGACGCGTTGGCGAGATCCGGCGTATTGCAGACGGGTCATGCGCGCAAAAATTGCGACGTATCTCAGCGCGCTGGCAACCAATCAGCAGGGCGCCGCCCCCCCGGCCCCGGAAGTCTTTGACGCAAATCGGCCGGCCAGCATTCCGCGCTACGAAAAAGCCCTGACCTATTTTGAGAACCCTGCGGAGTTGGCAATGCTTGCTAAGCGGAATCACCGCGTGGTGAGTGTTCGAGCGATCGCCGAGCAAGCTGATGTGTACGACATCACCGTTGACGAGCATCACAACTTCTTGCTCGACGCTGGCGTGTTTGTGCATAACTCCGTCGACGGGGACGCCGCGGCGGCGATGCGCTACACCGAGGCGAGGCTCTCCGACGTCGCCGATGAGCTGCTGTCCGATATCGAGAAAGAGACCGTCGAGTTTACCCCGAACTTCGACGGCTCGCTCGTCGAGCCGCGCGTCCTTCCTTCGAGAACCCCCAACCTCCTCGTGAACGGCTCAAGCGGGATCGCGGTGGGGATGGCGACGAACATCCCGCCGCACAACCTCGGTGAAGTTGTGGATGGGCTCATCCGCCTGATCGAGGAGCCCGGTGCGGAGCTTAAAGACTTGATGAAAGCGGTCTCGGGCCCAGACTTTCCGACGGGCGGGATCATCTGCGGGCGGGGCGGGATCGTCGACGCCTATTCGATCGGCCGCGGCACTATCCGCATCAGGGCCAAGGCGCATATCGAGCAGCTCAAGGGGGGCCGTGAGGCGATCATCGTGACGGAGCTCCCCTACCAGGTGAACAAAGCCGCGCTGATTGAACACATCGCCAAGCTGGTCCAGGGCAAACAGCTTGAGGGGATCTCGGATCTCCGCGACGAGTCAGACAAGGATGGCTTGCGCGTCGTCATCGAGACCAAACGCGACACAAACAGCCAGATCGTCCTCAACCAGCTCTACAAGCACACGCAGCTTGAAACGACCTTCGGGGCAATCTTCTTGGCGCTGGTCGATGGCCGGCCGCGCGTCCTGTCGCTCAAGCAGCTGCTGCAAAGCTTCATCGACCATCGCAAGGAGATCGTCACCCGACGGACCAAATACGAACTGACCAAGGCCCAGGATCGGGCCCATGTGCTTGAAGGCCTCAAAAAGGCTCTCGGACATCTCGACGCGGTGATTAAGACGATCAAGCAGTCCAAGAGCCCGCAGGATGCCAAGGAGGCGCTGGTCAAGCGGTTTGAGCTTTCCGAGCGCCAGGCGCAGGCGATCCTCGAGATGCAGCTGCAGCGGCTCACCGCGCTGGAGCGGGAGAAGCTCGACCAAGAATACCTGGAGCTCATCAAGAAGATCGAGCTGTACCAGTCGATCTTGGCGAGCGAACAGAAGGTCCTGGGCGTGATCAAGGAGGAGCTCGCGGCGCTGAAGAAACGCTTTGCGGATGAGCGCCGAACCCAGATCGTCGGCGAGGTGAAGGAGTTCAAGGTCGAGGACCTCATCGCCGAGGAGGGCGCCGTCATCACCATCTCTCATGCTGGCTACATCAAGCGCCTGCCGGTCTCGGCGTATCGGCGCCAGCGCCACGGGGGCGTCGGCGTCACCGCCATGGAGACAAAGGAAGAAGACTTCGTCGAGCACCTGTTCATCGCCTCGACGCATGAATACCTCCTCTTCCTCACGAATCAGGGCCGGGTCTACTGGCTCAAAGTGCACGAGATCCCGCAGGCCAGCCGCTATGCGAAGGGCACCGCCATCGCCAACCTGATCCAGTTGCAGAAAGACGAGCGCCTGTCCGCATTCGCGGCGGTCAAGTCGTTTGATCCCGACAAGTTCCTGGTCCTGGCGACCAAGCAGGGCACGATGAAGAAGACCGAGCTGTCTGCTTACGCAAATCCGCGCCGGGCTGGGATCATCGCGATCACGCTTGAGAAGGGCGACGAGGTCATTCAGGCGCACATCACCGACGGAAAGCAAGAGCTGCTGTTACCGACCAAGCAGGGCAAGGCGATCCACTTTCTCGAGAACCAGGTCCGCGAAGTGGGCCGGTCGGCCCGCGGCGTCAAGGGGGTCAACTTAGGCAAGGGCGATGAGGTGATCGGCTGCGAGCTGGTGCGCCCAGACACGACGATGCTCACGATGACCTCGCTGGGGTTTGGGAAGCGGACAAAGATCGCCGAGTACCGCCTCCAGCGGCGAAGCGGCAAGGGGATCATCAACATCAAGGTGACGAAGAAGAACGGAGAAGTCGTAGGCGCCAAGACCGTGACCGACAGGGATGAGGTAATGCTCATTACCCAGGAAGGCACGATCATCCGCTGTCGGGTCAAGGACATCCGCGTCACCGGGCGCAACGCCCAAGGGGTCCACCTCATGAAGCTCCAGGGGAAGGACCGGGTTTCCTCAGTTGCGATCGTGGCGCACGAGGAAGACGAAGAACCAGTCGAGGCGGCCTCCCCGTCGAAGAGCCCAGCCAAGCGATAACCTCTCTGTTTCTCAGGGCTTTTCACTTTAAACTTTCGGCGTTCGACTTTACACTATAGCAAGTCCCCGTCGTCTAGTGGCTAGGACAACAGCCTTTCGAGCTGTCAGCGCGGGTTCGATTCCCGCCGGGGACATTAGCTTAACTATCTGCGCACATTTAACATTACACAGGCTCGGTGAGCACGCGTGGCAACTGCTTACATTGGCACAAGCGGCTACATTTACACTGACTGGCGAGGACGGTTCTATCCAAAGGACCTCCCTCAAACCAGGTGGCTTGAGTTCTACGCCCAGCGCCTCTTGACCGTTGAACTGAATGTGACGTTCTACCGGCTCCCGTCGGAGTCGGCCTTCGAGGGATGGTACGAGCGAACCCCAGAGACGTTTCGGTTCGCCGTCAAGGGAAGCCGATTCATCACCCACATCAAGCGGCTCCGCGATGTCGAGGATGCTTTTCGGTTGTTTCTCAAGCGCGTTCGGCTGCTTCGGGAAAAGCTCGCCATCATCCTGTGGCAGCTCCCACCTTCGTTTCGGATTGATCTTGAGCGGCTCGAGCGGTTCGTGGACCTCCTTGCGGCCTATCGGCGAATCCGGCACGTCCTGGAAGTCAGACACACAAGCTGGGTTGCGCCGGCCACGATGAGGCTCCTGCGAGACGCGGGCGTTGCGCTGTGTGAGACGGATTTCCCTGACTGTCCGGTTCGCGAGGCGCCGACCACGGATTTCGCGTACATCCGACGGCACGGAACCGCAGGCCTCTTGTATGGAGGGCGCTACACGAAACCCGAGCTCTCGCAGGATGCCAAGACCATCCGCAGGTATCTGCAGGACGACCGCGACGTGTTCTGCTATTTCAACAACGACCAGCACGCCTACGCGGCCACGAACGCCCTGGAGCTGATCGACCTCCTCAAAACCCGCAATGAAACCCCCTGATTCCTTGTGGCTTTCCAACGGAGCGCTCATCACCCCAGCAGGGCTGCGTCGCGGCGCGTTGGGCATTCGCGATGGTCGGCTTGTGGAGATTCGTCGTCAAGTCCCCAGGCATGCCAATGCGGTGAACGTTCGCGGACGATACATTGCCCCAGGGCTTATTGATTTGCACATCTGGGGAGACCCCAAGCACGTTGCAACCCACGAGGCTCGATCAGGCACGACGAGCTTCTTAATCACCATCGGCCCTGAGCCTCCAGAGCTTCTGGTGAACCACCTGGTTCGGCTTGAAGGACAGCAAGAGGACCGAGGCGCTCGATGCCTTGGCATACACCTGGAAGGACCGTTTCTCAATCCGCTCAGGGCAGGCGCCTTGGCAAGCCGGTGGTTGCGTCCGCCGACAAGCCCGGAGCTGCGACAATTGGTCCGGCATGCCAGCGACCAACTCAAGCTCGTCACGATTGCACCGGAGATTCCAAGGGGGGTGGAGTCCATCCGATGGTTCGCCAGACACCGCGTTGTCGTGTCGTTGGGACACAGCGATGCGAACGCGGCTGTGACCAAGCGAGCGATCAAGGCCGGCGCGCGATCAGTCACGCACGTCTTCAACGGCATGCGGCCCCTCCATCACCGGGATCCGGGGTTGCTGGGGGAGGTCCTGACGGACGACCGCCTCATGGCGATGGTGATCCTCGACGGCATTCATGTGGACCCGGTTGCGTTTCAGTTACTGTTGCGCTGTAAGGGTCCCAGGGGGATCGTCTTGGTCACCGATTCGGTTCGTCACAAGGCCCTGCCTGCCACGAGGGGCACAGGGCAGGCAGGCGCACGCCCCAAGGCGGGGCGAGGCGCGTTCTATACAGGGCGCGGCATCCTTGCTGGAAGCCGCCTGACGATGATCCGCGCCGTGCGCAACGCCGTCGTCTTTGGTAAGATATCGCTGCTCGATGCGGTGCACATGGCCAGCTTCAACCCAGCAAGACTTCTGGGACTGGGCCGCGACCTTGGCTCTCTTGAGGTCGGCAAGCGGGCCGATCTCGTCGTCTTCGACAAACAGTTTCGGGTCGTCATGACCCTCGTGGACGGCAAGATCGTCTATCAACGTGGTCAATAACCCGCAAGCGTAGCGAGCAAGATGTGCGGCATCGTGGGCTATGTCGGGAACCCACCAGTCGTGAGCACGCTTCTTGAGTGCTTAAGCCGGCTTGAGTACCGCGGCTACGACTCCGCTGGCATTGCCGTCCTCAACAGCCGCGGGATCGAGATCCGCAAGCGCGCTGGCAAAATTCAGGAACTCATCGCTTCCATTCAGCAAACTCCGATGAGCGACGGGCAGCTCGGGGTGTCGCACTGCCGCTGGGCCACGCACGGCGAGCCATCAGAAGTCAACGCCCACCCGCATGCGGACTGCCACGGGAAGCTTGCGCTCGTGCACAACGGGATCATCGAGAACTACGCTGAGCTAAAAATCCGTCTCCTGAGCCAGGGCCACCACTTCCGGTCGCAGACCGATACCGAGGTGATCGTCCACCTCGTTGAAGAGCACACGAAGCGCCAGCCGCTTCCTGTGGCGTTCCGGAGCGCGCTCAAGGAGCTGCGGGGATCCTATGCGATCTGCCTGATCGCGCAAGGCGATTCCCGGCATCTCTACGGCGCGCGATGCGGAAGCCCCTTGATCGTCGGGGTGGGCCAGGGCGAGATGTTCTTGGCGAGTGACGTGCCGGCCGTGCTGGCCAGGACCCGCAGGGTCGTCTACCTGAACGATGAGGAAGTGGTCGAGCTCACCGCATCAGGGGCCAGCATCACAACGCTCGACGGCAAGGCCGTCCGCCGGAAGTCCTCACGTGTGGCATGGGACATCGCCTCGGCTCAGAAAGAGGGCTACGACCATTTCATGCTGAAGGAGATCTACGAGCAGCCAACGGCGATCGAACAGACACTGTTCAACCGGCTGATTCTCGACAAATCCCAGATCGTGTTCGACCGGCGCACGACAGCGTTCCTGAACGGCTTAAGCGGGACGGAGCGGATGGTCCTCATCGCCTGCGGGACGGCCTCTCATGCTGCGCTGGTTGGCGAGTACATGCTGGGGGAACTGGCGAAGATCCCGGTGGATGTGGATCTCGCGAGCGAGTTTCGCTACCGTGGACAGATGCTCGACCGCGACACCGCCGTGATAGCCATCACCCAATCAGGAGAGACGGCCGATACCCTCGCTGGCGTGCGGCTGGCCAAAGAGCAAGGGGCGAAGGTCCTGTCGATCTGCAACGTGATGGGTGCGTCGATTCCTCGTGAGTCTCACGCAGTGATCTACACCCATGCCGGGCCAGAGATCGCCGTGGCCTCCACCAAGGCCTACACGTCCCAGCTCATTGCGCTGTGCCTGTTGACGCTGTCCCTGGCCAAGGCCAGAGGGCTGCTGAAGAGTTCGCGGTGGCAGGAGCTGATCGCGGGTCTTGGACAGCTGCCGTCGCTCGTTGAGCGCACGCTCGCCACAGAACGCCTCATCAAACGGATCGCCAGGCGGTACGCCTCCGCCAGGAACTTCTACTATCTGGGCCGCCGCTACAACTACCCCTCGGCCCTTGAGGGAGCGCTCAAGCTGAAGGAGGTGTGCCCGAAGATCCACGCGGAGGGCTATGCGGCCGGCGAGATGAAGCATGGGCCGATCTCGCTGATCCGCAAAGGCTGGCCCGTCGTGTTCATCGCCACCGATTCCATGGTCTATGAGAAGATCGTCTCCAACATCGAGGAGGTCCGGGCGCGTCGTGGCGAGTGCATCGTGATCGCCTCAGAGGGCAACCGCGCAATCCGTCGGTACGCCGACCAGCTCATCACGGTTCCCAAGACAGAGGAGCTGTTCTCGCCGATCCTCGTGGCGATCCCCTTGCAGCTTCTCGCCTACCACATCGCAAAGCTCAACCGCTGCGACATCGACCAGCCCCCAAACCTCGCCAAAAGCGTCACGGTCGAGTAACGCGTCATGCGTAACGCGGGACGTGAAGACAAAAGGCCAAAGGGAAATCCCTCTTACGCGTTACGCGTTTCACGTTACGCGTGAATGGCTGGTACCTTGTATGTCGTCAGTACCCCGATTGGCAACCTCAAGGACATCGCCCTGCGCGCCCTCGACGTGATGAAGGCTGTTGATCTCATCGCCTGCGAGGATACCAGGCAGACCGCGAAGCTCCTGCACCATTACGAAATTCGTAAACCG
>Ga0114945_10000747_pt1 | contig 20800 bp, 25 predicted proteins | sample OV2TP3_FD_87194 | JGI IMG/M metagenome (GOLD analysis project Ga0114945, IMG submission 87194) | Hot spring microbial communities from Beatty, Nevada to study Microbial Dark Matter (Phase II) - OV2 TP3 | ecosystem: Environmental > Aquatic > Thermal springs > Hot (42-90C) | place: USA: Beatty...
ACGGCGTCCGGCACCTCGACCGTTTGCTCGTAGCAAATCGCTTCAGCAGCCTCCCGAGCTTCGGCTTCCGTGCCGGAGAGGTGATAGCGGACGGTGAATCGGGTTCCCGACACGGCCAGCGGGCGACGAGCGGCCATCAGAGAGCCTCGGCCCGCGAGCTCCGGGCCGCCTCTAGCCGTGCCGCCTCCAGGTCGGCTTCGGTGAGATCAAACGAGGCGCCGAGCAGCTTCTCCGCAGCCTTCACCAAGGCCAGCGCGTCGAGGCCGTATCGCTTCATCAGGTAGGGACGACTCGCGCCGTGCGCAAAGGTGTCTTGGAGCCCCAGGCGTACGAGTTTCCGCCCGATGCCGGCGTCGGCCAGCGCTTCGGCCACGGCGGTGCCGAGCCCTCCCAGCACGCTGTGGTTCTCAAGCGTGATGACCCCGCACCGGCAAGTCGAGGCCGCATCGAGGATGGTCTGGTCAGTGAGCGGTTTCAGGGTCGAGACGTGCAGGTGGGTAACGGACACCCCGCGCCTGCGAAGAGCGGCGGTGGCCCGCAGCGCCTCTTCCGTGCAGATGCCGCTCGAGATCACCGTGAGATCGGTGCCTGCGCTCAACGGTCTGGCCTTGTTGAGTCGCATGGGCTCGGCGCGATCGAAGAGGCGGGGCACCTCGCCGCGCAGCATCCGGACATACACGGGGCCGTTGCTCTCCTCGGCCACGTCGAGGACCGACTCGACCTCGGTGGCGTCGCCGCATTCCAGGATCGTCATGTTCGGAAGGGCGCGCAGGACCGCCACATCCTCGATGGCTTGGTGGGTCGCGCCGCCCGGCGAGATGATTCCCGGGAGAAACCCCAAAAGCCGCACCGGCAGGTTGGGATAGGCGATGGACAGGGCCACTTGATCGTACGGCCGTCGGTAGATGAACACCGCGAAGGTGTGGATGTAAGGAGAGAAACCCTCCCGGGCGAGGCCGGCGGCGAACCCCATCATGTTCTGCTCCGCCATCCCCATTGAGAAGAATCGATCCGGATACGCTCGCTGAAAATCATCGACTTCGCAGGAGGCGGAGAGATCCGCCGACAGCACCACGACGTGGGGCCGGTGCTCGGCCCAGCGGACGAGGTTTCTGGCGTGCGGGCGGGAGACCACTTCGATCATGGATGCTGCTCGCTCAGTTGCCGGTACAGCTCCTGGTACTGCTGGCGCTCGTCATCGGTCTTGAAGCGGAGGTAATGCAGCTTCGGCGCGCGGGATCGGAGAAGGTCCACTCCGCGGCAAGGGTCGGTCCGTCCGAGCACCACCAACGGACGCCCTGATCCCGGCGCATGCGCGCTTACCGGCGCGGCCAGCGCTTCCGGGTCATGCCCATCCACCTCGAACGCTCTGGCGCCGAACGCCTCCAGCCGCGCCTGAAGCGGCTCCACCGTCATGACCGTCTCGGTCCGGCCGTCGCACTGCTGGCCATTGAGATCGACGTACACGCCGACGGTATCGAGCTTATAAAAGGCCAGGGCGGCAAACGCCTCCCAGGTCTGGCCCTCCTGAAACTCGCCATCGGACATGAAGACCCAGACCCGGCCGGCGTCGCCGCGCAACCGGCGCGCGAGCGCCACCCCGCCGGCTTGGCTGAGCGCCTGGGACAACGAGCCACTGGTCGTCTCCATGCCCGGAGAGTGCTCGGCGCCGATCATTTCCAATGTGCTCCCGTCGGCATTGAACTGGTCGAGTGCATCGGGCGCCATCCGGCCCACTTCGATCAACGTGGCGTAGAGAACCAGTGCGTAGTGGGCGGGCGAGAAGAACAACCGATCGAGGTCCGGCGCCTTGGGGCCGTTGTAGATCCTGCCGCTCCAGGATGAGGAGAAGGGACCCGGGACTCCGGGGAAAGGCGGAGGAACCGGCGGTCCCTCGCTTGGACCGAGGTTCATGATCCGGGTGAACAGGGTGGCAAGGATCTCGGCCGACGAGCAGGCCTGACTGAGATAGCCGCCGTTGTTTCTCAGTGTCTGAGCCAGGACGCGCAGCCGAATCCCGTGCGCGACCCGCCCGGCTTCATCTTGCCAGCGTTCGGTCTGTCGCCGATGGTGACCGGTCTTCGTCGGCATGCTGGAGTTACCCGAGAGGAACAGGCTCTTCCGAGGCTATCACCGCGTCAGAATCTTCGTCAATGTTGCATCGCATCACCCCCTTGATTAGAATGCGCTGGCGTCGAGAGCGGGACAAGGTATGATCGAGCACACGCTGGCCATCATCAAACCCGATGCGGTCAAGAAGGACGTCATCGGCGACATCATCCGTCGCTACGAAGGGGCCGGTCTTCGCCCGATCGCCATGCGCATGATGCACCTGACGAAGGCCGGAGCCGAGGGATTTTACGCCGTCCACCGTCAGCGGCCGTTCTTTGACAGCCTGACGAAGTTCATGGCGTCGGGTCCCATCGTGGTGTTGGTCCTGGCGGGAGAGGATGCGATCAAGCGGCATCGCGATCTCATGGGCGCCACCGACCCGGCCCAAGCCGATGCCGGAACCATTCGCGCGATCCACGGAACCAGCATCGAGCAGAACGCCGTGCACGGCTCCGATTCCGCCGAAACCGCCCGCTTCGAAATCGGATATTTCTTCAGCGAGATGGAATTAGGGATGCGGTGACCGCCACCGTCCGCCCATCCTGCCTCTTGTTTTTCTCCTTGATCCTTCTCATCAATGGCTGTGCGGCGCCGGCCTCGCGCATGCCCGCTCGTCCCGGCCCGGTGCTCGAGGCTCAGTCCAGGCTTCTCCAGCACGCGCGTGTGGCCCATGCGCAAGGCCAGTACGAGACGGCGATCGGGCTGTTACGCCGCCTCCTCGAGACCTATCCGCAATCATCACTCCTTCCCGAGGCCCGATGGTGGCTGGCTCAGTCATACGAGAAACAGGGCGACCTCAAAGAGGCGCTGGCTCAGTATCGTCTGATCGCTCATGCCACAAAGGAGGGGCGGTACACAGCCGACGCGCAGCGCCGGACGGCAGACCTGGAGCAGCTGCTCGGGATACCGTCGCCGGCGGCGAGCGGCCTGACCGCGCTGTTCGCTCGAGTCGATCAGCTGCCTCCGGTCCCGGATTGGGAGTCCTGGATGAAAACCATGAGCCAAGGTGGAGTCACGACGCTTGTCTTCGAAGTCACGGCCGCCGGCGGTGGGGTCGCGCCGGGCGTCTATTTTCGCAGCGAGCTTGCAAAAGTCCATCGGGATGTTCTGGGACCGCTGCTGCCCATCGCGCACCGGAACGGCATCTCGGTCTTGGCTGCCCTCACTCTCCGGCGCATGGGCTGGATCGAATCGGGGCTCGGCTGGAACGATTGGAGCTTCGATGTAGACCGCCGGGAGCTTCGATCCTCCGGGTACCTGGATCTTTTTCATCCTGCCTTCCAGGAGTATCTTGTCGGGTTGTGCACGGATCTCGCGGCAACCGGCGTGGACGGCGTGCTCTTCCGGGGCGATGCGCCGCTGGGCCCCAGCGACGGCCTCAGTTCCTTTGCGCTGCGCGCCTTCGAGCGGGACTTTGGCGTGAAACTGGATCCTCCCAAAGTGTTCCCGGTCGTCAAACCGGGAGAACGGATGGAGTATGCGTCCGAGTTCTGGCGGTGGATGGGTTGGAGAGCCCGGGAGACCGTGAAAGTGCTGGATCGACTGAAGCGGGCGATGCGCAGTCATTCCCCGAGGCTTCGGGTCGCGGTCGAGCTGCATCCCGAATCCGTGACGCGACCTCTTGAGGCACTCGTCCAGTATGGGGAGGATCTTCTGGAGGCGAAACGCAGCCGGTTTGATTATTATGTGATCAGCGGCGAGCGCCCGGCCGTCAACATGCAGCAATCGGACCTGCCCGGTATTGCCGAACAGATGCTGGGATTGCTGGGCGAACCGGAGCGGATCTGGATGACAGCCTCCTTGCCCGATGCAAGTCTGGCCCAGGTGGTGAATCGCGTCGCGGCAGGATCCGACCGGTTGGCTCTGCCGAAGAAGATCGGGCTAGTGTACACGAGGAACTCCGCCGGCGTTCCTTGACAAACTTCGACCGGCGCTCTACGATCCCGCGGCAATTTTAAGGAAAGGTTGAGGCTAAGGTTGAGGCTGGGGAAGCTTGAAAGGGGAGGCTATGGAGCCGACAAATCTCCGGTATCATAAGGAACATGAGTGGATCCGCGTCGAAGGGAAACAGGCGACGTTGGGTATCAGCCATTTTGCGCAGGAGGCACTCGGCGACATCGTGTTTTTGGAAATGCCCAAGCTGAATGCGGCGGTCAAAGCCGGGCAGGGGATCGGAGAGGTCGAATCGACAAAGACGACTTCCCCCATCTACACGCCGGTCAGCGGGAAGATCCTGAAGGTCAATCCCGAGCTCAAGGAGCATCCGGAGCTGGTCAATCAGGAGCCTTACGGACGTGGGTGGATTGCGGTCATCGAGCTGTCCGATCCGGGAGAGGTGGAGCAATTGATGACGGCGACACAGTATGACTCGTTCCTGGCCTCACAGAAGAAGTGAAGTTAAGAATGAAGTATTCTTCCAAACATGGCTGATGTAAAGCATATTGTGATCATCGGCTCAGGCCCTGGCGGCTATGTCGCGGCCATCCGAGCCGCCCAGCTGAGGGCGCGGGTCACTGTCGTCGAGAACCAAGCCTTGGGTGGGGTGTGCTTGAACTGGGGCTGTATCCCCAGCAAGGCGTTGTTGGCGGTCGTGGAGCTCGGTGACAAGGCAAAGAAGGCCGCCGAGTTGGGGCTGACCCTCAGCGGGCCGGTAGGCTATGACCTCCGGCGGATGGTGGCCCGGAAGAACAAGGTGGTGGACTCCCTGGTGAAGGGCGTCGCCACGCTGTTCAAGACCTGGGGTATCCAGCATCTGCAGGGGACCGGTGCATTGCGTGATGAGCGGACGGTACGCGTCGTGAACGCAGACGGGTCTGAAAGCCGGGTCGAGGCCGCTGCCGTGATCGTGGCGACCGGTTCGTCCTGGCCGAACCTGCCGCTTTTTCCGATTGACGGCCGACAGATCATCACCAGTAAACACGCTCTGGATCTGACCGAGATTCCACAGAGGCTCCTGATCGTCGGGGCCGGCGTGGAGGGCTGTGAATTCGCCTCCTTGTACGGCGGGCTCGGCACGCAGGTCACGATGGTGGAGCTGCTGCCGCGCATCCTGCCGCTCGAAGATGAAGAGATCGCCGGCGTGATAGGGCGTGAGCTGAAAAGGCGGGGCGTCACCGTGCACGTCGGCACTACCGTGGAGATCCTGAAGCAGGAATCGGATGGAGTTCACCTCAGGTTCAAGAATGGCGTGACCCTGACGGTGGACCAGGTGCTGGTGTCGGTCGGGCGAGGTCTGAACTCGAAGGGGCTCGGGCTGGAGAAGATCGGGGTGCAGGTAGGGGCGCGCGGCGAAATCCTGGTGAACGAATATCTGGAGACGAACGTATCGGGCATCTATGCGATCGGGGACGTGGTCGGAACAGCCATGCTCGCGCACGTGGCATCGGCGCAGGGCAAGGTCGCGGTTGACCACATCATGGGCGGCTCTCGCAAGATTGCCTACGAGGTGATTCCCGCCGGGATCTTCACGCTACCGGAGATCGGGCGGGTGGGGCTCACCGAGCAGCAGGCGCGCGAGCGGGGGCATGACATCAAAGTCGGCCGATTCCGGCATGTCGCCCTTGGAAAGGCCCACGCGGTCGCCGACACCACCGGGATGTTCAAGATTATCGCCGATGCGCGAACCGACGCGCTCCTGGGCGTTCATATCGTGGGGGCGCACGCGGCGGACCTGATTCATGAAGCCGCCATCGCCATGCAACTGGGCGCGAAGGCAGCCCACGTGGCTGAAACGATTCATGCGCATCCGACCTTATCGGAAGGAGTGATGGAGGCGGCCGAAGATGTGGAAGGGCTCGCCATCCACCTCGCCCGCCAGCGAGCGCCGCAGGCCTAGCGGATGGCTCGTGGCGCTCTGCTCAGACGCTGTGTAAAAATCGAGCTTGATACTTTGGGTAGGAGCTGCGAGCCTGGAGAGAAGAAGTGGGGCGGTCGCTGATGATGAAGATGGCCATGCTGGCCGCGACGGCGGCGGTAGTCGTATGGGTTGGCTGGCCGCCGGAAGAAGAGCGGGCAGGCCACGTCTCGGCATCGGCCGTTCAGGAATCTCCGGCGAGTACACGGTTCCCCGATGCTGATGCTCCGACCGCCGCAAAAAGGGGGATGCCGGAAACGGCCGAGACCTCCGCGAAAGCCGCGCCAGGGACGGTCGACGGGCGGTTGGATATCAATCGGGCGACAGTGGAGCAATTCGAACAACTGCCCGGCATCGGCCTGGTGTTGGCCCGGCGTATTGTTGAGCAACGGGAGGCCCGTGGGCCGTTCCGGAGTATCGAAGACCTGCGGAACGTCAAGGGAATCGGGGAGAGACGCATGGAACGGTTGCGGCCGCTCCTGATCGCAAGCTCCGTGCATTCACGGAGCACCGGCGCCAAGAGTCAGAAGCCGGTGCCGGCGGAAAAGGAGCGCAGAGCCCAAGGGATGAATGGGCTATGAAGGACCTCGATGCCCAGATGGAGTTGATCCTGCGGGGCGCCGTCGAGGTGATCCAGCGGCCGGAGCTGGAATCCAAGCTGGCTCGGTCTATCAAAGAAAAACGTCCCTTGCGGGTCAAGGCGGGCTTCGACCCCACAGCGCCTGACCTCCATCTGGGGCACACAGTCCTGCTTCAGAAAATGAAGCATTTTCAGGACCTGGGTCATCAGGTGATTTTTTTAATCGGCGATTTCACCGGCATGATCGGGGACCCGAGCGGCGTGTCGGAAACCCGTCCGGCTCTGACCAGAGAGGAAATCGAAGAGAACGCCAAAACGTACCGCCGGCAGGTCTTCAAGATCCTGGATGCCGACAAAACCATCGTTGAATTCAACAGCCGCTGGATGAGTCGCATGAAGGCCGAGGAGGTCGTGCATCTTGCGGCGCAGTACAGCGTGGCGCGGATGCTCGAGCGCGAGGACTTCCACAAGCGCTACCATGAGCAAAGGCCGATCAGCATCCACGAGTTTCTCTACCCCCTCATCCAGGGCTACGACTCGGTGGCCCTGCAGGCGGACGTGGAGTTGGGGGGGACCGACCAGAAATTTAATCTGCTGGTGGGCCGAGACCTCCAGCGCGCGCACGGGCAGGAGCCGCAGGTCGTCATCACGACGCCGCTGCTGGAGGGCACGGACGGTGCGCGGAAGATGAGCAAAAGCCTGGGGAACTTTATCGCGCTGGAAGACCGGCCGGCCGACATGTTCGGCAAGCTCATGTCCATCAGCGACACGCTCATGCTGCGATATTATGAGCTCCTTACTGTCCAGGACCTTGGAAAAGTCCGCAAGGCCCACCCGATGGAAGCCAAGCTCGCGCTGGCGGAGCAGATCGTTACGCAATACCATGGCGCCGAAGCCGCACGGCGGGCGAAAGCGGAGTTCCAGCACAAATTTCGTGAGCGCGAATTCCCCGACCAACCGGACGTGCGGGTCATCTTGACTGGAAGCGATCTCCCAAATCCGGCCAGCCCGTCAGTCACAGTGGTGGACTTGGTCGCCAAGACCGGCTTGGTGCCCAGCAAGAGCGAAGCCCGACGCCTGATCGTGCAGGGCGGTGTGGAAGTGGATGAGCACAAGCAGAGCGACCCGAGCTCGCAGCTCGCCTTGACCCCCGGCCGTCAGTATCGCCTCCGCATCGGTCGCCGCAAGTTCGCCATCGTCGAATACCGCCCCTAGAGACAGTCATTGGTCACTCGTCATTCGTCATTATGAAACAGGAGTCAGGTTCTCCCAATGACAAGTGACTATTGACCATTGACTCTCCCACGGGGGCGGCGGTACGATTCACCGTCCTCATCAGCAAGAGGGGCGGGCGTAGCTCAGTGGTAGAGTCCTAGCTTCCCAAGCTAGTTGTCGCGGGTTCAAATCCCGTCGCCCGCTCCAATTTATTCCCATTTGAAGCCGCGACCGGGAGTTGCGAAGGGGGTGTGCCCCCTTCGTGGGGATCATACAAGGGGGCTGGCCCCCTTTGTAGGAGTCGGCGAGGCAGGCTTCAGGGCCGAGCCGGCGACGGAGCGGGTTCAAATCCCGTCGCCCGCTCCAAGCTCCTTTTCCATTTGTATTCAAGAAAAAACAAAGGAGTGCTGAGCTTCGAGTGATTCAGCCTCAAGTTTTGTTCCCGGCGGCAAGGGCTCCGTATGGGTTCCAAATCGATCGTGCTGATATTTGCAACGCTCTTCCTTGCCTTGAGCAGTGTCGGCGCGTATCTTGAACCAGCGCAGATTGCCAAGGGGCAGCAGGTCTACAGTGAGAAACAATGCGGCAGTTGCCACTCGATCTCGGGGGCGGGCGGGACAACCGGACCTGATTTGTCGCGCGTCGGCCTTAAGCGTGAGGCCGATTGGCTGCTCAAATTCCTGAAGAATCCGAAGACCGTAAATCAGAGGGCCAAGATGACGCCATTTGAGGGAAGCGATCAGGACCTGGAAGCCCTGGTAGCCTACCTCACCACGTTGCAGCAATGAGTTTCCCGTTAGGAGCGTACAGGGTGAGTCCTGCGAAGCGACGATCTGGTTGGTTGGTAGGGGGCGTGGCGGTCCTGCTCCTACTCGTAACCGGTGTCGCGCGGGCCGATCCGAATCTGGCCAAGCTGGAGTGTGTGAATGTTCAGGCGGCGGTGCTGGAGGCCGGAGGCTCGCTGGGCATCACAACCGAGGTGGTACGAGAAGCGTTGCTGGCGGGGATCAAGACCCATGTGCCGCGGCTCAAGGTCGAACCCAACTGCTCGAATCGCATCTTTTTCAAAGTCTTCGTGCAGAACCTGTTCGAGGGATTCTACGGGCATGTCGCGTTCGAGGTGAGGCGCAAAGCCGCCTTTGTGGACACGTCGCTTCCTCTGGAAGCCCGTGCCTGGACACTAGAGTCCTATGTGCATGGAACCAAGGACCATGCCCGGATCAGCGTGCTCGATCAGCTCAATAGCCATCTCGCGCAATTCGCCGCCGACTACAAGGCTGCGAACCCCTGAGGAAAATCTTTATTCCTCATTCTTTGAGCGTTCGTCGTTTCCGATCAGCAGCAGGGTAATCCCGGTGACGGCGGTCAATACGATCAGCTCTAGGCCGACCCGGCTGATATCAATGTGTACGATGTACATGTTGCCGCCCGACGTCGGCGGGATCGCCCAGAGGAACTTGTAGCCGAGCGGGTACAGGAACTTGCCGTCGATGCCTTCACGGATCGCATGGCAGGGGACGTACACCGATGCCACGGTAACCAGCAACAGGTAGATGATCAGGACCGCCCGCCTCAATCCGCTCATGCATGCCATCAGCGCTGCCTCGCGTGTCGGTTGGTCTGCTCAACGCCGCTTGGCGAAGGGCTCATGAGGCATCCGTCTTGATGACCCACAGCTCTGCTCTCTGGCCGATCTCTCGCCGTTCGCCGACGAAGACATGGCCGGCCGGACCGGTGAATCGCTCGAAGAACACTTCACCGTTCGAGTAACTGCCTTCCCGATAGCGGTAATCGCCGGCATAGCGGATGCCGTCCGTTGATTTGGCGGTCACCGTGACCGTATCGCCCTCTTGTTCAAGCTCGATCACGATCCTGTCGTCCGCGATGCTGGCCTGTGAGACGGCGTTGTGATGCCAAACTCCTTCAAACCGGCAGAGAGACCAGCCCCTTGATTGATTTACCGATTTGGCCATTTTCCCATAACACTAGCCGGCGCACGGAGCGACGCGTTTGCCGGCAATGGAGCCCCAGGCCCCGGCAGAGTTCACGAAGGTACCCTCCAGGCGTTGTCCCTCGCCGGCGAACAGAAGGCTGTCTTCCTGATAGCCCCCTTGAAATTCCCACCGGAGATACACGCTGTCGCCCAGGACGACGATTTTCGTCGGCCGTGGTTGGGAGGAGCCGGGCGCCTCCGGGGGATCGAACCGCATCATCATCTTGTGCTCCTGATGATTCTTGTGGTTATGGACCACCCATTGCCAGGTCCCGCACAGGCGGGCCAGCGCTTTCTTCTCCAGGCGTTTCTCTCCCCAAGTCTGGAGCTTGACCCATTCCGCCCTGACCTGCTGCTCGGCCAGGCTCTCGGCTCGGATCGCCGACGCGACTGTCTGTGCGGAGAGGACAGGAAGCAGGCGACTCGCAATGTAGAGAGAGGCCTGAGCTTCTTTGTCGGAGGGTTCTGCGCGTCCGGCTCCTGCAGGATTGGTCTGGCCCCAGAACTCGTAAAGCCGGCGCAGAATCCCGCCAGGGCCTTCCCGCTCCGCAAGCGCGACCCAGGATGAATCCGGTCCGGTAAGACGGGGGTACGCCCGATCGAGGTAGGCGGCATAGGCCGGATCGAGCCCGGACAGAAGGACATCGGTCTTGTGATGGTTCCCGAATTCGCTCAGCACCTCGGCGAGCTTGAGGACCTGACGAAGTGAGTCCCGACCCGCCAGCAGCCATCGCTTGTGGGACTCACTCAGGCTCAGCACGGTTCGAAGTTTCGGAAGATCAGGGCCGTCGGCGGCCTCTTTGAGAAGCCTAGCTAACCGCCAGGCCGCCAGTTCACCGGTCAGGCGAACGGCTGCTCCGCTGAGCTCATCGGCCGCGACCGGCGAAGACCTGCCCTCACCTGTGCCGCTCTGCGCCGTCGCGGACAGCGCCGATGCGAGTTCCTTGCTGTCGGCCAGTCTCAGCAATGAAATCAGCCGAGACGAAAACACCGCCAGCGCCTCCGCCTCCGAACCGATCGAGGCGAGCTGCGCGTCGGTCTTCTGGAGGATATCGGGGAAGAGAGCCTCCTCAGCGGCAGCCGTCCGTGGCATGAGTGGCAGGCAGGCAATCAGCAGCAGCAACAGCGAACACGTCAGGCGTATCTGTCCAGCCGAACAGCTCACGGTCGTCGGAAGCAGTCGCTCAGGAAGGCGACGGTCATTTCCCAGGCTTCATGAGCAGCCTCAGGACGGTAGGTGTCCTTGCGGGTCTCATTGCAGAAGGCGTGCGGGGCGTTGTCGTACACCTTGACCTGCACGTGTTTGCCGTATTCCTTGGCGGCCTCGCGCAGTTGGTCAACCTCCGCGGGCGTGACCCAGTCGTCGGCTCCGGCCTGATGATAGAGGAGAGGACAGGGCAGGTCCTTGAGCAGACTCGGCGGAGCGATCATTTTTCCGTAAAACGCGACTGCGGCCCGCAATCGCTTGCGCTGGCACGCGAACCGCAGGGCTAACGATCCCCCCATGCCAAAGCCGATCACCCCATAGATATTGCGCTTGACCGCATCGCGGGTGTTGAGGAACTCGCAGCACGAATTGAGGTCCTGGAGCAGCCCGGCCTCGATATTCCGGCTCATCAGGGCTGCGGCCACTTCGGCGTTGGCGGTCACCATGCCGCCCTGTCTGGCATACAGGTTGGGGACCAGCACCACATAGCCCTCGCAAGCGAGGCGGTACGCCAGGTCCTTCATCTGCACGTTCAAGCCCCACCACTCGTGGAGAAGGAGAAGACCGGGGAAGGTGTCTTTCTGTTGTGGCCAAAACTGCAGCCCCTCCACCAGCACGTGTTTTGACATGCGAGTTCTGGCGTAGGGATCGGTGGCTTCATCGGACATGGTGGGAATGGGCACGCCGCTCGGGAACCGGACGACTCCGGTGCCGATCTGATCCAGTGAAAACGGGGTCACGCGTTCGGTCATATTCCCCTTTCCGAGCCGTAAAAACAGAGGGTTCCGGCAGGAGGACCGTACTATATCGGCCGGTTCATTTCCTTGTCAATTCAGCCGCGCGGTTGACCAAGTCACGAGGCCAGGCTAGAATTGGCCGTGGTGGCTCTAGGGATGGTTCTCAGCGTTCCGCTGCAGGAAGCTTGAGGAGAGGAGGAGACTGTGGGCAATAAGTTGTACGTCGGAAGTTTGGCGTATTCCGTGACAGATCAGCAGCTCCACGATTTGTTCGCACAGCATGGGTCGGTCATTTCCGCCAAGGTCATCCACGATCGGTATACCGGCCAGTCCCGTGGCTTCGGCTTTGTCGAGATGGCGACATCCGAAGAGGCGCAGAAAGCGATTGCCGCACTGAATGGAATGCAGTACGAAGGCAGATCTCTCGTGGTCAATGAAGCACGACCGCAGGAGAAGCGGGAACGCTCCTGGGGCGGCGGTGGCGGCGCCGGGGGCGGCGACCGCGGCGGCGGGCGCTACTAGCTACACGCCACAACTCTCTACATCCAAGTCTAGGCCTCAGCCACGATATGGGTGTCGGTCTCTTCCACCCCGTCTATCGTGTGCACCTTGGTGATCACCAAGTCTGACAGCGCCTTTTCATCTGCCACGTCCACAAAGCTGAAGATGTCGGGCTGTCCGAAGCAGGAATGAGCCTGCTCCACACCCGGCGTTTTCTTGAGCGCTTTGATCACATCCTTCGTTTTACCTGCTTTCACTTTGATGAGAATGTAGGCCCTGGTCGCCATGCATACCCCCCTATTACGTCCCTAGGTTCAATCGGTTAACTGCCTGAAAAGACTAAATGACACCGGTGCCGAACGCAAGAGGGAAAGTCGGCTTCCGCTGTCACAGCATCTCGCGGCGTTTCGCGGCATACACGGCATGGAGATCCTGCCCTTTGGCGGCGAGCCGGTCACGCGCGGTCCGAAAGGTCCGCGCCAGCAAGTCGATGTCCTGCCGGCCGATGTTGTAAGGGCGCAGTCCCTCCTCGAGATTGATCTGGTCCCACACCGGCCGGCCTTCCAGGTATTCGAGCACCGCTTCCAATGAATCGGAATCCCATCCATCGGCCCGGAAGGCGGCGATGCGTGAGACCGCTGTCTTCCCCCATTTGGCGGTCAGCGCGTCGGTCAAGAGTTGCTGGACGGCCGGGTGCTGGCTCTTCGTCAGAGCGGCTTGAGACTGGATCAAGGTCTTGATCAAGCGGTCGGCCTCCGGCGTGGACTCCGGCGGCAACGAGCCGGCATCGTCGAAGGCTGCGAGCAACGCCATGATCGTGCGGACCTGCTGACGGGAGGCCCGAGTCGGAGTTCCTGTCTGTCCGGACGATTGAGGCGCGGTCGGCTTCATGCCGCCCGGCGCGAACACTTCATTCGCATTGCTGAACGACCCACCGGGCGTGGGCCCGCCGCTGAGGACGTACAGCAGGCCGTTCACGACGGCAGAGCCGAGCCCGTGTCGGCCGGTCGGCATGGGAGACATCGTCTGCCACCGATCGAGGTCCGGCAGGTAGGCTTCATTCGTCCGGAATGTCCCTTCGGGAGCTTCCCCACCGAGCACATAGATCGTGCCGTGAATGACGCCGGCCGTGATCCCGCTCCGGGGTGTCGGAAGATCAGCCACGCGAGTCCAGCGGTTGGCGGCAGGATCATACGCCTCGGTCACGGAGAGATTCCGGCCGTAGTCCCGATTGAGCCGGCCTGCGATCGCATAGATACGCTGTCCAACGGCAGCGACCGCCAGATGATCGCGCGGCGTGGGCAACGGCGCGAGCGTGCGCCAGGTGTTGCTGGCCGGATCGTACACCTCCACGGCCGCCGAATTGCCCTTTCCGTCGTACCCGCCGATGGCGTAGAGCTTCCCATCCAGCTCCGCTACGGCCAGGGCTCCGCGGCCGGTCGGCATGGGGGCGCGCTCTGTCCAGGAATTGGCTGCCGAATCGTACGCATACACACCGGCGACGGGCTGCCAGACCGAAAAGAATGATTGCGTAAAGCCGCCGATGACGTACAGGCGGTCACCGACGGCCGCGGCGCCAGCATGGTGCAGGCCGACCGGCAGCGGCGATTTTACTGTCCATCGATCCGCGGACGGATCGTACTCCTCGACCGCGTCGGAGATGGTCAGGTCCTTCAGATTCCGCAACGTCGGCTCGCTGAACCCCCCGATGACGTAAATCTTGCCGCCAACCGCCGCAGCGACCACCTCCGTGCGCTTGGTCGGGGCGGGGGCTTTCGCGGTCCAGGTTCCGCCGGTGGGCGTTGTAGCGGCAGCGAATGCTGGCTGGGCCTCCGCCAGGCGTGGCTCCGGGTACACGCCGATCGCCATTGCGGTTGGTCCCATTAGGCTGAGGCTCAGGCTGAGGTTGAGGAGCAGAAGGCTTCGGAAACCGGTGAGCCGAACAAGCATGCCGGAATTATACACACCTGCTCCGGTCTCTGCAGCACCATAGAATCATCTATTGTCGGCTATACGCTTCAGACCTCATCGCTGCAGGAGTGCTTGAAGCCGCTCGGATTCCTGGATGACAAGACCTCCAAGGGCTCGCTGGATACGGTGCATTTCCCGAAAGCCGTTGATCGCATAGATGGCGGTTGCTATCTGACCGAGACCAAGCAAGACACCAACGGTCAGAATGGCAAGCAGCTCATTGCTCATGCTGCATCCTCCTTCTTTCCAAGGATTGCTTCCTCAGTATAGAACAGGCCATGGATTTGTCAATCGGCCGGCTTGAGCTGATGCCTGCATCGCTTCCTTTGGTAATGTGCCGCAGCGCCATTGCGAAAACGACGGCCCCTGCCCATCATTGCTTACCCTTACCGTGTCCTTTCACTCTTCCTTTCCCGCCCTTGACAGGATAGGATAAGGGCTCTATTCTTACAGTAAGAAAGTAAGCATGCCCACCAAACTCAAAAAGGAGGGGAGAAGTATGCCGGCAGTCCGGATCGGGCCGAAGCACCAAGTTACTATTCCCAAAGAGGTCTTCAAAGCCTTGCAGTTGCGCGAAGGCGACTTTTTGGATGCGAGCGCCCAGGCTGGCCGCATTGTCCTTACCCCATTGCAGCTAGCGGCCAAGGCACCAGCGCCTCGCTTGACCCCTGCCGAACAGCGGACGCTCATCCGGGCAAGGGCCAAGATCGAGCGCATCCGACAGGATCTCCTCACGGCCAAGGGGGTCACCGATGAGGAAGCGGCGGTGGCTGCCAAGGCCGGGCTCATTGACCCTGGCCAGCAGTATTGGTGGACCGAAGTCTGGCAGAAGGGGGAGCGGCTGGCTGAGGCTGACCATCAGGCTGGACGGATCCTCGGGCCGTATGCCACGGTCGAAGCCTTCAAGGAAGACATGAAAAAACGGCATCGGGCCCACGTATGAAGCTCCAGCCCACGGAGCGCTTCGCCAAAGACTACGAACGCCTGCCCCAGTACCTCCAACATCGTGTGGATAAGGCGCTGGGGCTTTTGCTTGAAAACCCCCGCCATCCCTCCCTCCAGATCAAAAAGATCAAAGGCTATGAAAACCGATGGGAAGGCCGGGTAACCCTTCACTATCGCTTTACTTTCACCCTCAAAGAGGACACCTATGTGCTGCTTCGCGTGGGAACCCATGATCTCCTCAAATAACCCAGGGCCCTAGAAGCATCGCAGTGGCGCCTATGACTACGTCCGTTGATAAAACGACAGACCCTGCCTATAATCGCGCCGCGTCTTCGACGAAATGCAAAATAAAAATGCAAAAGTGCAGAGAATGAGTGTCTCAACGCCCCCGGGGGAGTTGTGCTCGCCAAGGTGCTGAGCGCCACGCTGGTTGGGCTGGAAGCCCATCTCGTCGAGGTCGAGGTGGACATCGGCGGCGGCCTGCCCCAGTTTTCCGTGGTGGGACTGCCGGACACCACGGTTCGCGAAAGCCGAGACCGGGTCCGCGCCGCGCTGAAGAACACCGGCTTTGCCTTTCCGGTGAAGAAAATCATGGTCAATCTGGCGCCGGCCGATCTCAAAAAGGAAGGATCGGGCTTCGATCTGGCGATGGCCGTGGCTATTCTCGTCGCGGAAGAAGTGGTGTCTGCAGACGCCGTGGCGGGAAAGGTCCTGATTGGCGAACTGTCACTCGATGGGCGACTCAAGCCGGTGCCGGGGGCGCTCTCGATCGGTATGACATGCGGGAAGAGCCATGCCCTGCTCCTTCCGGCCGAGAACGCGGCGGAAGCGGCGATCATCGAGGAGGTCACCGCCTATCCGATGCGCACGCTGCCCGAGGCGGTCGAATTTCTGATCGGGCGTCAGGCCGTCGAGGCGGCGTCCGTTGATCGTGACACGCTCTTCGCCGCGCAGAGAGTGGAAGACGAAGACTTTGCCGACGTCAAAGGGCAGGAACATGCCAAACGGGCTCTGGAGGTGGCGGCGGCAGGAGGGCACAATGTCCTGATGATCGGGCCGCCGGGGTCCGGGAAGACCATGCTGGCCCGTCGCCTGCCGGGCATTTTGCCGCCGATGCACCCGGACGAGGCGATCGAGACCACGCGGGTGCACAGTGTGGCGGGCTTGTTGAGCCAAGGACAGCCGTTGATCACCACGCGGCCGTTCCGGGCTCCCCATCACAGCATCTCTGATGCCGGGCTGATCGGCGGGGGGACGATCCCGCGCCCCGGCGAAGTCTCGCTGGCCCATCACGGAGTTCTCTTTCTCGATGAAATTCCGGAATTCAAGCGACACGTCCTCGATGGCCTCAGGCAGCCGATGGAAGACGGCACCGTCGTCCTCACACGGATCAGCGCCTCGCTGCGGTATCCGGCTCGGTTCATGCTGGTCGCGGCGATGAACCCCTGTCCGTGCGGATTTTACGGCGACCGGACACGGGAATGTCTCTGCACGCCCCATCAAATCCGAAAGTACCGGTCCCGCGTGTCAGGGCCTCTGATGGACCGGGTGGACATTCATCTTGAGGTGCCTCCGGTGGCGGTCCGGGAACTGAGCAAAGACAGACCCGAGGAAGCGTCCGCAGCCGTCCGAACCCGTGTCGCGGCCGCGCGGAGGCGGCAAGCGGTTCGCTACGCCAAAGAGCGGCTCTATAGCAACGCGCAGTTGAAACCTCGGCATATCAAGAAGTATTGTACGGTCGAGCCGGCGGGACAGGAACTGATCGAGCAGGCCATGGCCCGGCTGGGGCTCTCCGCGAGAGCGTACGGGCGTATCCTGCGTGTGGCACGGACGATCGCGGACCTGGCGGGCTCCGACCGGATCGAGCCGGCCCATGTGGCGGAGGCGATCCAATATCGCTCCCTCGACCGGCGCGGCGAGCTGTAACGGCGCGGTCACATAGAGCCGATCAAAATATACACCGGATGTTCCGGGCAAGGGGACATTCGATCCGACCTCGACCATGCCACGATTGGCGAAAGGGAAATCCGGTCACTCCTACCATGGTGAATCCCACCATAGTTCCTGCATCGAATTGGGAAGAAGCCTGTGCCTCTCGGAGCGTCTGTGTCAAGATTGGCCATGTTGATCAAACGGTTGAGATGGCTAGCCCGTTGAATCCCCTTCAGCGAAGGCTTTTCCTCCTATCACATAAAGAGGCAGCCTTTATAATCTAGCAATTCATGTGGTCAGGCCGTCGCCGGCCATCCAATAAAGGCTCTTCCTCACGGCTGCACAAGAATCACCCTTTGTAATCTAACAATTCAAATGATCAGATCATTGGAGCCCGTGTAGAGAAGGCTTTCCCCGCCGTACCCCAAAGGGCACCCTTTGCAATCAAGCAGTTCATGTGGTGAGGTCATTGAGCTGCTTTCCAGGTATGGATTCTGCTCTATACAACCTCTGCAAGGGGCTCGTCTGAAGGTACCACCGGTGCGTGAACGTAACGGGGCACCTCTCGCCACATGGTGGAGCGAGCGCGATGGATCTTGAGCGCCGTAGGACGGAATGGCAGGTGCTGAAGGGACTCTGCCGCGGTCTGACCGACCCGCTGTGGGATGAGCTGTGGCGTGAAGCACTCGGGGTTCATCCAGACTGCTTCACTCAGACCGATCTGCGGGAGGCCTTCAAGACCCTGCATGTCCTCCACCGCCTAGAGAGGAGCACTCCTGAAGATTTCCCCGGCATCCTTCAACAGCAGCTTGAGGCTGCCGGGTTAGGCGGATTCAATTGGCACAGTCTTTTCACACCGTCTCCCTCGGACCCGGACATCCGCGACCTCCGGGAGAGGATCAAGAGCTTGGGTCAACGGCGTCACTAGCCTATGCGAACGCTGATCTCGATCCCCATTATCCACACAGAACGCGATATGGGATCACTGCTTGAGAAGGTCAAGCAGGAGTATGTGCAACGGTACGGTTCAGCGAAGTGGGAAGAGCATCTGAAGTCGATTGACGAGGTCTGGACCGGGATTCGCCGGATGATCGAAGCCCTGGACCTACCCTATACGACCGTCCGCCTGTATCAGGATGGGTTACCTGACTGTGGACGAGAAGCAGAAATAGTCAAGGAGGTTGCTGCCCAGGGGAGCAAGAATCATCAACTCCTTCTGGAACTCATGGAGAGGGGGGCGATGTTGATGGGCACTGAAGACCCCGAACTTCTTCTCCAAGAATACCATCTCCTTCATGGCGCGTTCGGACTAGGCATGTCTCCAGAAATGGATCCTGCGAAGCTACTGCGAGAGGAGCGAAGCCGGAACCTGCTGGTCGAACGGGACCGCTACATCGCGAGGCGGATCAATTCTACCCTGTTGTCGGGAGAGATCGGCCTGCTCTTTCTAGGCGTGGCCCACTCCGTAGAACAATTGCTGGACACCGATATTCTCGTGAGAAACCTTCTGCCCGCACTCCGGGCGGGGGAGCAGCCTCCGGACAAAGAAGGCTAAAGGCATGAACCCTCCCAGGACAGTGGTTCCACCCGAGATCCTCATTGTGGATGATTTGGAAGAGGTCCGCCGGGTCCTTTCCAAGCTTCTCCAGGCGGAGGGCTTTGCGCCTGTCGTGGCTGCGAGCGGGAAGGAGGCCCTCACCAGCATTCGACAACGGTCGCCCGATGTGGTGCTCCTGGATGTCAGGATGCCGGATATGGATGGCTTAACGGTCCTGACACAGATCAAAGCGTATGATGGGAACCTTCCCGTCATCATGATCACGGGGTACGGGAGTACGCAGGATGCAGTCCGGGCGGTCAAAGCCGGTGCCTACGATTACTTGACCAAGCCTTTCAACAACGACGATGTCATCTTGACCGTGCGCCGTGCCTTACAGGAGAGAGCGTTGAGGTGCCAGGTTCGGCAACTCCGCGAAGACGTGCAGGAAGTCATCCCGCTATCCGAAAGTATGGGAAGGGGCAGCGCCATTCAGCGCGTCGTCGCCCAGGTAGCCTGTGTCGCCGAGACGGACTTCTCTGTCTTGATCACCGGTGAGACCGGAACGGGCAAGGAGCTGGTGGCCCGGGCGATTCATAGCGGGTCCCCTCGGTCTGGCAAGGCATTCGTCACGGTGGACTGCGGGGCCATTCCGGAATCGCTCATTGAGAGCGAGCTCTTCGGGCACGAGAGGGGAGCCTTCACAGGCGCGGACCGGGCCAAGGCGGGGGCATTCGAGTTGTCCTCAGGGGGAACGGTGTTCCTCGACGAAATCGGCAATCTCCCGATGCCGATGCAGGGAAAGCTCCTGCGGGCTCTCGAGGGAAGACGCATCCATCGAATTGGGAGCACGAAGACCGTCGCGGTGGATCTCCGGGTGGTGGCGGCAACGAACGCGGATCTTCCAACTATGGTGGAACAGCGTGCATTCCGCCGGGACCTGTATCACCGGCTCGCGGAGTTTGCGATCCAGATACCCCCATTGCGGGAACGAAAAGAGGACCTGGTGTTTCTGGTCAAGCGTTTCCTGGATCTCACAAGCCAGGAATTGGGCAAGAGCGTCCGAAGCGTCTCGGGACCCGCTTGGGAGATGATCCAGACGTATGACTGGCCTGGAAACGTTCGTGAATTGCGCAATGCGTTGCGTTGCGCGGTGCTGCTGACCAATGATCATGGGAGCATTATGCCGGAGCACTTACGGACGAGTGACCCGATGGCTCCGGGGCACCGCAGCGGTGGATACGCTGATAGCGAACGACCGCCTTGTGACAGACATGTGTCGCTGAAAGAGGCAGTGCGACAGGCCCTGAGGCAGGTGGAGCGTGTGCTGTTAATCCAGGCCCTGCGACAGGCCAAGGGCAATAAGGCACAAGCCGCCCGGCTTTTGGAGATCGATTACAAGACCATCCATACGAAGCTCAAAGGCTACGGTATTGCTACCAGGGTGGGATGGGACCCCGTCTCGGAAGAGGCCGCCCCCGCACCCACGAATCAACACGGAGGAGGATAACACATGGCCACCAAGAAAGGGGCAGTGGATTTTGAGGAGGGAAAACGCCGGCTCGAAGAGATCGGTCGTAGGGTTGGGAACCTGTTCGGGAAGCCTGCGGGACCTCGTTGCGAGGGGGAGGTGAAGGAGGGGGTGACGGGGTTTCTCGGCGGGCTTGGAACCCTGATCGAACAGTTAGGTGAGTTGGCAGCGAAAGCGGAGGAGGCGGGAGGAGAGATGACCCAGACCGGTGAATTCGGCATCGGATCGGAGAAACGGCTCCGTGGGGTGTACGGGTTTACGGTCAAGACGGGTCTGGGTAAGAAGGGCCTCACGGTGGAGCCTTTCGGGAACATCAGCAAAGAAGAGGAGAGTGGGAGAGTAGTGGTGAAAGAGATCCGGGAGCCGATGACGGACCTCTTCGATGAACAGGACCACATCCTGATTGTCGCCGAGCTGCCGGGGATCGTCCAGGAGGACATCAGACTGGAACTGCGGGACGACATCCTCACGCTGGCGGCCGAGCGAGGTGAGAAAAAATACCGGAAAGAGGTGCTGTTGCCGGCAAGCTTTGCGCCCGGGCAGATGAGTTATACGTGCCGTAACGGCATTCTGGAGATCACGTTAGTGAAATAGCCGTCAGCCATCAGCCGTCAGCGATCAGCCCCCTCCCCGAGACCCTCCCCCTTGAAGGGGGAGGGGAGGGCGGGGGTGAAGCTGAGAGCTGA
>Ga0114945_10000748_pt1 | contig 20799 bp, 16 predicted proteins | sample OV2TP3_FD_87194 | JGI IMG/M metagenome (GOLD analysis project Ga0114945, IMG submission 87194) | Hot spring microbial communities from Beatty, Nevada to study Microbial Dark Matter (Phase II) - OV2 TP3 | ecosystem: Environmental > Aquatic > Thermal springs > Hot (42-90C) | place: USA: Beatty...
ATAGGGGAGAAGAAAGTGATCACAAAAAATACAAAAGCGCTGATATGTCCTAAGTGGAGGTCCGTAGATTTGGATAATCCCGAAGATTGGGCGCTCGCGGAAATAGTATATAAAAATAGAGCAAGGATAAAAAATCGCGTAAGGAGATTTTCATGAAAATAAAAAAGCAAAATAATTTCGCGCTTTTGGATAAAGTTTGTATTATCACCGGAGGGGCGGGTTTATTGGGGAGCGCGTTCGCCAAAGAATGTTTGCTGCGTGAAGCTCGGGTTGTGCTCGTGGATATTGATGAGGAGCGAGGCCGTAAGACGGTGCGAAAAATAATAAAGAGTACGGGACGTAACAGAATTATTTTTGAAAAGTGCGATATCAAAATAGGCGATGAGGTCAGAAGTCTGGTTTCGAGAGTGCATAAGCGCTATGGGAAAATTGACGCCCTTGTAAACAGCGCGTATCCGCGCAATAAGAATTTTGGCAAAAAGTTCGAAGATGTAAGCTTCGAGGATTTTTGCGAAAACGTGAGCATGCATTTGGGCGGGTATTTTTTAATGACAAAAGAAGTCGCAAGGGTTATGAAAAAACAACATGGGGGCGTTATTGTTATGCTTGGGTCGATATATGGATTTTCTGCGCCTAAATTTGAGATTTATAAAGGAACAGATATGACTGTGTCTGTGGAATACGCGGCTTTGAAAGGCGGGATATTGAATCTCATCAAGTATCTTGCGGCGTACCTTGGGCCCCACGGCATTAGGGTGAACGCGTTATCTCCCGGGGGGGTATTTGATGGCCAGCCAAAATCATTTGTCGATAAATATTCCATGAAAGTGCCCCTCTCTCATCGCATGGCTTACCCTAAAGACATTTCCCCAGCCCTTGTTTTTTTGCTTTCCGATGCTTCTCAATATATTACGGGTCAGAATATTGTTGTCGATGGGGGTTGGAGTATATAAATTTATTTACATGCGCACTATAAAAATTGGCGACAAATTGATAGGGAAGTCAAAGCAGGTGTTCATAATCGCCGAAGCGGGAGTAAATCATAATGGAAAAGAAAAACTTGCTTTGAAACTCGTCGATGAAGCTTATGAGGCGGGCGCAGACGCGGTGAAGTTTCAGACTTTCGAAGCAAATCAAGTGGTTATTGAATCAGCGCCGATGGCCGAATATCAAGTAAAAAATCTTGGAATACGCGAGAGCCAGTTCGCTATGATTAAGAAACTTGAATTAAGCAAGAACGCGCATCGGGCAGTAGCGGATCATTGCAGGAAAAGAGGCATATTATTTCTTTCTACGCCGCATGGCGGGTTTGAAAGCGTAGATTTTTTGAATAAATTGGGAGTGCCCGCGTTTAAAATAGGTTCGGGGGATTTAACCAATCTGCCGCTTCTTGCATATGCCGCCAAGTTCAAAAAACCGATGATTGTAAGTACCGGCATGGCGAAATTGAGAGAGGTGAAAGAGGCCATTCGATGTATCCAAGATAAAGGGAATCATAAAATTATCGTCCTACAGTGCACTACAAACTATCCGTGCTCTTTGGACGAAGTAAATCTGCGCGCCATGCCGGCGATGGGAAAAGAACTGAACGTTCCAGTGGGATATTCAGACCATACGCTCGGAACTCATGTAGCGGTTATGGCAGCAATTCTTGGGGCATGCATGATCGAGAAGCATTTTACCCTTGATAAAAAAATGCCAGGCCCAGACCATGTAGCCTCGCTTGACCCCGGTGAGCTGAAGGAGATGGTCCGTCAAATTCGCAGCGTGCCGCTTGTTTTGGGTAATTCGTTAAAAAAACCCGCAAAGAGCGAAAAACAATATATTCCGCTTGTACGGAAAAGTATTGTTTCCGAAAAAGACATCTTTTGCGGTGAAATATTTACGAAAAGCAATATTTCAATTAAAAGACCCGGAACGGGCATTGCTCCTAGGTATTTCGATAAGATTTTAGGCAAAAAAGCAAAAAGAGATATTAAGCGCGACAGGCTTCTTTTAAAAAATGACTACTAAAAAAACATTACTTTTTGTTACGGGTACGCGCTCTGACTTTGCAACCATCAAGGGCATCTATAAATATATAGAAATGGCGAAGAATATTCAGCCCCGCCTTTTTGTGACAGGCATGCACACTCGGGCAAGACACGGGTCAACGTATAAGGAGATTTTAAGCGACGGTATCTCGATAGATTTTATGTGCAGGGTTCGCTGCCAAAATTTACAAGATGATTTTGAAAAACAAATTTATGCCGCAAACAATGCTCTTAAAAAATTCAAGGTGGATTATCTCATTCTGTGCGGAGACCGTCCGGAAATGCTTGCTGCGGGCGTTTCCGCTCTAATGCAGCGGATTCCAATTTTCCATATTCATGGAGGCGATGTAAGTTTTGGCATGACAGACGATTCTATTCGTCATGCAATAACAAAAATTTCAGCTATCCATTTTACCGCTTCGAGTTTGAGCGCAAAACGAGTTTTGAAGATGGGGGAAGAGAAATGGCGGGTTTTTTGCACCGGATCTCCGGATCTTGATGAAATATCCAAAATGGATCATAACGGCAAAAGCACATTAGAAAAGTATTCGCTACGCGCAAAGGATTACTGTATTTTACTCCTTCACCCCGAACATTTAATCAAAGGCGGAAATAAGGCTCTCGCGAAGCACGCCGTTGGCGCTCTTGAAAAATATGGAAAAAAAATTATACTTATTTATCCAAACAACGACCCTTATGCCGATTTGATTGTGGAAGCATATTCTCGCTTGGATAAAAAAAAGTATCTACATTTTAAAACTTTGCCTCGACAAGAATATTTGCACATGCTTAAGCACGCGGAGTTTCTTGCCGGAAATTCGAGTAGTGGAATTATTGAGGCCCAAACTTTAAGGGTTCCGGTTTTAAATTTGGGCCACAGACAAGATGGCAGACAGCGAAATTTAAATGTTATAGATGTGCCCGATGTTTCAAAATATACAATTCTTAGCGCGATGAGAGTTGCATCAAGTTCAGATTTTCAAAGGAAACTCACATCGCGAAATGTATATGGATCAGGAAATTCAAGCCGCTCCATAGCGGAGTTAATAAAGCGGATAGTTGGTGAATATTCAACCCGCGATCTTCTTTATAAAAAATTTGTTTTATGACAAATATTCTTATCACATCCGGCGGAAAAAGAGTTGACCTCATCAAGGAATTTAAATCGGTACTAGGAAATAGGGGGCAAGTCATAATCACCGATTTTGATCTTCACAATGCCGGAAAATTTTTTGCCGATCGTTTTTACCTTGCCCCTAAAATCAGCGATAAGCGTTATATTCTTTTTTTGAAGGATGTCATCGCAAAGCATGACATCAAGCTCCTTTTTTCCGTAATTGACCCAGAGTTGCCCCTACTTTCAAAAAATAAACAGGCGCTTGAAACAACAGGATGCAAAGTTCTTATAAGTACGATGAGATCTGTTAGAATAGCTCATGATAAAGCCAAAACTGCGGCATTTTTTCAGAAAATTGGCGTTAAGACTCCCCATATAATTCCTTTTGGCGGCAATATTAAGTTCCCGGCATTTGTAAAGCCTAGGCAAGGCAGCGGAAGTAAGTTTGCATACAAAGTGAATAGCAAGAAGGAACTTGAGGTATATAAAGGCATAGTGCCCAAACCCCTGCTTTTCGAATACATATCGGGGCAGGAATATACAATTGATGCCCTTAACGATTTTGAAGGCAATATTATAAATGTTATTCCCCGCAAAAGGATTGAGGTTGCTAACGGAGTATCAATAAAGGCCGAAGTAGACATGGACCCTGCTATTATTGAGGACTGCTTTAAGATATTGAGGAATATGAAAATTTTTGGACCTTCTACTATCCAGTGTATCAAGTCACCGAGCGGGAACTATTTTATTGAATTAAATCTTCGGTTTGGGGGAGGGGCAATGCTTGGAATAAAAAGCGGGGGGAATTATGCCGCTAAGATCTTGGGGCTTATGCAAGGGAAGAAATATCCTTTAGAAATTCGAAGAGTAAAAAACGGATATCGTATGGCGGCGTATATTGATCATAAATTTGAACAGCATGATTAAGGCAATTGTTTTTGATTTAGATGACACACTTTACCCGGAAAAAGCATTTCGGGAAAGCGGGTTCGCAGCGGTTTCGCGCCATCTTAAAGAAATTGGTTTTTTGATAGAGCCAAGAGAAATATCCAATGCATACAATAAGCATAATAAGAATTGCTTCGACGCACTGATTCTGCAATATAAATTGCCCGTTGATGTTTCCTACCTTGTATCTTTTTACAGAAACCATTACCCTAATATAAATGTATATCCCGGAGTGCATAGGGTACTATCAAGGCTAAAAGAGAAGTATGCCTTGGGAATGATTACTGATTATTTTTGTCAGTCTCAAATGAATAAAATTGAAGCTTTGGGACTTTCGAAATATTTCAACGCGGTCATTTATACGGATCAATTAGACGCTCCAAAACCCCTTGGAAAAAGTTTTCTCGCAATTAAAAATAAACTTGACGTCGAGGATAATGCCATTATGTATATAGGAGATAATGAGGCAAAAGATTTTATCGGGGCAAGAAGCAGCGGTTTTATTACGGTGAGATATAACAATGCAAGGGGTTTTTACAGCAAAATACGTTTGGAAAAAAAATATCGCGCAGATTTTGAAATTACGAATCACAGTCAAATTTTTTCTATATTAAATATACTTGAGAGAAAAAGTAAGAAACTGTCTAATAAGTCCTTTTCGTAGCGAAATTTCTCAATTTTAGGCGAGGCAAGGAAGGACGACGAAGGCGTATATGGCGAATATACGTCGAGGAGGACTGACGAAGCCGCAGCCAAAATTGAGAAATTGCAGTAGAAAGGGGACTTATTAGACAGTTTCTAAAGCCATGAAGCAATATCCACTTGCAAAACCCTATATAACAAGTAAAGACAAAAGATACGTGATGAAGGTTTTAAATTCCGGCTATTTAAGTCTTGGCTCTCAATATGGGAATTTTGAACGAGCATTTGCGAAAAAGATTGGTAGTAAATATGCCTGCGCGGTGTCCAATGGCACGGCGGGTTTACACCTTGCGCTGCTTGCGGCCGGAATCCGGGATGGCGATGAAGTAATTACTAGTCCATTTTCTTTTGTCGCGTCTTCAAACGCCATTCTTTATGTTGGCGCTAAGCCCGTGTTTGCGGATATCGATCCCAGAACCTATAATATGGACCCGGGAAATATAGAAGAGAAGATTACAAAAAAAACAAAAGCGATTTTGGTAGTTCACATATTTGGGCACCCCGCAGAAATGACGCAAATTATAAAAATTGCGCGAAAATATAACTTGAAGATTATAGAGGATGCATGTGAATCAATCGGAGCGACATATAGGGGTAGGCAAGTAGGAACCTTCGGCGAGTCCGGTGTTTTTTCGTTTTATCCGAACAAGCAAATAATTACAGGCGAGGGAGGGATGGTTGTTACAAACAATAAGCGTATTTATGATATATGCTCAAGTCTTGCTAATCAGGGGCGAACCCCGAATATGCAGTGGCTCGATCATAGACGCCTTGGATATAATTACCGAATGGACGAAATGAGCGCAGCGCTTGGAGTTGCTCAGCTTGAAAGGCTTGAATTTATAATTAAACAGAGGCGTAAGATAGCGGATTTTTATACGGCGCAATTAAAGCCCCACAGCGATATTATCCAGATTCCGTATGTAGATAGATTGTCAACTCATTCTTGGTTTGTTTACGTGATTAGATTATTGAGGAAAAATGCCAACAGAGAAAAAATTATTGAAGGGCTAAAGGCGCGAGGCATTGCGTCTAAACCCTACATGCCATCTATTCATTTGTTTAGTTTTTATAAAAAGATGGGATACAAAAGCGGCGATTCTCCCGTATCAGAGGCTGCAAGCGCAAGTACGCTCGCGCTTCCTTTTTATATTGGATTGACCAGGGAGGATATAAAGTATATAGTAAAATCTACCCTTACACTTTTATGAAAAAAGTCAATTATTACACTAATAAAACAATTTTGGTTACAGGAGGGGCGGGCTCTATCGGAAGCGCAATTGTAAAAAATCTTATTTTGTCTCGCCCTGCCTCAATACGGATTTTGGATAATAACGAGAGCGGGGTGTTTGATTTTACGCGGGCGCTTTCCTCTCCGCTGATAAGTCCCCTAATCGGAGACATACGCGACGAAAAGCGCATTGCAACAGCAATGCGAGATGTTGATGTGGTTTTTCACGCTGCAGCGTTAAAGCACGTGCCTCTTTCGGAATACAATCCAATTGAGGCTATTCATACAAACATTCTCGGCACGCAAAACGTTATTACTAGCGCAATCCAGACCGGCGTTAAAAAAGTTATTAATATAAGCACCGATAAGGCCGTGCATCCGGTGAATGTGATGGGCGCTACCAAGCTCGTTGCAGAGAGGTTGATAACGAATGCTCATCATTATTTGGGTAAGAAAAAAAGCCCTGTATTTTGTTCCGTAAGATTCGGAAATGTACTGCATTCCAGCGGGTCAGTTCTGCCAATATTTGAAGAGCAAATCCAGAGAGGCGGCCCGGTTACTATAACGTCAAAAGAGATGACCAGGTTTTTTATGAAAATTTCCGATGCAGCTGATTTTATTGTTAAAGCAGGAATATTAGCGAAGGGGCGCGAGATATTCATTCCCAAGATGCCTGCTTTGAGGATAGACGATTTGGCAAATGCGCTGATTGAAAATGTTACTTTGAGACACGGAAAGAATGCGCCAAAAATAAGAAAGAAAATTATAGGTATAAGACCGGGCGAGAAGCTTTATGAATCTCTTATCACAAGCGAGGAGGCAATGTTTGTACATGAAAATAATTCTATGTTTATTTTGCGCTATCCTTTATCTCATATAAAGGCAATAAATGTGACGCCGCGCGAGAATTATAATTCAATGAATGCACGGCTGTTGGATAAAAATCAGATAAAAAAGATATTATCGCAAGTTGCGTAATGAACAGTTATAAAAATAGACCGACTTGAAAAAGGAGGTTTTTTATTGTAGGATATCAACATGATAAAAGTGTGTTTTATAGGAAGCGAATACGCGATTGTAAAAAGATTGGCTCCGTATCTTAAAACGAGTGACATACAGTTCGTGCTTATGGCAAAAACAAAAGCTGATTTTAGGTTATATAAAAAAGAAGGTTTCGAAACTTATCCCACATGGGAGGTATTTGAGAAGGAAAAAACGTTTTCCGAGCAGGAATTGTTGGACTTGGATTTAAAGTATGGACCATACGGCATAAAGGCAATTTGCAATTCGGATATTTTTATGCCGTATTTATACAAGAAGCGCGAGGATCAAATTCAATTAATAGCGCGCGCATACAAATTCTGGGAGAATTTTTTCAATAATCATAAGATCGACTTTGTTATGATTATTGCCCACTCAGGCTTATTTGATGCCAGGACCGCGTATAACGTATCACGCGCGCGTGGAAATCCGATTTTTTTACGATTTACGTTTAGTCCAAGACTTAAGGATTATTTTGCTCTATGCGATGTAGGCGAGGAGCATTACTGGAGCGAGCTTAACGATGTTTTAACTGAAGGCCCCAAGCTCTTAAGCGAAGAACAGCGTAAGTTTACTTTAGCTTTTATAGATAAGAGACTTGGAGACAGTAATCAAAATGTAAAGATAAATTTTACATCAGCATCATTATTTAACCGTTTCAAATATTTAACTTGGCTTTGGAAAGAAGTGATTTTGGCAAGGTTTAAAAATGAACCCTTCGAAGCGGCAGCCCAAAGGTGCGCTATTCACAAGCTTATTAAAAGATCATGGTGGAATTATATAACAAAAAATTTTATGCGCTATGACAAGGTTGAAAATGAGAGATATGTGTATTTCCCAATATATTCCGAAAACGAAATAATGAACTTAGCGCTTTACCACTATTGGACGCAGAACCAATTATCACTAATTGAGGAGGTGGCGGCAAGCCTGCCTTCGGGCATAAAGCTGTATGTCAAAGAGCACCCAAACACACCCGGCCAATTTCCTTTATTGAGATTAAAGGAAGTACAGAAAATTCCAAATGTGAAAATTATCCACCCATCAATAAAAGTAAAAGAGATATTAGATAATTGCGAAGCCCTTATCAACTTACACGGCACAACCGGATGGGAAGCATTTCTTGCAAGAAAGCCGGTAGTGATGCTCGCGCCTTGGATTTATTCTGCAAAGTCCAGATTGATATATAGAGTAGATAGTCCTTGCGAACTGCCGGTTACGATTTTTAAAGCAATCAAAGAGGGGTCTAGTGTATACAATAATAATGAAAATGAGTGGCTTTGGTTTATACACAGCGTTATAACTACTTGCGCTAAGGGAGAGTATCCCGGAGGGACATGCCTTCCATTTGATTGTGACGGCGAAGAGGAGAACGTAATGCAAGTCGCAAAATCTATTTCAGAGAAAATTTATAGGAAATTAATTTCTAAAAAAAATGATTAGGGTTTGCTATATACCCCATGGAAGGGATTATTATACGATAAGAGAAATTTATAAGTTTTTTGATGATATAGAATTTATATTTGTTGTGAAGCACAAGGGGGCATTTGAGGAAGCAAAACGTGAAGGCTTTGAAAGTTACTATATGGGAGATGTATTTGAGCAGAAGTCTCAATTTACACAGCGAGAACTGCTTGATCTGGATTTAAAATATGGCCCTTATGGCATCAGGGCAATTAGCAACTCCGATCTTTATGTGCCTTATTTATATAAAAATCAGGAGCAGAAAGATCAATTAGTTGCTAGGGCATATAAATTCTGGGAGGAATTTTTTTCGCGCCATAAATTTGATTATGTTTTGGTTAATGATACGGGATCAATAGATACGCGTAGCGCGTATAATGTAGTGCGAGCAAGAAAGAATCCGCCAATAGGCAGAATTACACTAGGACCAAAGCATGACTCTGTGACTATATGCGATGTGGGCGAGGAAATATATTGGAGCGAGCTTCACAATGTGTTAAAGGGAGGAGTTAAGGCGCTGAACGATTCCCAGAAAAAATTGGTGTACGATTTTATTAAAGTTCGCGGAAAGCAAAAACAGGAAATAACAGAATTTAATTTAATCTGCGACCTTAAATGCAGACTAAAAAAGTTTTTTAGTCTCGCGCGGGAGATAGTCAGGGCAAAATTGGAAAATGATCCAGCCGATTACGCATCTGCGCGTTACTCTTTAAGTAAGCTAATCAGAAAAACCTGGTGGTTATATTTCACGCGCAATCTGCTTCGCTATAGCAAGGATAAAGACGGCGAGCGCTTTGTATATTTTCCGTTATTCTATAAGTATGAAATAATGAAGAAAGCTCTGCACCATTATTGGACTCAAAATCAACTCGCTCTTATCAAGGAGATTTCTGAAAGCTTGCCCGTGGGAATTAGGCTTTATGTAAAAGAGCATCCCGGGGCGCAAGGCAATTCATCTATAAGATTTTTAAGGAAAGTGCGGGGCATATCAAATGTTAGGCTCTTGAACCCATATATTACAGGCCAAGATTTAATTGAAAAATGCGAGGCGGTTGTGAACCTTGATGGCACATCAGGATGGGAGGCATACCTTAGGCGTAAACCCGTTTTGAATATCACTTCATTAATTTATTTCGCAAAATCTAATTTAGTATATAAAGTGGGCAGTCCATGCGAGCTTCCTAGAACGCTTTTTACGGCAATAAAAAAAGGTTCTAGCATTTATACAGAAAATGAAGACGAATGGCTTTGGTTTATACACAGCGTTATATCTACCTGTGGCGAGGGGGTATACATCGGAATCGGAAGTCGTGATAAGACTCCAGAAAACTATAAAAAAATGGCTAAATATGCGGGAGATAAAATTAGAAGAATTGTAGCAGGTAATGGACTATAAAGCTACTTTAAAATTGTTCTTGAAAGAATACGGAAGATATAAGAAGCAGCTTATTGTTTTAGTCTTGCTTGGGTTATTGAGCGGATTGCTCGAGGGCATAGGAATAACGGCTTTGGTTCCATTGTTTTCTCGATTAACCGGGGTGGGGGAGGCGGACGACGTAATATCAAGAGCAATCGGGGTATTTTTGGGATGGTTTAATCAGGGGTTTGGCTTAAAGGCTTTACTGCCTTTTATAATTTTTGCTTTTGTTCTAAAATCTATTATACTTGGAATCTCGAGATACATTCCAGCTAGGATCGGCGCAAACTACGAAAAAGAAGTAAGAAGTTTCCTGTTTGGGGAAAACCTCAACTCTCGCTGGGATTTTATCATAAGACAAAAATCTGGACATCTGGAAACACTTTTAATTAAAGACGCAAGCGCCAGCAGCGGCCTCTTTTTATCTATTGGCGAGATGTTCATAACTATTTCAAGCTTATTAATGTACATAGTTATTGCCCTTTCTATTTCTACAACAATAACCTTATTATCTTTGGCTTTGGGTGGAGCAGTATTTCTTGTATTAAAACCGCTTCTTTATAAAACCCGAGAGCTATCGGCCGTTATGGCAAATGCTTTCAGCGACATGGTTCACCATGTAGGCGAGAATATTTCGGGGTTGAAATCCGTAAAGGCTGGTTCTGCCGAAACACCCGTAACTAAGAAAGGCGAGGTTTATTTCAATATTGTGAAAGAAATAGCAGTAAAAATTAATTTGCTTAAAATAGTCACGGCAATCCTATTGGAGCCGATAAGTATTATTTTTGTTACTGGAGTTTTTGCCTTCATGTTTATTTCGGGTAGCTTCGAGATGGGCGTTTTTGCGGCAACCATGTATCTTATCCATAGAATTTTTCAACACATTCAAGCGGTGCAGATGTTGGCTTATAAAATGAATGAGAGAATACCATACCTTAAAAGATTAACAGATTTTAGAGAAAATATAGTTTCCTATAGGGAGGGATCGGGTGGTGAAAAACCATTTAAGCTGGACGAGGGCTTGGAATTTCGCGGTGTGAATTTTTTTTACCCCGGCAGCAAAAAGAAGGTTTTATCCGATTTCACGCTTCGCGTAAAAAAGGGAGAAATGGTAGGCGTTATTGGCGAGTCCGGGGCAGGAAAGACGACTATAGTGGATTTGCTGCTGCGCCTTTTAAATCCAACAGCAGGTCAGATTTTTGCTGATGGCGTGGATATTGCTGAAATAGGTATGAGAGATTGGCGTAATAACATTGGTTATGTTTCGCAGGATATATTTGTAATCAGCGACACAATAGAGGCAAATATAAGATTTTATGATGAAACACTTGGGAGCGATGACATAGAAAGGGGCGCAAAAATGGCCTATATTTACGATTTTATACAGACATTGCCACAAAAATTTAATTCTCAAGTGGGAGATAGGGGAGTTTTGCTTTCGGGCGGAGAGAGGCAAAGGTTGGTGCTGGCGCGTTATCTTGCAAGATATCCTAAAATTTTAGTGCTTGATGAGGCAACGAGCGCCTTAGACAATAAGTCGGAGTTAATGATCCAAAAGGCGATAGAAGAACTAAAGGGAAGGATCACCATTTTTGTAATTGCGCATAGATTGTCTACTATATTAAACTGCGATAAAGTAATCTCTCTATATAAAGGCAAGGTGCAAGATGAGGGAAGCCCCGAACAGTTATTCAAAGATAAGAGCTCTTATTTTTACAAGGCGTATAATATTAGAAATAATATTAATTAGTTGAGCTTGGCGAATAATTGTTTTTTGCTTTCCTCGGCCGCCCCAGCGGGTCGGCCTCGGGGTCTTGGCCTTCGCTCTTTTTCTGGCTGAAAGTTAGAAAAAACCATGCCCGCTTCGGCCTCGAAACCCGCAAAAAGCAATTATTCACCAAGATCTTAGTTATACTCTTTCCATTGCTTTACTTTCAAATCTTCAATTTTGTGCGCATATAATGCGTTGATGAAATCTTGAGCAATACGCGGATTGCTTATTAGGGGTATTTCCATATCAACAGCAAACCGGCGAAGAGCGTATCCCGTATTAAATTCACGTATGAGATGATTTGCGGGGATGCTAATAATAAGATCCATTTTTTTTTGAGAAAGCAGTTTCTGATCGGTAAAAATGGCAAAGTTCATATCCTCGAGTTTTTTTAGATAGGGAAGTAATTTGATTCTATCTTCCTCCTTTTCGATTGATACGAAGATATTTTTTTTAGGATAACGAAAATTCGACGAGAGCATAGATTTTAAAAGCGCTTCCAGATACGTATCGCCAAAGCAAGCGACTTCACCGGTGGATGCCATTTCCACATATCCAAGCGGATCAGCGTTTTTTATGCGACCGTACGAGAATTGGGGAGATTTTACAACTACGTAGTTTAACTTCTCGGATGGAAGGTATTTAAGAGATTTATTATTTATTGCATTTATTGCAATTTCGATAAGATTATTTTTTGTAGCTTTAGATATGAAGGGAAACGTGCGAGATGCGCGTAAATTGCATTCAATTACTTTCACTTCATTGTCCTTGGCTATGAATTGTATATTGAACGGACCATTGATGCGCAAAGATTTTACAATGGATTCCGTGGAGTTATTTATCAGTTCTTCTGTTTTTGAAAAGATTCGCTGCGGCGGAATTACTATTGTAGCATCGCCGGAATGCGTTCCCGCGTTTTCAATGTGTTCACTAATGACACGGGTCACTATGCGCCCCCTTTGCGCAACGCCATCTACTTCGATCTCTTTGGCATTTTCTATAAATTTAGAAATTACAACAGGGTGTTCCGGTGAAACATTCGCGGCTTTGCGCAAATATTTTTTAAGATCATTTTCGCTAAATACAACATTCATCGCTGTTCCGGACAAAACATAGGACGGCCTTACCAGTACCGGATAACCTAATTTCCTTGCTGCTTTTTTTGATTTCTCGATATTTGTTGCCGAGATCCAAGCGGGCTGATCTATATGCAATTTATCCAGCAAAGCGGAGAATTTATTGCGATCTTCGGCGCTTGCAATGTTTTCCGGGTGAGTACCTAAAATTTTTACATTTCTCTTATGAAGCCTAAGTGCTAAATTATTGGGAATTTGGCCGCCAGTTGATAGGATTACGCCTTGCGGCTTTTCAAATTCACAGATGTCTAAAATTCTCTCAAGGCTTGTTTCTTCAAAATAGAGACGATCGGTGATATCAAAATCAGTCGAAACGGTCTCGGGATTACAATTTATGATAATAGTTTTATAGCCCAAGGCCTTTACTGCCTTGGTTGCTTGCACGCAGCACCAATCAAATTCCACCGACGAACCAATGCTATATGGCCCGCTTCCTAAAATAATGATAGGCCTGGCGCTTTTTTGTACGTCGTTTACATCGCCATTATAAGTTGTATACAGATAATTTGTATTTGCATAAAATTCGCCAGCCAGGGTATCTATTTGCTTAATGGCCGGTGTGATTCTGAATTTTTTACGCAGCGCGCGAACTTTTTCTTCCGGAATTTTTTTAATAATGCCGATCTGTTTATCCGAAAATCCAAACTGTTTAGCAGATCTTAATAATTCGGGCCCTAGTTTTTTGCGCTTTATCCTAGCTTCCAGATCAACTATGTTTTTTATTTTTTCCAAAAACCAGGTATCTATGAAAGAAAGCCTGTTTAAGTCTTTTATACTTACGCCCTTACCCAGGGCTTCCGCAATAGCAAAAACCCGTTTATCTGTGGGGTGTTTTATTTCTTCCAGGTAATTTTTGATCCGAAAGTTGTCATTGCCCTGTGCAACTAATCCTTCTGCGCCAATTGCCAGCATCCTTAGGGCTTTTTGCAAAACCTCTTCGAATTTTCGCCCAATAGCCATTACTTCACCCACGCTCTTCATTTCGGAGCTGATAGTTCTATCCGGGGCGGGGAATTTGTTAAAATCCCATCGCGGGATTTTTAATGCTAAATAATCAAGCGCCGGTTCAAAAAATGCCTGGGTTACCTTTGTGGCAGAATTTGTTAACTCTGTGAGGCTGTATCCCAACGCTAATTTTCCCGCAATATACGCGAGGGGGTACCCCGTTGCTTTAGAAGCTAAGGCCGAAGAACGCGAGAGGCGGGCATTTATTTCGATTACCTTATAGTCGGAATTTTTTGGATTTAGCGCGTATTGAATATTGCATTCTCCTATGATCTTAAGATGCCTTACAGCTTTTATTGCTACTTCACGGAGAAAGTGATATTCATAATTACTTAGGGTTTGAGATGGAGCAACAACAATACTATCGCCAGTATGAATGCCCATAGGATCTAGATTTTCCATGTTGCATACGGCAATACAGTTGTCATATCTATCTCGTATCATTTCATACTCGATCTCTTTCCATCCCTCCAAATATTCTTCTATAAGCACCTTGGGGCTCGTGCGCAAAATTTTTTTAAGTTTGCGCTTGAGTTCAATTTTGTTTCGCGCTACATCCGAATTTGCCCCTCCCAAAACAAACGACGAACGGAGCATTACAGGGTAACCCGTTTGCTTTATAAATAATAGAGCATTTTTAAGATTATCTACCTCTGTGCCAGTTGTAGTTTTAATTTTTACTTCATTTAATTTTTTTATAAAAAGACCCCTGTCTTCGGTATTGCGGATAGCATCTGTGGGCGTGCCTATAACTCCGACGTTATATTTTTTTAGTATTCCCTTCGCCTCCAAATCCAACCCAACATTGAGGGCAGTCTGACCTCCGAACCCCAAGAGCACAGAATCAACCTTTTCTTTTTTGATTATTTCTGCCGCAAATCGGGTTGTCACGGGTAAAAAATAAATTTTATCGGCAAGATCCAAATCTGTCTGTACGGTTGCAATATTTGGATTTAGCAGCACCACCTCAACATGCTCTTCTTTTAAAGCCTTAATAGCCTGAGAGCCGGAGTAGTCAAATTCGCCTGCCTGTCCTATTTTCAATCCTCCTGATCCGAGTATTAAAACCTTCTTTATGTTTTTTATTTTCGGCATATATCGTAATTTAGAGCGTTTCTACGAACTTATCAAACAGCCACTCCGTATCTTTCGGCCCCGGAGACGATTCGGGGTGAAACTGAACAGAAAACCAGCGTTGTCTCTTATGTATAATTCCTTCTATGGTATTGTCGTTTAAATTTCGGAACCATACGCGCCAATCGCGCGGCAGACTTTTCTCATCAATCGCATATCCGTGGTTTTGCGAAGTAATGAAGCAACCCCCTTTATTTACCTTATTTAATTGCATGACGGGCTGATTTTGTGATCTATGACCATATTTTAATTTATAGGTTTTTGCTCCTGCGGCCAATGCCAAAATTTGTGTTCCGAGGCATATGCCTAAAATTGGAACACTTCGTTCCATAAGTTTACGTATATTACTTATAGTGGCCGCGCATTTTGTTGGATCGCCGGGCCCGTTTGAGATTACTACGCCGTCAAATTTTTCATTTAGAAAATTGTAGTCCCAGGGCACGCGCTTAACTGTAAGACCCCTATCCAATAAGCAGCGTAAAATATTATTCTTCATTCCGCAGTCAATGAGGATTATTTTTGTTTTGCCATTCCCATGTATGCTGCCGTTTTTGCAGCTCACGTCAGCTACCAAATTTTTTTTGTTCGGATCGTAAAAGTCCTTAATGTTTTTGCCTATTATAATTTTTCCAAGCATTACCCCTTTTTCTCTAAGTTTTTTGGTAAGCGCGCGGGTGTCTACTCCATAAATCGCAGGCACCTTGTTTTCCAGAAGCCAGTCTGCCAGAGATTTTTTTGCCTGCGCATGGCTAAACTTTTCACTGTATTCAGAAACAACAAGGCCCCTGACGCGAATTTTATCAGATTCAAAAAGAGACGCATCGGGCACTCCGTAGTTGCCAATTAAAGGATAAGTTGGAACCAGGATTTGGCCTGCGTAAGAGGGATCTGTTAGGCTTTCCACATATCCCACCATACCGGTCTGAAAGACCACCTCGCCATAAACCGAGGCGGGAAATCCAAAAGAAAAACCGTTAAAAACGGTCCCGTCTCGTAAAACCAATTTATGTTTAATGCGTCGTTTAGGCATACCTTCTAAATGTATAACAGAACTTGTATCATTTAACAAGCCGTGCTATTTTATTGATATGAAAGTTTTGGGATTAAAAGTCAGCAGCCACGATACAGGCGCGGCTCTTATTTCCGAAGGGAAAATAATAGCCATTTCCGAAGAACGGCTCAATCGAGTCAAGCATTCGCCTGACACATTTCCAATTCTCTCGATTAAGTATTGCCTTGAAACTCTGGGAGTTAATCCCGAGGAAATTGATCTTCTGGTTATTGATCAGATAGGGTTTCGTTCCAGGAATTCAATGCCGGATAAATTGCATGCAAATACCGGAGGGATATTCTCAAAAGCAAAAATTAGTGTAATTAGCCATCACGATGCGCATGCCGCAGCAACTTTCTTTGCCTCGCCTTTTGATGATGCGGCGGTTCTCGTCTACGACGGAGCCGGCGAAAAATTTGAAACATATCTTGGGGTATTGGCAAAAGAAACAGAGACATTATACATTGGAAGAGGATCCACCCTTGAGACGATTCAAAAGACATTGCATAGCTTCTATAGAGAGTTTTCCAATACCTCTACTTTTGGCATTGGAAAACTCTATTCCTATATAACGATCGATTATCTTGGTTTTCGCAAGTTTGATGAAGGGAAAATGATGGGCCTCGCTCCTTACGGCAACGATACTATTCTAAAACAATTTCCAAAAGAGTTGTGGTTCCGTGAGATGTACGGGCATATTGTATGCAATTATCTTTTTAGCCACAAGGAAGAGCCGTTCAGTCAAAAAATAGCGAGAGCTTCATTTTCTGAATTAGTAAAAAAAGCCGGCAGAAAAATATTTTACAAAATAAAAAGCGTTATCAATATGTATAGCGCGGGAGGGGATGGCCGATCTCTTCCCGAGCGATATCCAAATATTTTTTCCACCTCCAGAATATTCTCGCCAATAATATTTCCCCGGCCCCCCAGACGCCCGGAAGACCCCTTGCCGGACGACTATTATAGTTCCGTTGCCTATGCCGCTCAGAAAGTGCTAGAGGAGGTGGCACTTCTATGGGGAAAGAAATTAAAAAATATCACCAGCTCAAAAAATTTGTGCATAGGAGGAGGAGTGGGGCTCAACATAGATGCAAACAAAAAACTCTTAGATGAAGCAGGGTTTGAAAATATTTTTATTCAACCCGCATGTTCTGATGCTGGGAATCCCTTGGGATGCGCGCTTTATGGCTGGCACGTGCTCTTAAATCAGCCGCGCCTTACTGCTATGAAAAACGCTTCTCTTGGGAGAGTGTATAGCGAAGAAGAAATTATGCGAGCGCTTGAGAAAAGAAAAGATGAGATTGTAGTAAAAAAATCGCAAAACGTCGCGGAAGAAACAGCGCGTCTAATTGCCGGCGAAAATATCATAGGGTGGTTTTATGGGGGCGCTGAATATGGCCCAAGGGCCCTTGGGAATCGCTCCATACTTTGCGATCCGCGCAAAGCGGAAATGAAAGATATTGTGAATAATAGAGTTAAGCACCGCGAGCCATGGCGGCCGTTTGCCGCTTCAGTTCTGCTCGAAGCAGTGCCGGATTATTTTGAGTTTGACGGAGAAAGCCCCTTTATGCTCTTAGCCATTCCGACAAGGAAAGAAAAACAGAAAGAGATTCCGGCTGTAGTGCACGTGGATGGAACATGCAGGATTCAATCGGTTACTAAAGAGGACAATGGAAGGTTTTATGATTTAATTCACGCCTTTAAGAACATCACGGGTGTGCCCTTGATTCTAAACACATCTTTTAACCTCGCGGGAGATCCAATTGTGGAAACTCCCGATGATGCCATAGAGTGTTTTCTTAAAACAAAAATAGATTATCTTATCCTCGAAGAGTATATTGTGTCTAAAAAATAGTTCTTTACCTCGTTAGATCCTGAAAGTTCCGGCTTTCAGGCCGGAGATGATTAGAGAGATATCAGCTTCAATTTTTTCTTAGGAGAGTTTAGATATTTCTCGATTAATCCATTTTCGAGATTATTTTTATATTTAGTCAAAACTTTTTCATTAAAATCAGATACTTTATAGTATCGTTTGCTGGGAACCTTCCATTGTTTCACCCTGTTTAATTTTTTTCCCGTTTTTAATATATTCATTATCTTAATTAGGGTTGACGCGCTTTCCAGTATCACCTTCGATCCGACCGTGTGTACATTGTCACCCATTTCTATATTTGGACGAACATGAGCAATTATGTCACCCGTATCTATTCCTGCGTCTATATGCAATATAGTAGATCCGATGTATTCTAGTTCTTTATTTATGAATGGCCAAAAGTTAGTGCCCGCCCCCCTATAATATGGCGATAATCCTAGGTGTAGGTTAATGAATACCCCCGAAGGCAATAGGGACAAAAGAGGTTCTTTTATAATACATGCTCCAAATACGAACATTGCATCGGGTTTGAAGCTTTTGACGGTGTCGAAAGTATATTCTAAATTTGCTTCCCCATATATTAACGGCAGAACTTTTTTTGCAGTAAAAAAATCGTTGCCTCTAAAAAACTTTTTTTCAGTTTCGTATCGCAACAAAAAATGGTCATCGGCGGGAGACGCATCGCTCGGCCTGCATTCGGATATTACTAGGGCATCGTCAGCGTGTTCACTGAGGCGGTTGGCAACAAACTTGTGTCGCAGGGCATTACTTGTGAATATAACTATTCGCATTTATGTTTTTTTCTAGATCGTTCTTTAGATTTTTAACATTGTTCCTGTTTCTAATCTCTACTGAGCATCTATTCAATTCAAACGATGGGGTATTCTTAGTGTTTACGGCCTCTTCGATAGTGAACGCTAGTTTGTATTCTGTTTTCTTATTAACTAATTCTTGTTGAGTCAAACAATCTTGCCTTAGCCCAAACGGATAGCTAAAAGCTATTACGGGCACATGGAACAAGTCTTCTAAAATTTTTTTGGGATTGATTACTTCCTTCACAAAGTCCTTTTCGGTAAGTCGCGCCGATGCAATTGATATGTGAGTGTGAGAGTGTGGGCCTACGGAATGTCCCATTTTAGTCATTTTACTAATTTGATCTTGTGTAAGATGCATTATTTCCATAGCATTTGGGTAGTCTCTAAGCAGGGAGTTTTTATAAATATATAATAAGATTTTCCTAGCTATGTTATGTTTTAGTTTGTATTTTAAAATTGATTTAACATTTAATATTATTCCTAAGGGATTGTCTATTCCTTTTTTGAAGCTTACATTATATTTACTCATACTTATATTGTATTTCCGTAGCGCCGATCTATACATAACTAAGAATTTCTGGATACCGTATATAGCCAAACAATAATGTATGATTGTGGGATTTGCGGGAAGTTTGTCGATTAAAATACAGGTGGGTATGAAAAATGTTCCTTTTATACCGTGCTTGCTAAGTATTTTGGCAGCCAAGTAGTGATCGGACAGTCCATCGTCAAACGTAAGAAGTATGCTATTTTTGACATTGGGGTAAGGATCGGAATTCAAGAATTTATGCGCATCGTTTAATGTGATTATTTGATAATATTTATTTAGCATTCGGATGTGATCATTAAATTCTGCCACTCTTATACCAGGCATTCGCGGAAACGGTTCCTTATTTTTTTCCGGTCTAATATAATGATAGTAAAGCGTCAAATAGCTTGTCATTTAGTTGCTTTTTACCTAACAATGATATCTATTAAAATGTTTTTTTCTCCAACAACTGGGATAATCATTATTTTCGGATGTTTCTCGAAGAGTTCTCTGCATAGATTTTTGCTCTCCTCTTTATCATTTTTGACTATAATGCAGTTACGATTCATTACCTTAGATATTGGAGCAAAAGTCGTGATGCCCTTTACTATGCTGCGGCGTATGTCGCCATCGGAGGCAATGCCCATAACATATCCACTGTTGTTCACAACAATAACGGTGCCATGCTCATTTACACTAATTTGAGCCATGGCTTCTTTTAGAGAAGTTTCTTCGCGAACAACAAACGAGGAATTGAGAATTGATGAATTTTTATTCATATTAATAAATATTAGTATGTAAGCCGTTTAATTAATAATTTTTCATCTATTGGTATTGAGCTTAGTATGTCAACGATCCTCTTTGCGGATTTTCCATCGCCATAGGGATTAGACGATTTTTGAGCCATTTTCCTGAATCCCGATCCCATGGCTTTTTTGATGGCGCTGGTGATTTCTTCGGCATTGTATCCCGCGTTGATTACATTTGCTCCCTGCAGTCGACCTATTTGTCTTCGGCCAATATTTATAGCCGGCAAATGAAAGGATGGCGCTTCCAATATACCGCTGGAGGAATTACCCACAAGAACCGAAGCGATTTTCATTAATCCCGCATAGTCTTGACGCGGAACATGCTGAAAAATATGAGTGCTTGCGGTGCGATATTGCATGATTGAATCGCGAATTTGGTTTGATGCGGTATCAGAATTATTAAGAATTATAACTGTCTCGTACGGAAATTTTGTTACAGCTTTCATGGTTTCTGCCATATGCTGTCCGGCAAGATAAGCCTCTTCAGTCACGGAGTGCTGAATAACAAGAAACAACGGTCCGCTCAAGTTCAGGCGCAGTTTTTTTCTGAGCTGTAAGGGAGGCGTTATCTTTCCGTTTAGTAAATCATCAAGTTGAGGAGCCCCAACATTGAATATACGATACGGCTCTTCTCCCATCTTGCGCAATCTTTCTGCAGAATCTTGATTTGCGGCAAAGTGAATATGAGCAAACTTTGTAATGGCATGCCGCGTTGTGCCATCG
>Ga0114945_10000751_pt1 | contig 20756 bp, 25 predicted proteins | sample OV2TP3_FD_87194 | JGI IMG/M metagenome (GOLD analysis project Ga0114945, IMG submission 87194) | Hot spring microbial communities from Beatty, Nevada to study Microbial Dark Matter (Phase II) - OV2 TP3 | ecosystem: Environmental > Aquatic > Thermal springs > Hot (42-90C) | place: USA: Beatty...
CCTTCACCTCCGCCCTGGTCACGCCGTTCCTCAGCGCCGCGCGCAGGTGCAGTTCCAGCTCGTGCGGCCGGTGCAGCGCGGCGAGCAGCGCCAGGGTCATGATCGAGCGCGTCCTGAGCGGCAGCCCGCCGCGCCCCCAGCTCGCGCCCCAGCCGTGCTCGGTGACGTACTCCTGCAGGTCGATGGTGAAGTCGTCGGCGCCGCGAAAGGCCTCGTCGACGTAGTCCTTCCCCAGCCAGCGCCGCCGGATCTTCAGCCCTTCCCGGTACGCCTTGCTGCGTGCTTTCGCCATGGTGAGCCTCCCCAGGTGTGCCAGGCGGCGAGTCTGCCACGGCCCGGCGCCCCGACTACGGTCCCACCCACTACGGCGCGTTCCTGCTCGACGGCGAGGGCAACAACGTAGAGGCGGTGTGCATGCGGTAGGCGGCGTCATCCGGCTGGCCGGCCGTGCGTTCAATGGTGGCGCGCGGTCCAGGCGCGGCCGGCTTCGCCCGGCCCCGGATCGGGCCGTACCTGGAATAGCGCGCCCGCCCTCCCTGTTGGCGCTCCCGGCGGCATACTCCGCTTATCCCACCCCGAGAGGAGGTCACATGAAGTCCCTGGCGATCGCGGCCACGGCGCTGCTCGCGGCAGGCCTGGCGTTCCCCGCGCAGGCGCAGCAGAAGGCGAAGAAGGCCGACATGACGTTCTTCGTGACCAGCGCGGGCAAGGGCAACGGCGCCGACCTCGGGGGGCTGGAGGGGGCGGATGCGCACTGCCAGGCGCTCGCGCAGGCCGCGGGGTCGAAGCGCAAGCAGTGGCGCGCCTACCTCAGCACCACCGAGCCGCGGGGCGAGGCGGGCGTGAACGCGCGCGAGCGCATCGGCAAGGGCCCCTGGCGCAACGCCAGGGGCGTGGTGGTGGCGAGCAACCTCGCCGAGCTGCACTCGCCGAGGGCCCGCATCAACAAGCAGACCGCGCTCACCGAGAAGGGCGAGCCGGTGAAGGGCCGCGGCGACAGCCCGAACGAGCACGACATCCTCACCGGCTCCGATCCCCAGGGCATGCACTCCACCGCGGGCGGGGATACCACCTGCGGCAACTGGACCAAGAGCGGCGAAGGATCGGCGATCGTGGGCCACCACGACCGCATGGGCCTGAAGGACACCCGCCACATGAGGTCCTGGAACTCCTCGCACGGCTCGCGCGGCTGCGGCCAGGACAACCTCAGGTCGACGGGCGGCGCGGGACTGTTCTACTGCTTCGCTGCGGACTAGCGCGGCGCGAGCTGCGTCGGGTCGTAGAAGAACCGCTCCTCGGCGATGCGCTCGCCCTCCCAGCGCTGGCAGGCGAGCTCCTCGAGCCGGGTGCTGGTCCCGTCCCTGTAGGTGAAGCGGAAGACCCAGCGGATCACGACCCGGTCGCCGTTCACGAACACCGGCCGCACGCAGGTCGACTCCACCGACGCGGCGCGCGCGAGCACCTTGCGCTCGTGGGCGACCAGCACATTCCGCCCTGCGCGCGGCGCGGACTGGTTTTCCTGCATCGAGGCGCCCTCGGTGTAGAACTCCTCGATCGCCTCGAGGTGGGCGTTCGCCCCGACGCGGGCGATGAAGCGCTCGAGCGTGTCGGCCGACGGCATCACTGCCCCAGCACGTCGACGAAGCGCGTGCGCCCCGCGAGCCGGTAGACGGCGAAGTCGCGCCGGTCGGCGGTGAGGATCTCGCGCACGCCGGTGCGCGTCGCGAGCAGCACCACCGAGGCGTCGGCGAAGTCCATCGGCTGGTCGGCGTACTTGCGCGCGAGCTTCTCGATCGCGCGGAAGTCGAGCGGCTCGCGGTCGACCTCGAGGAGGGCTGCGCGCGCCGCCTCGCCGAGCCAGTCCAGGCAGCGCAGCTGCCGGGCCGTCGAGAGGAGAGCCAGCGCTTCGGCAAGCACCGCCTCGGTGGTCAGGAAGCAACCGCGGTAGTCCTTCAGGAAGCCGCGGCAGCGCGCGTGCAGCGGGTCGGTCTCGTCGAACAGCCCGATCAGGAACCCCGAGTCAACGACGACGCTTCTCACGCACGTAGTCCCGGAAGCGCCGCTGGCGCGGGGCGCGCGCCGCGGCGGCGCGCCGGGGTGCGGGCGGCAGCACCGCCTCGGCGAGACTGCCGAGGGTCGGGCCCGCGTGCTCGACGATGTACTGGGCGACGCTCTGCTTGACCACCTGGCTGCGCGTCGCGCCGGTCTGCGCGCAGTGGCGCTCGAGGGCCGCAGCGAGCGCCGGGTCGAGGCGGACCGAGAGCAGCCTGCGGTCCGGTGTCATACGAAACAGTATAGCGTATGACAGCCGCGAGGGAAGCGCGGATCGGCTCGCGACCGGCACCTCGCGCGGCGGTCATGGTGCAGCGCAGATCCGCGGGCGGGTGAAGCGGCTCTTCAAGCCGCCGCTAGGTCTCCTGGCCCTTGAGCCTGAGCAGCCGGCAGCCGTTGATGCGCCAGCCGCCGTCGGCCTGGCGCTCCATCGGATAGAGCGCGAGCCAGGGCCGGCCCTCGGCGTCGGTCATGCGCACCGGCTGCAGCACCTCGCCGCCCGAGACCAGCGGCTCGCCGAAGGCGACCGAGCGGGGGCGGTAAACCACGCCGTAGGAGCTGCGCACCATCTCGAGGAAGATCTCGGGGGTGCGGAAAGTCTCCTGGATGCCCGGCGTGGCGTAGGAAAAGGCGCGCGGCGCGTCGTCGTGCTGGAACGCCTCGAGCTGGGCTTCGACGATGCCGCGCATGGCGCGCGCGTCGTCGGTCGACAGCAGGCCCTGCGCCGAGGCAAGCAGCGGCGCAAGAGCGAGGGCGAGCACGCGCGCGAGGCGCATGCCGCGAAGTATAGGGCCTGGGCCGCGGCGAGGCCCGGCCGGATCAGTTTCTGGAACACCTCGCGCGGCAACCTGAGAAGCTCTGCGCGCGTCGCCGCCACCGCGGTCAGGGGATCGTCAGAAAGGCAGCGGTATCCTTGCCCCATGCAGGAGCAAGCCCGGCTCGCCGCCCGCCCCGAGGCGCCCTGGGCGCTCGCCGCCGGCGTGCTCGGGGCGCTCGCCGCGGCGGCGGCCACGGTGAAGGGGATCCACGCCTCCGCCAGCTCCACTGCGGCGATCGGCTACGTGTTCCTGCCCTTCATCGCCGCGGCGGCGGGCGCGATCGCGGGCGTGTGGGGGCTCGCCCTGGGCTGCGTGTGGCAGAGCCTGTTTCGCGGGCAGCGCTATTTCCGCGCCGTGCTGCTCACGGCGTGGGTGGTCGCGCTCGGCCTGCCGGCCGTCGCCGGCTGGGAGACCTGGCGCGGCCTTGCGCTCGAGCGCGCGGTGCGGGAGGTCGAGGGCATGAGCGCGGCGCAGCTCGAGGAGGCGTTCGAGGATTCGCCCTGGAAGCGCGACCGGTTCTTTCTCGGCGCGCTCGCGCAGCACCCGCGGGCGGGCGCGCGGCTCCTCGAGCGCATCGCCGCGCTCCCCGACCCGGCGCTCTACGAGGCGATGGGCTCGCTGTGGGAGGTGATGGGGAGGAATCGCAAGGGCCTCGCGGTGATGCGGCTGGTCGCCGCGCACCCGAACGTGACGCCGGCGGCGCTCGAAGCGCTCGCCGCGAAGCCCGAGGCGGAGTACGTGCTCGGGGACGTGCTCGCCAACCCGAAGACGCCGATGCGCGTGCTCGAGCGCCACTTCGATGCCACCCATTACCTGCTGGAGTGGGGGCTCGCGCTCAATCCCAACACGCCGCGCGCGGTGCTGGAGCGCCTCGCGGGGAGCGCGAACCTCTACACGCGCCTGAACCTCACCACCAACAAGGCGACGCCGACGGCGATCCTCGAGCGCCTGGCGCGCGACCCCGACGCGACGCTCGCGCGCAACGCGCGCCACGCCCTGGAGCGGCGCGCGAGCAACGGCTGACTCAGGCGGCGCCCCGCCAGACCGCGAGCACCTGATCGAGCGCCTGCGCCGCGCGCCCGCGGATCTCCTCCTCCGAGAGCGACGACAGCGGATGCTGGATCACCACCGGCGCAAGGCCGTCCATGCCGAGCGCCGCGCGCTGCACGCGTGCCTCGTGCAGGAACTCGGTGGTCACGATCACCGCCGCAGGCACCCCCAGCGACTCCAGACTGATGCCGTCATGCATACAGCACGACGTGCACGAGCCTCAGTCGCCTATCGCCGTCAGCGCGATATCGTTCTCGGCGCGGATCTGCGCGATCAGCGCCGGGTCGGCGAAGCGCGAGAAGCTCTCCTTGCGGTAGTAGTTCGCCGCCGCGAGCGGCACGCGCGCGGCGAGCGCCTCGCGCAGCGCGCGCAGGAGCTTCCCGGCGTTCCACTTGGTGTTGTCGAGGATGCCGAGGCGCAGGCCTTCGAGCCGCGCCGGGCGCGGCGCGAGCGCGCGCGCCTCGGCGCGCGCCTCGCCGCGCGGGTCGTAGACGGGGATCATGCGGTCTCCTTTCTCTAGAGGGTGCAGGTGCCGTCGGCGCATCGGGGGCCGCCGCTGCGTCCCTCGACTTCGCGCAAGACGGGCGAGCTCATGTGGCCCCAGCCCGGGATGAAGGCGGAGAACCGTCCCGCCTCGCCGCCGATGACGAAGAGGTGGATGTGCTCGGGGCTCGGCACCGCCGGGATGCGCGAGTCGGGCTCGCGCCGGTACCACGCCGGGAGGCTGCGGTTGTAGACCTTGCCGTAGCGGTGCTCGAAGGCGAGGTCGCCGAAGCGGTTCCCGGAGTACATCCAGAGGTACGAGCGCACGTCGTGGCGCTTCCAGCCGTGCCTGGCGATGGTGGTGGCGTGCTCGGGGCCCAGCACCACCGCGCAATGGCCGCTCGAGACGGCGTTGTTGTGGGCGATGGTGCTCATCGCCGAGCAGATCGAGTCGAGGATCCCCTGCGGGTCGTCGGCGACGTGGTTGGTGACGCTGTGCGGGGCCTCCGCCGCCATCACGAACACGGTCGAGTCCTCCGCGGCGAAGCCCTTCTCGACGTGGTAGGGCGCAAGCGGGCTCGCGTCGCTCTCGCACACCGCGTAGCTGTACTTGGCAGGGCTGCCGAGCGTGGACTTGTCGAGCTCGCCCGGCCAGCCGCCGCCCACGTTGAGGAGCACCAGGCGGATGGCGCGGCCGATGGTGGCGTTCGCCCGGTTGCCCGGGCCGAAGGCGTTGCAGCCGCCGTTCATGCCGATGGCGCGCGCGATCGGGCCGTTGACGACGAGCAGCGGCGAGGCCATGTGGGTGGTCGCCTGCACGCCGTTCAGGTTGAAGGCCGGCTCGCAGAGCGCCTGCATCGCGGCGCGCACCACCGGCGCGTACTCGGGCCGGCAGCCCGCCAGCACCATGTTGACCGCGAGCACCTCGCGCGTGAGCGAGCCCCAGCGCGGCGGCACGCGGCATTCCACCCGCTGCGGCTCGCCGCCCAGCGCCGCGAGCATCGCGGCGACCTTCTGCGGCGCAGGCGGCGCGACCGGCAGGCCGTCGGTCCAGCCCTGCTCGTAGTACCACTCCACGAGGTCGGTGCCCTCGGGCACCGTGCCGGGCGGGCTCTCTGCGACGCGTGCGGACATGGCGGGTAAGCTTACCCCATGATCGTCGCCACGGCGGGGCACGTGGACCACGGCAAGACGGCGCTGGTGCGCGCGCTCACCGGCGTGGACACGGATCGCCTGCCCGAGGAGAAGCGCCGCGGCATGTCGATCGACCTCGGCTTCGCCTACCTCGCGCTCGGCGGCCGCACGCTCGCCTTCGTCGACGTGCCGGGCCACGAGCGCTTCGTGCGCAACATGACCGCGGGGGTGCACGGCATCGACCTCGCGCTGCTGGTGGTCGCCGCCGACGACGGCCCGATGCCGCAGACGCGCGAGCACCTCGCGATCCTGGAGCTGCTCGGCGCGCCGCGGCTGCTGGCCGTGCTCAGCAAGACCGACCGGGTGCCACCCGGGCGGGTCGCCGAGGCCGCCGGCGAGGTGCACGAGCTGCTCGCGGCGAGCCGCTTCGCCGGGGCGGAGGTGCTGCCGCTCTCGAGCCGCACGGGCGAGGGGCTGGAAGCGCTCAAGGCGCGGCTGGAGGCGCTCGCCGCCGAGATCCCGCCGCGCCGGTCGGCGCAGCGTTTCCGCATGCCGGTGGACCGCGCCTTCGTCAAGGACGGCCTGGGCCTGGTGGTCACCGGCACCGTGGTCTCGGGGAGCGTGCGCGCGGGAGACGCGGTGCAGCTCCTGCCCGCGGGGCGCCGCGCGCGCGTGCGCAGCCTGAGGGCGAACAGCGGCGAGGCGGCGCTCGCCAGCGCGGGGGAGCGCTGCGCGCTCGCCCTGCACGGCATCGCGCGCGGCGAGGCGCGGCGCGGCTGCATCGTCGCGGACGCGGCGCCGGCGCCGGCCTCGCGGCGCATCGACGTGCTGCTCGAGCCGCTCGCGGGCGCGGGCGTGCGCCGCGGCATCGTGGGCGTGCAGATGGGCACCGCGCATCTCGGCGCGCGCCTTGCGCCCTTCGGGCGCTTCGCGCGGCTCGTCTTCCCGCGCGAGGTTTCCTGCTGGCACGGCGACCGGCTGCTGGTGCGCGACCCGGGGCCGCGGCGCCTGGTCGCCGCGGGCACCGTGCTCGATCCCTCGCCGCCCGAGCGCGGCGCCTCGCGCCTGCAGCGCGTCGCCTTCCTGGAAGCGCTCGCGGGCCGCGATGCCGGGGGCGCGCTCGGCGCGCTGCTCGATCGCGACGCGGGGATCGTGGACACGGAGTGGCTCGCGCGCGCCTTCCACCTCCCGGCGGCGGAGCTCGAGCGGCTCGAGTCGGCGCACGCGCTCACAGCGTTCATCCAGCGCGGGGCGCGCCATGTGATGCGCGCGGCGCGCTGGCGGGCGCTGTGCGACGCCGCCGAGCAGGCGGTTGCGGCCTGGCACGCCGCGCAGCCGGATTCGATCGGGCCGCGCCCCGCGGAGATCGGCGCGCCGCTCCCCGCCGTGGTCGAGGCGCTCGTCGAGGCGGGGCGCCTGGTGCGCGAGGGACCGCGGCTGCGCCGGCCCGCGCACCGCCCGGTGCTCTCGGCGCGCGACGAGGCGCTGTGGCAGCGCGTCGCGCCGCTGCTGGCCGGCGAGGGCGCGCGGCCGCCGCGCGTGCACGAGCTCGCCGCGCGCCTCGCCATCGAGCCGAAGACGCTGGAAGCGTTCCTGCAGCGCTCGACCCGCGCGGGGCGCGTGCACCGCGTTGCGCCCAACCGCTTCTTCCTCCCGGAGACGATCGAGACGCTCGCGGGGCTCGCGCGCGAGCTCGACGCCGAGTCCGGCAGCGGGGGATTCGCCGCCGCCGCCTACCGCGACCGCTCGGGGCTGGGGCGCAACCTCGCCATCGAGGTGCTCGAGTACCTCGACCGGGCGGGCTACACGCGCCGCGTGGGCGACCTGCGCCTGGCTAGGCCGCGCGCGGGCACTCCCGCCTGACGGTCTCGCGGATCAGCCCGGCGAGCCGCAGCGCGCCCGGCCCGGCGGCCTCGCGGTCGGCGAACACGAGGTACAGCGTGGCGAAGCGCTCGGCGCCCTCGCGCAAGGGGAGCGCCTTGAGGCGCCCCGACTCCAGCTCCTCGCGCACGCTGTCCTCCGGATACCAGGCGTAGCCCAGCCCCAGCGCCGCGGCGCGGATCGAGGTCGCCTTCGCGGTGACGGTCCAGCGAAGCTCGTTGAGCCAGCCGCCGGCGCGGGCGCGCCGCGCGCCCGAGTCGCGCACCACGAGGTGGCGGTGCCGGCGCAGATCGTCGAGCGAGAGTGGCCGGCCGAGCGCGTGCAGCGGGTGGCCCGGTGCCGCGGCGCAGACGAAGCGCACCGGCAGCAGCGCATCGCCCACGAACCCGGCGGGAACGTGCGCGCCGATCGCGAGGTCTGCGCGGCGCTCGGCGAGCGCCTCGTCGTGGCCGCCGAGCACGGTCTCGAAGAGCTCTACGCGCGTCTCCGGGCGCTCGGCGGAGAACGCCGCGAGGCACTTCAGCAGCAGCCAGGTGGGAAAGATGATCTCCGCCGCGATGCGGATCTCGGGCTCCCAGCCGCGCGCGAGGTCCCCCGCGGCGCGCTCCAGACGGCCCGCCTCTTCGAGCAGCGCCTTGCCGCGGCGGTAGAGCACCTCGCCCGCGGCGGTGAGCACGGACTTGCGGCCCCGGCGCTCGAACGCCTTCACCCCGAGCAGGCGGTCGAGCTTCTGCACCGCGTAGGTGAGCGTGGACTGACTCCGGTGGACGAGCCCGGCCGCATTTGAGTAACTTCCTGATTCAACTACGGAAACAAGCGCCCTCCACTGGTCGAGCGAGATCTTTGGCTGATTCATATCGATGATTTCGAAATGTATCGCCGATATTTTCAGCTTTTCAATCCATTTCATCAATTGTTCAATGGGTGCGTCCTCAATTCAGGGAAGGAAACCCGCATGAACCCCGCCACCATCGCACGCGCCGCCGAGCTCGGCGGCCGCATCCTGATCGCAGCGATCTTTCTCGTCTCCGGCGTCGGCAAGCTCGGCGCCTGGGCGGCCACGCAGCAGTACATGGCCTCGCAGGGCGTGCCCGGCGCGCTGCTCGCGCCGGTGGTCGCGATCGAGATCGGAGGCGCCGCGCTCGTGATCGCCGGCCTGTGGACGCGCCTCGCCGCGACCGCGCTCGCCGCGTTCACGCTGCTCGCCGCCGTGTTGTTCCATGCCAGCCTGGGCGATCAGTTGCAGCAGATCATGTTCCTGAAGAACCTCGCCATCGCCGGCGGTTTCCTGGTCCTGGCGGCCAACGGCGCCGGCGCCTGGAGCCTCGATGCGCGCATCGGCACGTGGTCCCGCCGCGGGGTCACGCAGGGAGCCTCGTCATGACCCTGCGAGAGCTGAAGCGCGTCATCCCCTCGGTCGCGACCTCCGACGGCGCGGGCGTCAAGCTGCGCCGCTCGGTGGGCGCGGGCCCGCACGGCCGGCACGACCCGTTCCTGATGCTCGACGAGTTCTACTCGGACGACCCGGAGGACTACCTCGCCGGGTTCCCGGCGCACCCGCACCGCGGCTTCGAGACCGTGACCTACATGCTCGATGGCCGCATGCGCCACGAGGACCACGGCGGCAACCGCGGCGACCTCGGGCCCGGGGACGTGCAGTGGATGACCGCGGCGCGCGGCATCGTGCACTCGGAGATGCCGCAGCAGAGCGAAGGCCGCATGCGCGGCTTCCAGCTCTGGCTCAACCTGCCGGCAAGAGAAAAGATGAAGCCCGCCGCCTACCGCGACATCCCCGCGCGCGAGATCCCCGAGCTGGCCTGGGGCGAGGCCAGGGTGAAAGTCATCGCCGGCGCGCTGGGCGGGACCGCGGGACCGGTGCGCGGCGGCGCGACCGACCCGCACTACTTCGACGTCGCGATCCCGGCGGGGAAGGCGGTGGAGGTGCCGCTCCCCGAAGCGCACAACGCGTTTGTCTACGCCTACGAGGGCGAGGCGCGCGTGGGCGAGGCGCGCGCGGCCCTGGCGCAGCGCGCCGCGGCGATCCTGTCGCAGGGCGACACGGTGAGGCTCGAGGCGGGCGGCGAGGGCGCGCGCGTGCTCGTGCTCGCGGGCAGACCCATCGGCGAGCCGGTGGCGCAGTACGGCCCGTTCGTCATGAACACGCGCGAGGAGATCGAGCGGGCGATCGCCGACTACCAGTCGGGCGCGCTCACGAGCGAGCCGGTGAAGCGCCTGCGCGCCGCGCAGCCCGGCTAACCTCGCGGGCGCGCCGGGCGCTTCGCGAGCAGGAAGAACGCCGAGCCGAGGCCCACGAGCAGCGCGATCAGCGTGAACCCGTCGCGGTAGTTGCCGGTGGCATCGGCGAGGATGCCGGCGATCATCGGCCCGCCGGCCTGCCCGAGCACGATGATCATGAACGAGATGCCGAGGATCATGCCGATGGCGCTCCTGCCGAAGTAGTCGGCGCGGATCGCCTGCATGAACGGCCCGCGCAGGCCCCAGGCGACGCCGTGCAGCAGCGCGAAGGCGACCAGCAGCGCGGGCGCCGCCGCGCCCGCGGCGCCGGCGTAGGTGAGGCACAGCAGCCCCGCCATGTGCCCGAACATGCAGGCGGCGCAGATGAGCCGCTTGTCCCAGCGCTCGCCGATCGCCCAGCCGAGCGCGATGCCGCCGATCTGGCACACGGTCTGCAGCGTGATGACGAGGGAGGCCGCCTCCACCGAGTAGCCCAGGCCCTCCTTCATGTGGGTGATGGCGTGCACGTTGACCGCGCTCACCACGAGCAGCGCGAAGCCGTGGCCGAGGGAGAGCAGCCAGAACGCCGGCGTGCGCAGCGCCTCGCGCCAGGTGAAGTCCCGCCCGGCGGGCCTCTCGGCTGCGCCTTCGGATGCCTTGGCGGCGGGCGCGGGCTCGCCGTCGACGCGCAGGCCGTGCTCCTCGGGCCGGTTGCGGATGACGCGCGAGAGCGGGATCCCCGCGGCGATGAACAGCACCCCCGAGGCGATCGCGGTGGCGCGCCAGCCGAAGCTGGTGAGCGACCAGGCCACCGCCGGCACCGCGATGCCGCCCAGGGCCATGCCCAGGCCCAGGGTCGAGAGCGCGCGCGAGCGCTTGCGCTCGAACCAGTGGATCAGCGCGACGTTCAGCGGGAAGAAGCCGCACAGGCTGGTGCCGAGCGCGATCACCACGAAGGCGCCGTAGAACGCGGGCAGCGAGCGGACCAGGCCGAGCAGGATGAACCCGGCGCCGAGCACCAGCACCCCGGCGCGGATCACGTTGCGCGGGCCGAAGCGGTCGAGCACCCAGCCGAGCGCGGGCCCGAGCAGCGCCGCCTCGAGCTGGTGCAGCGTGGAGGCGCCGGCGAGCGCGGTCTTCGACCAGCCGAAGTCGTCGCGCAGCACCGCGACGTAGGCGCCGAACGCGTACAGCAGCAGCGCCGACTGCAGGAACTGCATGCCGCTGCCGGCCGCGACCATCCACCAGCCGTAGTAGACGCGCTGCTTCATGCCCGGCCGGAGTCTGCCATGCGCGCGAACGTCGTTCGACGGCGACAGCGAACCTGCCCGCCGCTATGGCGGCCGGCCGCGCGATTTGCTAGCGTGCGCGCATCGCGTTCGCGCGCGCCGTGGCAAGGGGGGCTGGCGCGCGGCCAAGGGGTGACCTCATGGACACTCGCATCCACTTCCCCCGCGCGCCGGCAGCCGCCGTCGCGCTGATCCTGCTGGCAGTCCTCGGCGCGGCATTCGCCGCCTGGCTCGCGCTCGCGCCGAGCGCGCCGCGCCCGGAGGCGCGCGCCGGGCCCTGCGGCGTCTGCGGCGTCGTGGAGCACGTGCGGGTGATCGAGTTCGCCGGCCCCGGCGACGGGCTCAGCTCCGCCGAAGGCGGCAGCGGCACGCCCGGGAGCGTGCGCTCGAGCGGCGCGAACGACGGCGCGCTGCTGGTGCTGCTCGGCGCGGTGGCGCTCGGCACGACGCACCCGGCGCCCGAGCGGCTGCACGAGGTCGCGGTGCGGCTGGACGACGGCACGCTGCGCGTCTTCCGCGACGTGCGCGCGCCGCGCTGGCAGCCGGGCGAGCGGGTGCGCATCGTGGGCGGACGCATCCGCGCCTCGCGCGAGGCGCCTCAGCCGGCCCGGTAGGCGTCCGCGTCGAAGCGCCGCGTGCGCCACCAGTACTCGAGCGTGGAGCCCGGCCAGAGGGTGTCGTTGCGGCCCCCCTCGCTCAGGTACCAGCTGCGGCAGCCCGAGGCCCATACCGTGCGCTTCATGCGCGCCTGCAGCGCGCCGTAGGAGCGCGCCTGCACCTCGGGCCGCAGCTCGAGCGTCCGCAGCCCCCGGCGCCGCATGCGCCGGAGCGCCCGCAGCACGTAGTCGAGCTGCGCCTCGATCATGAAGACGATCGAGTTGTGCCCGAGGCCCGTGTTGGGGCCCACCAGCACGAAGCAGTTCGGGAAGCCCGCCACGCTGATGCCGAGATGGCTCGCGGCGCCGCGGCGCCAGGTCGCGCCGAGCTCGGCGCCGCCGCGGCCGAAGACCTGCAGCGGCCAGACGAACTCCGTCGCCGTGAAGCCGGTGGCGAGGATCGCCACGTCCGCCTCGCGCGCCGCGCCGCTCGCAGCGAAGACGCGCCGGCCCTCGAGCTTCGCCACCGCCTCGGTGAGCAGCTCCACGTTCGGCCGTTGCAGCGCGGGATACCAGTCGTTGGAGACGAGCAGCCGCTTGCAGCCCGGCGCGTAGTCCGGCATGAGCCTGGCGCGCAGCCGCGGGTCGCGCACCTGGCGCTCGATCAGGCGCGTGGCCCACGCGCGCAGCTGCTTCTGCACTGCCTGGCCGCCGAGAAATCCCGAGACCAGCGCCTCCTGGCGCGCGTAGATCGCCCAGCGCAGCAGCCGCTGCGCGAGGGGCAGGGCGCGGAACAGGCGCCGCTCCCAGGGCGCAAAGGCGCGGTCCGGCCGCGGCAGCACCCAGGGCGGCGTGCGCTGGAAGACGAGCACCCTGTCGGCTACGCGCGCCACCTCGGGCACGATCTGGATCGCGCTCGCCCCCGTGCCGATCACCGCAACGCGCCTGCCGGCGAGCCGGACGTCGTGCCGCCAGCGCGCCGAGTGGAACGCCACGCCCTCGAACGCCTCGAGCCCCGCGATGCCGGCGAGGTTCGGGCGGGTGAGGAAGCCGATCGCGCCGATGAGCACGTCGAATTCCTCCGCCGCGCCCTCTGCCAGGCTCAGGCGCCAGACGGATTTTTCATGATCCCAGCGCGCTTCGCGCACCTCCGCGCCGAAGCGGATGCGTCTGCGCAGGCCGTGCCTGTCCGCTACGCGGCGCAGGTAGTCCCAGATCTCTGCCTGCAGGGGATACATGCGCGTCCACTCGGGGTTCGGCTCGAAGGAGAACGAGTACAGGTGCGACGGGATGTCGCAGGCGCAGCCCGGGTAGGTGTTGTCGCGCCAGGTGCCGCCGAGGTCGGCGGCGCGCTCGAAGACGGTGAAGTCGCCGAAGCCCGCGCGCTGCAGCCGGATCGCGGCGCCCAGGCCCGCGAAGCCGGCGCCGATGATGCCGATGCGCAAGCGCCGCTAGGCCGGCTTGCCCGCCGACTTGCCGATGGCGCCGAAGTCGATCTGCACGCTGTCCAGGTTCACCGCCGCCTTGGCCTTCGCCTCGCGCGCCGCGATCGCCGTAGGGTTGAACTCGTAGTTGGCGGCCTGGAACGCCTCGGCGAGCTTGAAGCTGGTCTGCGCGATCAGCCGGGGATCGGGCTTGGGCTCGGCGGGCGCGCCGGCGGCGAAGGCGCGCGCGGCAAGCTCGATGTAGAGCTTCTCGGCGAGCTCCTGGATGGGATCGTGCGCGGGCTGCGCCTCTTTCTTCGCTGCGGGCTTGGCTTCTTCGCTCATGGGTCGCGCCCCGGCTGGGTTGGGCGTTCATTCTATGTCATCCGCGCGGGGTGGCGGCGCGTTCCGACGGGGATGCAGCGCGCGATCGACGCGAGCCCCGGCACGGCGGTGCACCTGGTGCGGCGCTCCGGCCCCGGCGGCGCGCCGCGCTCCTACCTCGAGCGCCTGCGCGAGGAGGCGGCGTGGGCGGCCTGCGCGCTGCACGCCTACGCGCTCATGGGCAGCCATGTCCACCTGCTCGTCACCGCGCTCGAGCCCGGGGGTGCCTCGCGGCTCGCGCGCGCCCTGGGGGACGCCTCGCTCTGGCCGGTGCACGCGCGCCGGTACCTGCTCGGGTGCATGCGCTACATCGAGCTCAACCCGGTGCGCGCCGGGCTGGTGGCGCGCCCGGGGGACTTCCCCTGGTCGAGCTATCGCGCCAACGCGCTCGGGGAGGCGGACGCGCTGCTCACGCCGCACCCTCTCTATTGCGCGCTCGGGCGCTCGCCGCAGGCGCGGCGCGCCGCCTGGCGTGAATTCGTCAAGCGAGGCGCGCGGTGAGGAACTTGAGCCGCTCGGCGAGCGTGCGCAGCAGCCCGTGCGCGAACGCCGGGCTGAGCTTCACCAGCGCGAGGAAGCCGTCGCGGTTGATCGGCAGCACCGAGCAGTCGGTCTCGGCGGCCACGCTCGCGGCGCGCATCGAGCGCTCGAGCAGCGCCATCTCGCCGAACGCGCCCCCGGGCCCGAGCCGCTCGACCACGGTGCCGCCGATCGAGACCGCGACGCGGCCCTCCAGCACCACGTACATGCGCAGCCCCGCCTGGCCCTCGCGCAGGATGACCTTGCCGCGGTCGAAGTGCAGCGGCGCGTCCTGCGTCAGCCCCTCGGCGAGCTGCGGCAGCAGCTCCGGGTCGACCGCGCTCGATTCCTTGACCGAGGCGGCCTCGGTGAGCGCGCTCGCGGCCACCAGGCGCCCGACCGTCTCGCGCAGCCGGCCGATCATCATGCCCATCAGGACCAGCGCGAACGCGGGCTTCTTCTGCAGCGCTCTTTCGAACTGCGCCTCGTCGAGCGCGATGACGCGGCAGGGCGTGCGCGCGACCGCGGTGGCCGAGCGCGGGGCGTGGGCGATCGCCGCCAGCTCGCCGAAGATCTCGCCCTTGCGCACCGTGCCGATGAGGCGCTTCTTCGCCAGCAGGCTCACCTCGCCGCCGAGCAGCAGGTACATCCTGCTGCGCCAGAGCTGCAGCGCGCCGCTCTTCTCGTTCTCCGAGAAGATCGTCGCGCCCTGCGCCACGGCCTGCGGCCTGCCGCCCGACCTGAAGAACGCGAGCGCCAGCGCCGGGTCGTAGATCGGGCGCTCGGCCGCGCCGCCGCGTGTGCTCATGAACGGTTTCCTCCCCCACCCGATTATAGGGCTCAGCGGCGCGGCCCGAAGGGGAAGCGCCCGCGCCGGTGCTGGATGGCGAGCCAGCCGCCCGCCATGCCCCCGAGGTGCGCGAAGTGCGCCACGCCCGGGCCGGTGCCGCTCACCCCGAGGCCCAGCTCGAGCGCCCCGTACAGCGCGACGAAGACGCGCGCCGGGAGCGGGATCGGCGGAAACAGCAGCACCAGCACGCGCTGCGGGAAGAACCAGCCGAAGGCGAGCAGCACGCCGAACATGCCGCCCGAGGCGCCCACCGTGGGCAGCGGCGGGGCGCCGGAGAACGCGACGTAGGCGAGGTGCGCCAGCGCGCCCGCGACCACGCTGGCGAGGTAGAAGCGCAGGTAGAAGCCCGAGCCGAACAGCCGCTCGACGTCCGCCCCCAGCATGTAGAGGGCCAGCATGTTGAAGGCGAGGTGCGTCAGCCCGCCGTGCAGGAACGAGTAGCTGACGAGCTGCCAGACCTGGAACTGCGGCAGGCCGGGGTCGGTGGCGAGCGGCGGCCAGAGCGCGAACCAGACCACGAGCTGCGGGCCCCAGGCAGCCTGCAGCAGGTAGACGGCGACGTTGGAGACGATCAGTGCGAGCGTGACCGGCGGCACCGGCCAATGATCGCACGCTGCCGCTACAATTCGCGCTCCCGATCCGACCGGCCCGGAGGCCGCATGGGCATCTCGATGTACCGGGCGAGCGCGCCACGCTTCGCCGCCACCCTGAAGAACTATGCCGCGATCCTCGGCAAGGCGCAGGCGCACGCCGAGGCGCGGAAAATCGATCCGCTCGTGCTCACCGCGGCGCGGCTCTACCCCGACATGCTGCCGCTGTCGCGCCAGGTGCAGATCGCGACCGACGCCGCGAAGGGCGCGGTGGCGCGGCTCGCGGGGCTCGCGGTGCCCAAGTACGAGGACTTCGAGACCACCTTCCCGGAGCTGCAGGCGCGCATCGCGAAGACGGTGGCCTTCGTAGAGAGCGTGCCGCCGGCGCAGGTCGAGGGCAGCGAGGAGCGCGCCATCGAGCTCAAGCTCGGCCCGCGCGAGGTGAAATGGAAGGGGATGCAGTACCTGCTCGGTTTCGCGCTGCCGAACTTCTACTTCCACGTCGTCGCGGGCTACGCCATCCTGCGCCACAACGGCGTGGAGATCGGCAAGGCCGACTACATCGGCGAGGTCTGAGCTTCCGGCACCCGCCGCGCGGCGTCAGGCGGCGGGCTTGACCTGCATCGCGCTCTCGAGCTCGCCGACGCGCTCGAGCACCTTGCGCGCGTACTGGTAGAAGAGCTCGCCCTTGGCGGTGGCGGCGATGCCGCGGTGCCTGCGCTCGAACAGCGGCGCGCCGATGAGCTGCTCGAGCCGGCGCACGCGGTTGGAGACGTTCGACTGCACCGTGTCGAGCGACCTGGCCGCGCGCGCGAAGCCGTTCAGCTCGTAGACGGCGATGAAGCAGCGCAGATCCTTCAGGTCCATGGCGCCCGGTCCCCGATCGCGTTCCACCCGGTGGAATTCTACCTTCGCCCGCCGCGCCCTGTCGCGGCCCGGCGACGGCGCGAACAGTTTGTTACGAAAGTTGCGCAACACCGCCGGTCCCCGGAGGGTCCACGCCGGACAGGAGGTCACCATGACGAACGCGAAGCAGGCAGTGCTTGCAGCAGCCATCGCCGCCGCCTCGGCGGCGCTCCCCGCGCGCGCCGACGTGAGCCTGAGCATCGGCATCGGCATCCCGTTTCCGCCGCCCGCTCCCGCGATCGAAGTCGCGCCCGGCCCGGTGCCGGGCTACGTCTGGGCGCCCGGCTACTGGGCCTGGCATCACCGTCACCACCGCCACTTCTGGGTGCCGGGCCGGCACGTGCTCGCGCGCCCCGGCTACCACTGGGCGCCCGCGCGCTGGGTGCCGCACGGCGGGCGCTGGCAGTTCCGCGGCGGCGGCTGGGGGCGCCCGCACTGGCGGGGCAACGGCCATGGCTGGGGCCAGCGCCGCTAGGCTAGACTGTCGCCCATGGCGGTTGCCGACCGGAGGGCGGAGGCGGTAGAGGCGATGCTCGGGCGCGTGCGCGCGATCGAATCGCGCGAGGGTGTCACGCGCGCGAGCCTCGAGGCGATCAACGCGGAGCTGGTTGCGCTCGCCTCGAGGGGCGAGCTGTTTCCGCCCGAGCACTTGCGCAACACCCCGGGGCGCCCGGGGACGATCTACCACCTCGCCGAGGACCCGGACGGGCGCTTCGCGCTGTACGGCTCGGCGGGCGTGCCCGGCAAGGCGCAGCCGCCGCACAACCACACCACCTGGGCCTCGATCGCCGGCGTCTACGGCGAGGAGCACAACGTGTTCTACGAGCGCACCGACGACGGCTCGGTGCCGGGCGAAGGGCGGCTGCGCAGGACGCACGAGCTGACGCTGCGCCGCGGCAACGCCTGCGCCCTGCTGCCGGAGGACTTCCACACCATCGAGGTGAGGAGCGCTACGGAGTCCCTGCACCTGCACCTGTACGGCAGGACGCTGGAGGACCTGCCCGATCGCATCACCTTCGGCTCGAGCGCGGGCGGGAGCTACACGCGCTTCATGGCCAGGCCCGTGATCCTCAGCCCGCGCCTCGCGCCGGGCGAGCTGCGCGCGATGATCGCCGAGGGCGGGGAGCTGGCGATCCTCGACGTGCGCGAGGAAGGGGTGCATGCGCGCGCTCACCTGTTCCTCGCCGCCTCCGCGCCCCTTTCGACTCTGGAGCTACGCATCGCGCGGATGATCCCGCGGCTTGCCACGCGGATCGTTCTGGTCGACGACGACGAGGCGCTCGCGCAGCGCGCCGCGCGGCTGCTGCGGCGCATCGGCTACCGCCGCATCCAGGTGCTCGCCCGGGGCGTGCAGGGCTGGCAGGCCGCCGGCGGCGAGGTCTACTCGGGCGTGCACGTGCCCTCCAAGGCCTTCGGCGAGTACGTCGAGCACCGCGACGGCACGCCGCGCATCACCGCCGCGGAGCTCAAGGCGAAGCTCGAGGCGGGCGAGAAGCTGGTGGTGCTCGACTCGCGCCCGATGAGCGAGTACCGCGTCATGAACATCCCGGGCGCGCTCGACTGCCCGGGCGCAGAGCTGGTGCACCGCGTCTTCGAGGCGGCGCCCGATCCCTCGACGCTCGTGGTGGTCAACTGCGCCGGGCGCACGCGCTCGATCATCGGCGCGCAGTCGCTCATCAACGCGGGCGTGCCGCACCGCGTCGCGGCGCTCAGGAACGGCACCATGGGCTGGCATCTCGCGGGGTTCGGGCTCGAGCACGGGCAGGCGCGCGCCGCGCCCGCCCCCGGCGCGCAGGCACGCGCGCGCGCGCTCGAAGCGGCGGCGCGCGTCGCCAGGCGCTTCGGCGTGAGGCGCATCGGGCGCGAGGCGCTGGAGAGGATGCGAAGCGATGCGAGCCGGACAACGTACCTGTTCGACGTGCGCTCGCCCGAGGAGTACGCGGCGGGCCACCTCGCGGGCGCGGCGAGCGCGCCGGGCGGGCAGCTGGTGCAGGCGACCGAGACCTATGCGGCGGTGAGAAACGCGCGCATCGTGCTGGCGGACGACGACGGCGTGCGCGCCACGATGACCGCCTCCTGGCTTCTCCAGATGGGCTGGCCTTGGGTTTATACGATCGCGTGCGGCCACGATCTTGGTTCTGTGGCCGCACGCGAAACCGACGCCGCTGGTTTGGCACAGGTGCCCGCTCCGTCGCCCGGTTTCGCGCGCGTGAAGCCGCGCGCGATCTGGGAACTGCAAAAGGCGAAAGGCAAAGTTGAAATCCTCGACTTCGGGACGTCGATCGAATACCGCAAAGGCCACATTCCCGGTGCAGCTTTTGCGATCCGCTCGCGCCTCGCGAATCACCTCGAATCGCTGCGCAACACCGAGGCCATCGTCTGCACCTCCCCCGACGGCCTGCTGGCGCAGTACGCGGCCGCCGATCTCGCGGCGCTCCTCGGGCGCGAGGCGGCGGCGCTCGAGGGCGGCACCGCGGCCTGGCGCGAAGCGGGTCTGCCCCTGGAGCAGGGCGAGACCCGGATGCTCGAGTCGCCCGAGGACGTGTACTACAAGCCCTACGACGGCAGCTCGCAGATCGAGGCCGCGATGCAGGATTACCTGCAATGGGAGCTGGGTCTTGTGGAGCAGATCCGGCGCGACCCCGACTGCGCCTTCCGCGACTTCGCCTGAGCGTCGCCGCGGGGCGACGTGGCAGCAGCGCAGCGTGACGTACTTCGCGCCGGAAGCAAAAAAATGTCATGGAACTTCGAACTCTGCGGTAGATTGGCGCTCATATCTCGAGCAGCACGGGCACGCGTCCCCCTCCCCCCAGGGGAATGCGGGCCCTCAAAGGGCCGCGCAACGCGGCCCTTTTTCTTTGCCCGGGCCTGAGCCATGCGCCTCGTCATCGCGCAGATGAAGCACGAGACCAACACCTTCTCGCCGGTGCCGACGCCGCTTGCGCGCTTCGCGCACGGGCAGCCGGCCCCGTACGAGGGGCCGCAGGTGCGCGAGGCGTTCAAGGGCACGGGCACCGCGCTCGGTGCCTTCATCGATTCTGCCGAGCGCGCCGGCGCCGAGGTGGAGTACCCGGTGGCCGGCAATGCCGCGCCGAGCGGCCCGGTCGAGCGCGCCGCCTACGAGCACATGGCGGCGCGCATCGTGGAGGCGGCGGCGCGCGGCTGCGACGCGGTGCTGCTCGATCTGCACGGGGCGATGGTCGCCGAGCACCTCGACGACGGCGAGGGGGAGCTGCTCGCGCGCATCCGGGGCGCGGCGCCGGCGGTGCCGATCGGCGTCGCGCTCGACATGCACGCCAACCTCTCGCCCGCGATGGCGCGCCACGCCAGCGTGGTCGCGGGCTACCAGACCTACCCGCACGTCGACATGTACGAGACGGGCCTGCGCGCGGCGCGCCCGGTGCTCGCCATGCTGGCGGGGAGATCGCGCCCGGTGCTGGCCGCCGGCACGCGCCCGATGCTGCCGCACGTGATGCGCCAGTCGAGCCTGGATTCGCCCAACCGCGAGATCCAGGCGCGGGCGCGCGAGCTCGAGCGCTCGGGGGCGCTCGCCGCGAGCTTCTTCGTCGGCTTTCCGCACGCCGACATCCCGATCGCGGGGAGCTCGGCGGTGGTCGTCGCCGAAGGCGACGAGGGCGCCGCGCACCGCGCCTGCAACGAGCTGCTCGGCATGGCGTGGGAGGCGCGCGAGAAGTTCGTCTACCGGCCCGAGCCGCTCGCGGCCTCGATCGAGCGCGCGCGCGGCTCGCGCGAGCGCCCGGTGATGCTGCTCGATCACTACGACAACTGCGCCTCGGGCGGCACCATGGACACGATGGCGGTGCTCGGCGCGATGCTGGAGGCGCAGCTCGAGGAGGCCTGCGCCTTCGCGATCTGCGACCCGCTCGCCGTGGAGCAGATGAAGCGCGCGGGCGAGGGCGCGCGGGTCACGCTGCCGCTCGGCGGCAAGAGCGACCTGCCGGCGCTCGGGCTGAGAGGGGCGCCGCTCGGCGTCACCGGCAACGTGCGGCGCATCGTCAACGGCCTGTACCGCAACGAGGGCCCGATGGCGCGCGGCGAGCTGGCGGACATGGGCGCGGCGGCGGTGCTCGACACCGGGCGCATCGAGATCGCGGTCATCTCGCGCCACGTGGAGCCGCACGACATCGGCGCCTTCCGCACGCTCGGCATCGACCCGGCGAAGAAGCGCTACGTGATGCTGAAGAGCCGCGTGCACTGGCGCGCGGGGCTGGGGCCGATCGCGCGCCAGGTGATCGAGTGCGCCGGGGTCGGCGTGTGCACCTCGGACTACTCGCAGCTCGCGTTCCGCCGCGTGCGCCGGCCGATCTACCCGCTCGACCCGGACGTCCGGCTGGACTGAAGCGTCAGCGCGGCGGAGGCGGCGGGGGCGGCGGCGGCGCCGCGTACGCAGGACGGCGCGGCGCATCGAACCGCCCGGCGACCGGCACCTTGTGGCCCTTCGCGTACATGCACTGCTGATAGCCGATGTCGTAGCGGCGCTGCGCGTCGCGCGAGGAGTGCTGCGCGGCGCCGGCGCCCGAGAGC